>Ga0268298_10000524_pt1 | contig 49383 bp, 36 predicted proteins | sample WWTPWeurt_MetaG_FD_194462 | JGI IMG/M metagenome (GOLD analysis project Ga0268298, IMG submission 194462) | Activated sludge microbial communities from WWTP in Nijmegen, Gelderland, Netherland - WWTP Weurt | ecosystem: Engineered > WWTP > Aerobic digester > Activated sludge | place... | reverse complement strand
CTAAACTACAGCAGCGACCGTGTACCCGATCGGACCGCGGCTTACCGTCTCGACGTACTGCTCAGCGAACCCATCCTGCCGGCCGGCCTGAAACGAATTGACCTGAGCATTGAAATTGCCGGCCGGCGCTTCACTCAGGCTGTCACACCCGCTCCAAACCAAATGACATCCTTTACCTGGGATGGCCTGGATGCCTACGGGCGGACGGTCATCAGCCGACAACCTGCCACCGTGCGGCTGGGTTATGTCTACGATGCCGTGTATCAAGAGCCGAATACGTTTGGAAATGCCTTTGCGGCTTATTCCGGCATTCCGATTAGCGCCAACAGCGCCCGGCAGGAAATTACCCTCTGGAAGATCTGGAAGCCGCAGCTCGGCGGATGGGACAGCCGCACCCAGGGGATGGGTGGCTGGACGCTCAATATCCAGCATGCCTACGACCCGGTAGCCCGGGTGCTTTTCATGGGCGATGGCAGCCGCCGCAGCGCCAACACGATAGTCTCGGGCGTGATCAACACGTTCGCCGGCGGTGGAATGGTTCCAGGGGTGGGAACCGGCGATGGCGGCCCGGCCACCGGAGCCGAACTGTCCGCACCAACCGGCCTCGACTTTGGACCCGATGGCAGTATCTATATCGTTGAATCGGGCGCCGCCACAGTCCGGCGGGTTGACCCGTTGGGTATCATCACCACGGTGGCTGGTCTCAACGGTCAAACTTGTTTTCCCACCACTGCTGTGTGTGGGGACGGTGGTCCAGCCACCGCCGCCCGGCTGACAAACCCGGCAGATGTGGCGATTGGCCCGGATGGCAGCCTGTATATCGCCGACCGCTCTAACCACCGTATCCGGCGGGTTGCGCCAGACGGGATCATCTCGACGGTCGCCGGCACAGGTGTGATTGGATTCGCAGGCGACGGCGGCCCGGCCGCAACCGCCCGCCTGAGCAGCCCTTACGGCGTGGAGGTTGGGCAAGATGGCAGCCTGTATATTGCTGACCGGGATAACAGCCGCATCCGCATGGTCGGCCCGGATGGTGTGATCAGCACCGTAGCTGGCGGCGTGTATGGTTTCGCCGGTGACGGTGGCCCTGCCGTCCTGGCCCGCCTGGCACAGCCCTGGCAGGTCAAACTCGGGCCGGATGGCAGTTTGTACATCCTGGATTACAGCAACAATCGTGTCCGCCGGGTCGGGCCGGAAGGCATCATCAGCACGGTTGCCGGGAATGGGCTGTCCGGCTACAGCGGCGATGGCGGCCTTGCCACCTCGGCCCGCTTGAGCGCCCCGCAGGGACTGGCGGTTGGCCCGGATGGCAGCCTGTACATCGGCGACCGCCAGAATTTCCGGGTTCGCTGGGTTGGCAGCGATGGGATCATCAGCACCATCGCAGGCAGCGGAGCTTATGGTTTTGGCGGAGATGGCGGCCCGGCAGTACGGGCTCTGCTTTTAGACCCAGCCGGTGTTGCCCTCGCGCCCGATGGCAGCCTCTATATAGCGGATATGTTTAACCAGCGCGTACGCCGGGTGACCTCGGCCCTGCCTGGTTTTACAACCAGCGACCTGCTCATTCCAGCCGAAGATGGCCAGGAACTGTACGTGTTCTCCGGCAGCGGGCGCCACCTGCGCACACTGCATGCACTCACCGGAGCTGTGCTGTACGAATTTGCCTACGACCTCTCCTTCCGCCTGACCACAGTCACCGATGGCAGCGGCAATGTAACTTCTATTCAGCGCACAGGCGCGATCCCGAATTCCATCACCAGCCCAGACGGACACATCACTACTTTCACGCTCAACCCCAGCGGTTTCCTGACCGGTATGACTAACCCGGCGGGTGAAGCCTACCAATTTACCACAACCCCTGGCGGCTTATTGACCAGCCTCACAAACCCACGCGGCTTTTCCACAACTTTCACCTATGACAGCCTGGGCCGTTTGATTCTGCACCAAAATGCCGCCAATGGCGACCAAACCCTATTCCGCAACCAGAGCAGCGACGGCTATACCGTCACCCATACAACCGACCAGGGCCTCGTCACCATATACAACAGCCTCATTTTGCCGAATGGCGCCAATTACAACCGCAATACCCTGCCCGATGGCAGCCAGAACTGGAATATATTTGGCGTGGATGGTATTCAAACCCAACGCGGAGCGGACGGCATCACCACCACCCAGCAGTACGGGCCAGACCCGCGCTGGGGCATGCTGGCTTCGGTGACGACCTCCGAGATTGTCTCCACGCCCGGTGGGCTGAGCGACCAGACTCTGATCACACGCACCGTCATTCTAACCGACGCTGCCAACCCGTTAAGCCTGGCAGCCCAAACCGAAGCGACCAGGCGCAACGGTGCGCTCTTTCTCTCCACCTACACCGCCGCCGACCGCCAGCGGGTTGAGCAGTCGCCCGAAGGCCGGCTAAACTTCGGTTTCATCAATGCAATTGGGCAGCTCACGCAGGAACAATCAGGCGGCCTGGCAGCCTCTCATTACGTCTATGACGCCCGCGGCCGCCTGATCTCACTCACCGCCGGCGCAGGGCCGGATGCACGCACCATCCTGGTCACCTACAATCCCGCCGGACAAATCGCCACCCTGACCAATGCCGCTCATCAGACAACCAGCTACATTTATAACAGCGCCGGGCGCCTGATCTCAGAAACCGGCCCGGATGGTCAGACGACCGGTTTCACCTACGATGCCAATGGCAACCTCGTCAGTCTGACGCCGCCGGGCAGGCCGGATCATCTGTTCAGCTATTCCCCCCTGGACTTGATCACCCAATACACCCCGCCCGATGTAAATCCGGGCACAGACGCAACCCTTTACACCTATGACCTTGACCAGCATCTGACCCAGATCACGCACCCGGATGGGCAAACGATCAGCCTCGGCTATGACAGCGCCGGGCGCCCCTCCACCGTGACCATTGCGCGCGGCGTGTTTACCTACCTTTATGCAGCGCTCAGCGGTAACCTTGCCAGCTTATCCGCGCCCGGGGGTGTTAACCTGAATTATACTTATGATGGCAGCTTGCTGGCTGCAGAAACCTGGAGCGGCCCGGTAATCGGTCAGGTGGGGCGCAGCTACAATGCCGATTTCCGCATCCGTGAAGTTACCGTCAACAACGCCAATCCGCTGGCGTACAACTATGACCTGGATGGCCTCCTGGTGGGTGCGGGTGCCTTAGCGCTCAACTACAGCCCGCTCAACCGCCTGCGCCTGGGCAGCACCCTGGGCATCATTACTGATACCGTCCGTTACAATGGGTTTGGCGAAGCGGTTCAATACCGCTCGACTGCCGGAGGAGCCAATCTTTTATCTGTCAATTACGCCCGCGATACGCTCGGGCGGATCGCAGTTCTCACCGAAACTGTCGGGGTCCAGACCAACAGGTACGCTTACAGTTACAACCTTGTGGGGCAGCTGACGAACGTGACCCAAAATGGGAATCCAGCCGCAACGTACACCTACAATGCCAATGGCAGCCGCCTGACGGGCATGAACCTGGCAGGTGTCCACACGGGCACGTATGATCTCCAGGACCGCCTGACCCAGTACGGCAGTATCGTCTTTACCTACAACGCCGCTGGCGACCGCCAAACTCGTACTGATGGCACTCTGGTCACGACCTATACCTATGATGCGCTGGGCAGCCTCCTGGCGGTCAGCCTGCCAGGGGGCAGCCAGGTTTCATACCTGGTGGATGGGCAGAACCGCCGGGTTGGAAAGTTTGTCAATGGTGTACGCGTCCAGGGATTTCTGTATGAAGATGATTTGCGCATTGCCGCCGAGCTGGATGCTGCCAACCAGGTTGTCAGCCGTTTTGTCTACGCCGGCTGGGATAATGTGCCGGCTTATATGCTTAAGGGCGGAACGACCTACCGCCTGATCACCGACCATTTGGGCAGTTTGCGGCTGGTGGTCAATGCATCTACTGGGGCCATTAGCCAGCGGATGGATTATGATGAATTCGGCAATGTTCTGCTGGACACGAACCCCGGTTTCCAACCCTTTGGTTTTGGGGGTGGTCTCTACGACCGTGACACACACCTGGTGCGTTTCAGAATGCGCGATTACGACCCGGAAGTGGGAAGCTGGACAGCCCGGGACCCGATCCTGTTTGTCGGGCAGGCTGCGAATCTGTACAGCTATGTGGGCAACGACCCGATCAACCAGCGCGATTCGCATGGGCTGTGCGGCTGCAATGGCCCGGATGGGCCAAAGGATTGGCCGAAACTCTTTGACTATGGCAAGACAATTGCCAAAGACTCATTTGCTATGACGATGGGCGTGTACAACCTGCTGCTGGGCAAAGGCGCCTCTGCGGTCGCCGGCACCGGAGCGGCAGTCTGGGGCATGGATCAGTACTTGAAGGATGTGGACAATATTCTCAAAGAAATCAAACAAGATCAGGCGAAAAAATGCCCGCCGCCCAAATAGACTGCCCCATCTCTGCCGGACGAAGACAGACTGGAGATATTCGCCTAACCGGGTCTGACCGGCCTTTCAGACCCAGACCACGTGGGTGAACTGCGCCTGGAAAGTCCATTCCCCCAGTTTCCCAGCCTCCTTCCTGTGTCCGGGCCCCAGAGGTTGTCCACATTGAAATCCAATCGCCCTGGGTCCGGTGTGTATCGGAATGGACGCATGGGTGGCGTTAAACTGTCCAATGCCGCACGCCTTGCCCCCCGTTCAGGCCGCGATTAATCTCTGACAGAATCACTCCAATTCCTTTCCACACCGAGTCGTTTCGAGTCGTTTTAGTCGTTCCTTTTTTTAGCCCCTTTTTCGCTGTTTCGGGCTGGTCTGGCTGGGAAATCTTTCCCAACCTCCAGCCGCCTTTTTGGCGCGATAATTCAATTACCCCCGGATTCAGATCAACACCCAAGGATGGGATTTATGCACCAGCGCATCGACTTTTTCAAACTCCTCTTCCGCATCGCCTCTTTCAGCGCCGCGCTGCTCCTCATCTCCAGCGCCCAGGCCGCGCCCGCCGCCCCAAGCGGCGCCCAAACTGCCCTGCTCCAGCAGGGCGCCAGCAGCTACAGCGGCGTCACCGATACCAGTGTCACCTCGCAGGGTTGGGCCAACCCGCCGCAATACACCCTGAACTACGGCCAATCCAAAACCCTGACCGTGGGCCGCGGCGGCAACAGCAACCTGATCATCAATTTCGACCTTTCGGCCATCCCGTCCAACAGCAGCGTCATCTCCGCCACCCTCTCGCTCAACAGCCTGACCCCCGGCGGCGGTAACTGCATCACACCGGGCACCCAGGTGCGTCGCATCAACCTCTTCCGAATGGTGAAGAACTGGGATGAAGGCAACCAGAACGCCGGCCCGATCAATGCCTCCGGCAAACACGGCGCTACCGGCCAATATGCCTTTCAATTCTTCACTGGCGAGGGTACAAATATTCCCTGGAGCGGCGTCGGTTTGCTTGCCGGCAGCGATTACGCCCCCCTGGCCGAATCCTTCAGCGATGTCCTCAACCCGGGCTGGTACACCTGGGATATCTCCGCCCTGGCCCGGGCCTGGGTGCGCGGCGAGCTGCCCAACTTCGGCGTGGCGCTGGTGGACGAATCGGGTTACTCGGCCAGCAACTGCGACTACCGCGAATTCGCCTCCAGCCAGGCCCTCAACCAGGCCCAGCGCCCCATCCTGCGCATCCGCTACAACCCGAACGTGCCCTACGCCAACGCCGGCACCGACCAGGAAAACCTGACCTGGGACGGCAGCGCCATGACCCTGGATGGAACAGCCAGCCACGACCGGCCCGGCGGAGACGACGCCAGCCTGACCTACACCTGGAAGGTGTCCACATCTGCCTATGGCTCACAGATGGCAGACGCAGTAGTCGCTCAGACCGCCAAAGCCGCCTTCACACCCGATATCCCCGGCGAATGGGACTTGCAGCTCACCGTCACCAACAACCTGGGCGAGAGCGCCAGCGACAGCGTCCACCTGCGCATCCTCAAACTGAGCGCCGCCCACCCGCGCCTGTACCTGACCCCAGCCCGCCTGGCCTTCCTCAAAACCCAGGCCGTCCCGGCCAACCAGCGCTGGACCCAGCTTCTTGGAGCCGCCAACCAGCCCAGCGGCGATATGCAGGCCAAAGCCCTGGTCTTCCAGATCACCGGGCAGACGGCTTACTGCACCGCCGCCATCAACCAGGCGCTCCAGATCGTCGCCAGCCCGAACTACAACACCTCCACCGGGGGAAATATGGCCGTCGTTTACGACTGGTGCTACAGCCAGCTCAGCCCGGCCCAGCGCTCCAGCCTGATCGGCTTCTTCAACGCCTGGGCCGACAGCAGCCACGTCAATGACGTGACCGGCTGGGGCAATTATTGGCCCGGCTATGCCTATTCCTACGCCCTGATGGGTCTCGCCAGCTACGGCGATGCACCCCGCGCCAAGGAGTGGATTGACGAGTACCGCTACCGGCGTTACGCCCAGAGCGACCAGATCCTGCTGAACGCCATCGCCGATGGCGGCGCCTGGCCGGAGGGCATGGTCTACGATTGGATCGCCAACTATCCGCGCCTCAAAACGATCTCAGCCTGGTTGAGCGCCACCGGCGAAAACCTGTTTGAGAGTTCTCCCTGGTACCGCAACCGCCTGGACTACCTGCTGCTCCACCGCTGGCCCGGGCAGGCCTCGCAGTGGGGGTATCTTTACCACCCCTACGTGTCCACGGGCGACAGCGAACGTTTCCGCGGCAGCCTGACCAACTACGAGCGCATCATGCAGCTGATCCTGGTCGAGCAGTACCCCGCCGACACCGCCGCCCTGCAAACCCAGGCCTACCTGTCCAGCGGGCCAACAGCCAACTCAATGTCCTTCCTCTATCACGAAGAATTCCTGTTCTACAACCCCAACCAGGCCAGCGCCGCCCCAACCCCCACCAGCCATTACGCCCCCGCCACCGGCACGATTTTCCTGCGCTCAGGCTGGCCCGACGGGGCCCTGGACAACGACACTTCCGTGACATACCTGACCTTCCAGTCCGGCGATCACTTCACCTACCACCAGCATTATGACCAGAACAGTTTCACCCTCTTCAAATACGCCGACCTGGCCCTGGACGCCGGGGTTTACAGCGGCAACGGCCTTTCCTACCATGATGTCAATTATTATGTCCGCACCATCGCCCACAACACCCTGGTGGTCTACAACCCATCCGAAAACCTGACCGACGCCCGCCCGGATGCCGTCTCCAACGACGGCGGGCAGCGCACCATGTATCCCGCCAGCCGCACCCCGCCCAGCCTGGACTATTTCAACCAGTACAAAACCCAGTACGACACGGGCGCCATGCTCCATTACGAAGACCGCCAGCTCTACACCTATGCCCTGGGCGATGCGACCAACGCCTATAACAACCCGACCTATAACCAGGCCCTGGACACCAGCCGGGTTGGCAACACCGCCAAAGTCAGCCGTTTCCAGCGTGAATTCGTCTACCTGCGTCCCGCCGGGGCGCTCACCAACAACGATTTCCTGGTGCTCTATGACCGGGTCGGTGTGACCCAGGCGGCCTTCAGTGGGCAAAACACCAAACTGCTCTTCCATGTTTTCGCCCAGCCAATAGTCAATGGAACGCCCAGCGCCGTATCGGCCGGGGAAACCCTCTACAGCGGCTCCAACCTGGCCACCACGGTCAACGCCGCCGGCAAACTCTTCATCCGCAGCCTGCTCCCGGCTGTCCAAAACACCCATCTGGTCGGCGGCGCCGGGCAAAAATCTTTTTGGGTCTTCGGCCAGAACTATGACTGGCACTGGTCGCCCGGCGAACCCCAGCCCCGCCCGATCTCCGATTTCGACGCCGTGCCCTACGGCGAATGGCGCCTGGAGATAGAACCCGCCGACAGCGCCCTGGAACACAACTTCTTAAACGTGCTCTTCCCCACCAGCGCTGCGACCGCCGCCATGCCCGCCTCCAGCCTTGTCAGCGCCGGCAGTATGAACGGCGCCTACATCGCCGACCCAAGCCTGGGGCGGCTGGTGCTCTTCTCCTCAGCCGCCGATGGCAGCGCCCCGGCCGGCGCCATCAGCTACACCTACACTCCGATCACCCACACCCTGAACCTGCTTGTAGACCTGACCCCCGGAACGCGCTACGATCTGCTGTCCAGCCTGCTGGGCGGGCAGCAAAACGTCACCCTCACCCCGTCCGTCAGTGGGCAGTACACCGCCAGCAAAGAGGGTGTCTTGAGTTTTGTGCTCAACTTCAGCGGAACCCAGCCGCTGTGGCAAAAGGTATTTTTACCGTTCATTCGTTAGATAGGGTGTGTAAGCGGCAAAGCCGCTTACACCCTATTTAAGAAAATATTTTGGGGTTGGTTCATGTATAATGATGCTATGGAAGAGACAAACACCCACCAATCCGCTCATCATACCATTCGCTGCCCCAACTGCCGGCATCACAATGCCCCGGGCAGCGTCCAATGCAGCGCCTGTGGTCAAAACCTGGACCGTTCAGAGACGCCAGCGACAGCCGCCGCGCCGAACAATTCCCAACCTCCGGCTGTCCCCAGCCGGCATGCTTTCCCCAACCTTCCGGAAGCACAGCCCCAGGATGAAGCCAGCCGCAAGGCTGCCCTGAGCGCCAAAGCCAGAGAAGCCGTCGCCGCTGAGCTTAAGCTGAGCGACCTTTCCTCGATCGTCCTCTGGACCAATGATTTGGGTATCACCGCGCCCCGTCAGCGGGGGCTCAAACGCGTCCAATATGCCCTGCTCATGCTCGTGCTCGGCACAGTCTTTGTCGCACTGCCCATCACAGCCCTCAAGCCTGTCGCCATCGCCCCCTTGATCTACGGTGCGATCGCTTTGGCGGTTGCGGTCGTTGAAATGATCACCAACCGCAACTGGATGGACAATCCGATTTTGCTGCGTCTGCTCTTCCTCCTGGTGCTCATCCCACTTTCCGTCATTCTGGCGCTGGCCTTTGGCGTCCTTGGCCTGGTTATTTCCAACGGGTTGACGGATCTCTTCAAGTAGAACAAGCAAAAGATTTTTATCCATGCCGATCACAATCCGCTCCGCCGAACCAGGCGATTACGAAGCCATCCACAAAATTTTCCTCGGGCCCAAGGTGATTTGGGGGACACTCTCCATGCCTTTCCCGTCCATCGAAATGTGGCGCAAACGTCTGGCCGAAACCCCGCCTGGGTCTTACCAGCTTGTAGCCTGCAGCGAACAAGAAGTGGTTGGTCAGTTGGATCTCTACACCATCCCCAACAAACCGCGCCGCCGGCATGCCGGGCAGATTGGCATGTCGGTGCGGGATGATTTTCAGGGTCAGGGTGTTGGCTCTGCCCTGCTGAGTGAGGCAGTGCTGTTGGCCGACAACTGGTTGAACCTGCAGCGGCTGGAATTAGAAGTGTACTGCGACAATGAGCCGGCCGTCCGCCTGTACAAAAAATTCGGTTTTAACGTTGAAGGTACCCTGGCGCGCTATGCCTTTAGAGCCGGGCAGTATGTAGACGTCTACTCCATGGCCCGTTTTCGGCCAGAATAAGGAACCCCAATGGATATCTTCAATCCCTACGACCCGGATTTTTTGCAAAATCCCTACCCTACATACGATCGTCTGCTCACCGAAAACCCCGTCTTTTACCACGCGGGAACGAAGCTCTGGTTTTTCACCCGGCATAAAGATGTGGACGCCATCCTGCGCGACCGGCGCTTTGGCCGCTCCATCCTGCATTTGTTAAGCCGTGAAGAGCTGGACTGGCCGCCCGAGAACCCGGCTTACGAGCCTTTCAACAAGTTGGGCCGCCATTCCATGTTTGGCATGGAGCCGCCCGAGCACACCCGCCTGCACGGACTGGTCCACAAGGCATTCACCCCGGCCCGCATCCGCTCCATGCATGCCTCCATCCAGGAACTGACCACAGCCTTGCTGGATGAGGCCGAGGTTTTGTGCCCCGCCCAGGGGCATTTTGATCTGCTGCATGACTTTGCCGCCCCACTGGCGGTCAATGTCATCTCGCGCCTGCTCGGGGTTCCCGACGCCGATTTGGACAAACTGCGCCCCTGGTCAAATGCAATTGTCAAGCTGTACGAATTGAACCACACCCCTGAACAGGCCGCTGCCGCCATCCAGTCCTCGCAGGAGTTCGCCGATTACCTCAAAGACCTGGCTCGCCAGCGCCGCGAGTCCCCGCAGAATGACCTGATCACCGCTCTGGTCCAGGTGGAACAGGCTGGCGACCGCCTGACCGAAGACGAGCTGGTCTCCACCTGTGTGCTGCTGCTCAATGCCGGGCACGAAGCCACCGTCAACGCCCTCGGCAACGGCTGGCGGGCGCTCTTCCAGCACCCCGCCCAGCTCGCCCTTTTACGCGCCAATGCCAATAACCCCACCCTGATCGCCAGCGCGGTGGAGGAAATCCTGCGCTATGACACCCCCGTCCAGCTCTTTCGCCGCTGGGTTTTAGAAGACCTGACCTACGCCGGGGTGGAGTTTAAACAGGGCACGGAAATTGGCCTGATGTTTGGCGCCGCCAACCACGACCCGCTGGCCTTTGCCAACCCGCACGATCTGGAAATCACCCGCAGCCCCAACCCGCACATCGCCTTTGGCGGCGGCGTGCATTTCTGCCTGGGCGCTCCCCTGGCGCGCATGGAACTGCAGGTGACCTATCAGGCCCTGCTGGCGCGCTTCCCCAACCTGCACCCCGCTGCCGATTCCAAATTCATACCGGCTTATGTGATTCGCGGGCTGGAAGGCCTGGCGCTTGGCATATAGCAAATTCACATGAATTAGCTGCCACGGATTTACACCGGCTGCCCCAAAGTCCGCAGCACAATTTTTGGAGCTTCCGCCGCCCCATTTTCGGACTGAATCTTCGCCCTCAATGCTCGGGCTTCTTCTAGACCTGTGGGGATAGGGCAGCCTGAACAGCCTGCGCAAGATGTTCAGCGGTCAGAATCTTGCGGGGGATAAATGAAGGAGGCAAAGCGGCCTCACGTCCACAAGATTGGCCAGAACAAACCCGGCCTGATTGGGTATAATCGTGTGCCGGGACATTATTCCGCCTGACCCTGCTTCAGGCAGCAGATTCCAATTTTTCCAAAAGACACAACAGCAACTATGAAAAAAAACCGTTCTCTCATCATAAGTATTCTTGTCTTTGTCGCACTTGCAGCCGCTTCTTATTTCTGGGCCACGGGCCTGATGGCTTCCCTATACGCCTTTCGCTCACCTCTGAAAGATAACTTACCCCAGGCGGGTAAACCGACCGGTGCGCCCCTCGCCCGCCGCGTGGTGGCGATTATGGTTGACGGCCTGCGGACCGATATCGCCGCCGACCCAACCGTGATGCCCTTCTTGAACAGCCTGAGCGCCCGCGGCGCCTCTGCCACGATCCATTCCAGCGTGCCCTCCTACTCCATCCCCGGGTGGAGCGTGCTGGCAACAGGCGCCTGGCAGGAATTGTCGGACGCCCCCGCCATGAACCCCACCACCCTGGACGGCATGTACATCTGGACCCGGGATAACATCTTCACCAGTGCCCGGCGGGCAGGTCTGAGCAGTGCAGTGGCTGCCAACATCTATTTTCGCTATCTGATCCCAGCCGAAGCGGTGGATGCCGCAGCCTATACCGAGGATGAAACCACCGAGGCCGACCAGCAGAATATGGATACAGCCGTGGAATATATCCGCTCGGGAAGTTACAACTATATCTTCACCTATATCACCATGGTGGACCACACCGGGCATGTTTCTGGCAGCTCGATCGGCGATGCCGGGCGGGCTGCCGCCAGCCGCGCCGATGAGCAAATCAAACAGGTTGTGGATGCACTGGATTTGAGCCAGGATATCGTGCTGATCTACAGCGACCACGGCCACATTGACGCCGGCGGGCACGGCGGACAGGACTCGATTGTACTGGTGCAGCCATTTATCATGGCGGGAGCGGCAGTCAAACCCGGCCAGTACGGCGATATCCATCAGGTCGATATCGCTCCGACCACAGCGGCGTTGTTGGGCGCTGCCATCCCGGCGATTTCCCAGGGGCGCGCCCGTACCGAAATGCTGGGGCTAAGCATCGTCCAGGCTGCGGCCATTGAAAAAGCCACTTCACTCCAGCAGGCCGGTCTGTATCAAGCCTACGCAGCTGCTATGGGAGTTCAACCAAAACAAATCATCCCTGACCCCGGCCAAAATCCCGTAGACACCTACCAGATTGCCATGCAGCAGATCAGAAATGATCGTTTACTGCGCGAGCGTCTGCCGCGGCTTGCCCTGGCGCTCATCCTGGCACTCCTGCCGGTCTATTTCCTGTATAAAAATCGCACCCGCAGTCTGATCTGGATTCTGGCAGGCGTGCTGGTTTACCTGGCGGTCTTTCATTTCCAATATGCCATCCTGCAGCACGGCACATATTCGCTCAGCTCGGTGCTCAGTGCCGCCAGTCTGATCAGCTCCACCGCCATCATGACCCTGATTGCGGTCGTGGCAGCCTGGTTGGTTGTGCTGTTTGGCCTGGGTTTGTTCCGTCTGCCGCGCAGCCAGGCCGGGCATTTACACCTCGTCTTTTCGTTTACGCTGCTGTTTATCATCGCCCTGCCGGCAGGGTGGAGCTTTGGTTACAACGGCGCTCTGGTCACCTGGTCTATTCCGGATATGGCCAGCATGTTTTTGGGGTTCCTCTCCACCCTGCAGCTCATCTTTGCCGCCGCGGCCATTTCCCTGTTGATGGGCGTGACGGCCTTGATCAGCAAGAAAAATTGACGTTGCAGGCAATACTTCTTACGACCCGGTACTGCCGTAATGGCTCAAACCGAATAACCACACCCGGTAAGAAATAGCCATCAACACCAGCGCAATCACCGGCCCAAGCCATGCCAACGCGCCAATATCCCGCCCAAGCAGATAGCTGGCAGGGTAGAATGATGCAAATCCAAATGGAATAACCCAGGTCAGGCCTTCCTTGATGACCCTGGGGTACATATCGAGTGGATAATAGGCAAATTCATGCGTAGATTGAACAATCTGGCTGACGGGCACAGACTCGATTATCCAGAAAGAAGTGGTGGCGGTCAGCAGGTTCAGGGCAGTGAAAATCATGCCGCCCGAAGGCACGGCAATCACCAGGTAGGTAAAGTTCCACAAAGTCCATGGAATAAGAAGCTCTCGGCTGGAATAAACCACCAGAACTGCCCCCACCAAAAAATCGCCGATGCCGTCGTGACAGAACCTGTCTGCCAGCAGATGAAAAAGCGGGTTGATCGGCCGCACCAGAAAGCGGTCAAAGCCGCCCGTGCGGATGTATCCATGCCCGATTGTCCATAGATTGTCGGCAAACATGTGCATCAGCGATTTCGAAAGATGGATCAGCCCATAAATAAAGACCAATTCCGAAAATGTCCAACCGTTCAGACTGGGAACCTGGCGCATGATGGCCCACAGACCAATCAGGCCCACGCTCTGCACCAGCACAAACGAAAACGCCCCAATGAAAAAATTCATCCTGTATTCCATCAGAATCTTCATCCGTTGAATAAAAAACAATCCGTACAGGCGAGTGTATCGCACCAGGGTGAACATGGTTTCAACCTCCCTGGACAGTAATTTTGCGCACCGAATAATTGAAAAACAGGCGCGATGCCACCAGCAGCCCCACCAGCCATGCTCCCTGCTCAAGCCACAGCCCCCAGGCCCGCTCCGGGGGTAAAATCCCGGCAAACAGAGCCACCGGGGTATAAATAATCTTACTGAAAGGCAGTACAGCAGTCAGCGCTTGCAGCCAGCCTGGCATCATCGCCAGAGGCAGCAGCGCCCCGCTGAACAGCAATCCCACCGCCTCACGCACCACTCCCAAACCCCAGGTCTCCGTGGAATAAAAAGCCAGACAGGCAAACAACCACTCAAAACAAAACGAGACACCGTGCGCCAGCAGATATGCAACCCCAAAAGCAGCCCAAACCGCCGGATCAGATGGCAAACGCAGGCCAAAAAAGAGAATCGCCACCACAGCCAGCGGCAGCCGGACCAGCAGCTTCATAGCCGACATGGCCAATTGTTCCAGATAGCTCCGGCCCTGAAAATCAACCGGGCGGAGCAGTTCATTGGCGATGTTGCCTTCTCGGATCGCTGAGCCGAAATTGAAGATCATATAGGAATCAAGCGTAGAGCCAATAATTCGGGTCAGCAGCATGTAATTCAAGGTCTGCGTCAGCGAAAGACCACTCAGAACATTTTGCCCACTGTTGCTGTAAATGGCGCGCCAGAAATACACAAAAATCAGCATAGTGAAAAGCTGCATGACAATCTCAGCCCAAAACCACATTCCGTACGCCAGAAATATTTGGGGGGTAATACTCAGCAGGGTTGCGCTCAGACGCAGGGTGCGGCGAATGCTGCTGAAAAGACCATTTTGGCGGGGGCTGGCGTCAATTCTCACGGGGTGACTCCCCACTGACTGGGTCTGCCTGTCTGTCCGGTTCATTCAGCGCCCCCAAATAGATCTGGCGCACAATCCCCGACAGATCAGGCTCCGAGATGGAGAAATCCACCACCTCCACCTGATCCATCAGGGAGGCCGCCACCTTGCTGGCGCTGGTGGTCAAGCGATCAAAACGGACTGCCAGGCGCTTGCCGCTGGAGCCGGCCTGCTCCACTTCGGCCTGGGCGCTGGGCGGCAAAGTAAGCCCGGCAGCGATCCTTTCCAGGTGCGGAAACTGTTCGGGGGCCACCTCAAAGGCCAACACCCGCTCGCGTCCAAAACGTTCACGAATCGTGTGGATTGGCCCATCATAAATCAACTTACCGCCGTCAATAATGATCACACGCTGGCATAACTCTTCAATATCCCCCAGGTCATGGGTTGTAAGGATAACGGTCGTGTTATAGGTTTTATTGTGCTCACGCACAAACTGGCGGATATTCTCTTTCACCAGCAAATCGAGGCCGATGGTTGGTTCATCCAGATAAAGCACCTTTGGTTCGTGAATCAAGGCCGCAGCCAGTTCAGCGCGCATTTTCTGCCCCAATGACATATTCCGGATGGGAATTTTGAACAGATCCTTCAATTCCAGGATCTCGCCAAACTGCTCCAAAAGCTGGCGATAGCGTTGGGGCGGGATATCGTAAATCCCCGCTACCAGGTTCAGCGATTCGATCAGGGCCAGATCCCACCACAACTGGGTCCGCTGCCCGAAAACCACCCCAATCTCGCGCGAATTGGCAACTCGCTGGCGGTGTGGGTCACGCCCCAATACCCGCACAGTTCCGCTAGTTGGGGTTAGAATACCTGTCAGCATTTTAATCGTAGTCGACTTGCCCGCCCCGTTGACGCCGATGTAACCGACAATTTCCCCTGGCTCAATCTGGAAGCTGATTCCATCCACGGCGGTTTTGTGGGTGTACTGAGGCCGAAAAAGTGCTTTAAATGCCCCGCCCAACCCCGGGTCTTTTTGGACAATATCAAAAGTTTTGGTTAAATTTTGAATGGAAATTACAGGTGTACTCATAATATTCGATTTTACCCCAAATTCGCCTTTTCACTCTCCGCCCCTTTGCTGTTACAACAAACCCCTTTATGAGCAAACGCTCATCCGCAATATGACCCATTTGGGGTATTCTCTGATATAATGAAATAGACGGTCTCCAGATTTGCGTTTGATTTATTTAGTCGCCATTCTGCTTACGAATTGGCGGCTTTTTTTATCCTCTCTGCTGGAAAAAAACTCATCGGCTTTCGTCATGCCGGAAAAGCAACGAAAGTCGTTCACACAAAGGAAATGAAAATGGAAGCAAAGTTATATGTTGGTAATCTGTCTTACGATACGACCGAAGACAGCCTGCGCACTGCATTCGCAAAGTCAGGCACAGTCGTCTCTGTAGACATCATCAAGGATCGCGACACCGGGCGTATGAAGGGTTTTGCATTCGTGACCATGGGCACCGAACAGGAAGCTCAGGCCGCAATCAATGCCCTGAATGAAAAAATGCTCGACAACCGCTCGATCAAGGTGAACATTGCCAAGCCCCGCGAAGACATGCCCCGCCGCCCATCTTACGGTGGCGGTCGCCGCTAATTCATTAGCAAAAAACAGACTGATCTGGTTCTACCAGATCAGTCTGTTTTTTTATACAGGTACACAGTTCCTATGACTACTGTCCACACCAACACCCTCGATCCCCGCTCTTCCTACCGCCTGCTGTCCAGCCTGATAACACCCCGGCCCATCGCCTGGGTTTCGACCATCGGCACAGACGGCGCCCCAAACCTGGCCCCGTTTTCTTTCTTCAACGGCGCAGCCGGCAGCCCCCCAACCCTCATGATCTCAATCGGCCAACGCCAGGGCCAGCCCAAAGACACGCTGCGCAATATCCTGGAAACCGGCGAGTTCGTCGTCCATATCGTCGATGAAACCCTTGCAGAGCAAATGAACCTGACCGCCGGCGAATATGCCTACGAGGTGGATGAGATTGCCCTGGCAGGCCTTGCAACACTGCCATCAGAGATCGTCCGCCCTTGCAGGATCGCCAGCGCCCCTGCCGCAATGGAATGCCGCTTCACACAGCATCTCCCTATTCAAGATTCAACATACACCCTGGTTCTGGGCCAGGTGGTCTGTTTCCATCTCCGGGAGGGCCTGCTGCGCCCGAATGGGCAGGCCGATCCAGAACTGCTGCGTCCCCTGGGCCGCCTGGGAGGGGATGAATACTCCCGGCCGGGTGAAATCTTCAAAATGGAAAGGCCAGGGTAGATCCCCTGGCCAGACGCATGATAGCGGTTGAATAGCAGCCCAATCACACGCTAATTTTCCCCTCACCGGAGCTGTTTCACAATATCCCTTACCAGCCCTGGCCCGGCATAAATCAAACCCGAATAGACCTGCACCAGTGCCGCTCCGATATCCAGCATAGCCCGCCCATCGCCGGGCGTCATGATACCCCCAACCCCCACCACAGGGAAACGCCCCTCCGACCGCTGGACAATACGGGCCACCATCTCACGGCTGCGGCCTGTCAGCGGCGCCCCGCTCAGCCCCCCGGTCTCGCCAGCTTTGGTCGAGCGCAGGTCTGGCCGCGCCAGGGTGGTGTTGGTGGCAATCACGCCATCCATGCCAGCCGATTCCACAGCCGCCAGGGCATCGTCCAATTCATCATCAGTCAGATCCGGGGCCAGCTTGACCAGGATCGGCAGGCTGCCAGGCCGCCGCGCCTGCCCCAGAAGCAGGCGCCGTTCAGCAGCCAGCCCCTGCAGCAGGGTTTCCAATGCTTCACGGCCCTGCAGACGGCGCAGACCGACTGTGTTGGGAGACGAAACATTGATTGCGATATAATCCGCCAGGGGGGCGAAGCGGCGCAGACAGATCAAATAATCCTGCAGCGCCTCTTCGAGCGGTGTGTCTTTATTCTTGCCAATATTCGCCCCCAGCACAAGCCCGGCTGGACGTGATCCAGCCAGTTGATCCGCCACAAATTCAGCGCCCCGTCCTGGAAACCCCATCCGGTTGATCACCGCCCAATCTTCCACCAGCCGGAAGACACGCGGCTTTGGGTTGCCCGGCTGAGGCCGGGGTGTGATCGTGCCGACCTCGACATGCCCAAACCCAAGGGCGACCAGGCCGCGCCAGCCCAGACCGTCTTTATCATAACCGGCAGCCAGACCAACCGGGTTGCGAAAGTCCAAACCAAAGACCCGCACGGGATGATCCGGCGCCCCAAAATAAAGCCGCAGCAGCCCGGCTGCCGGGGGAATCTGCCCCGCCAGGCGGATGGCAGAAAGCGTCAGGCCGTGGGCCCTTTCAGGGTCCAGGCGAAAAAGCAGCGGGCGGATCAGGTTGTACATCTTACAGCTTCAAGAAAGCCCGGGTTTCAACGATTTTTTCCAACGGCACGCCGCCGGTTGATTCCCAATAATCCAGCATCTCCGTCAGGGTCAGCACGGCATGCAGGGCGAAGCCCGCCTCAGCCAGGGCCTCTTTGGCCCCCGATTGGCGATCCACCAGCACAACCACATCCTTCACCTGCAGGCCCGCGCCGGTCAGTTTCTCGATAGCCTCAAATTTACTGCCACCGGTGGTCGCCAGGTCGTCAATCACCACCACCTGCTCGCCCGGCTCATAATGCCCTTCAATATCCGCCTTGGTGCCATAAGCCTTGGCCTCTTTGCGCGGATAGATCATCGCCCAATCCCCTGCCAGGCTGACCGCTGTGCCGATGGGGAGGGCCGCATAAGGCAGCGCCGCCAGACGTTTGAACTCCAACGGCTTGAGGAGTGGTAAAAAGGCCCGGGCAGCCAGGCGCAGCACCGCCGGATAGGTCACCAGCTCGCGCAAATCAAGGTAGATCGGCGAAAGCAGGCCCGATTTCAAAGTGAACTGCCCAAACTTGACACAGCCAGCCGCCAGCAGCCCATCCGCCAGGGCCGCCCGCGCCGGGTCGAGCACAGCCACAGCAGCAGGCGAGGATAAGCGCCGTTCTTTGTCCAATTCGGACCGAATACTGACAATCTGATCGCGCAGTTCGGCCGCCGCCAGGCCGGGATTGGCAGCCCGGGCAATGCTGCGGCTGACATTAATCAACAGCCCCTTGCCATCAGGCCGCAGACCAGCCCGCAGTGCAGCTTCCAGGTCTCCGCCCTGAGCCCCCACACCCGGCACCAGAAACCACAGCTTCGGGGCAGCCTGGCGCACTTTCGCCAGGGCTTCCAGATGGGTTGCTCCCACTACCAGGCCCAGATTACCTTTGGTGTTCCATTGCTGGGCAAGCCGGGCAACATGCTCGTACAGCCTGCTGTCTTCATTCCCGATCACCAGATCCTGCAGATCGCCAGAACCAGGATTGGAGGTTTTGCAGAGCACAAAAGCGCCTTTTTCGGTCTTTTCAAGAAACGGCGCCAGTGAATCCTGCCCCAGGTATGGGCTGAGCGTGATCGCATCCGCACCCAACCCGCTGAACGCCGCCTGGGCATAAGCCGCCGCAGTCGAGGCGATATCGCCGCGCTTGGCATCCAAAATGACAGGGATTTTTGAACCCCGCCGGTCGGATTCCGTTTGAATGGCCTCAATCACCTGCTTCAAAGCAGTCCAACCTTCGGGGCCAAAGACTTCAAAGAAAGCCGCATTCGGTTTGAAAGCAGCCGCATATGGGGCGGTCGCCTTCACCAATTTTAAGCAAAAATCCAGGGCAGCCTGGGCGGTTGGCTCGGGCAAATCATCCACGTGTGGATCTAAACCGATACACAACAGCGAAGAACAGTCATCAACCCGCTTTTCTAAAAAAGAAAAAAATGTTTCCATAAAACCTTTCTCCAGTTGAGCGCCTTGTTTATTGCTTCGCAAAATCAAAGCGCCCGCAATTAATCTTCGTCTTGTGATTCCGAGCCATCGTCCAGCAGGCGGATAATCTCCGCCTGCCCTTTCTTTCGGCCATCTTTCAGCAGGTGCAGAGAGCTTTGCCAGGTAGTTCGGGTGTTCAGCCGGATCAGAGCCAGCCGGCGGCGGAGGTAACGCCGCAGCACGTCCAGATCAGCAGGCAGCAGTTCTTGCAAATGCTGTTCGAAAGCATCAACGCTTAACTGTAATCGGCCCAAGGAACGCAAGGGGGCTGGTGTGCCTTTCAGCCGCTCCAGCGGGTTGCCAAAACGGCCCAATTTTTGGCGCAGCCAGGTCACATTCATAAAGCGCCGGGCTGGTTGTGTCTCGTCAAAATTCCCAAATTCATATACGAAAGGCATGGAACGGACGGGCTGCCCGCTGAGGGCGAACATTTCGCAGTACAGGTATTTCAACGCCAGGCGCACCAAGCCCTCCTTTTGCAATCGGCGCAAAGACACCGGGATTGACACGTTCGACAGCACAGCAAACTCACCAAAAGCAGCCGCCCGCTGAACATAATCGTGGTCTTCCGCCATCACCGCAGTTTCATCAAAACCGCGGATGGCGTTATGAATATTGCGCCTGACCATGATACAGAACCCGGGGGCGTGTGGAGCGATATACTGCACCGTCTGCATATACAGGTTGGATGCATCAGAAAGCAGCCTGTCACCAGTTTTGGGGCTGGGCGGGGCGATCATGCAGGTTGCCACGGTAAGCTGAAAGTAGATAAATCCGGCACTGATCCGTTCCACAAAATCCGGCTCCGGGAACACATCGGCATCCAAAAAGAGCAGCAGCGAACCGCCAGCCGCAGCCGCGCCCAGGTTGCGCCCGGCTGCCGGCATCCCGCCCGGAACAACCTTAGCGCCGGCCTGGCGCGCCAGCTCCACCGTTCCATCGGTGGAGCCGGCGTCTGCAACGATGATTTCATCCGGTGGTCTGGTTTGGGCGTTCAAACTTGCCAGCAAACCTGGCAGGCTGCGCGCCTCATTGAGCGCCGGGATGACAACCGAGATCGTTTCTGCCATTCTTATGCCTCAGGCCTTACCCAGAACCATAGCCAGCAGGGCCATACGAACATAAAGACCGTACTCCATCTGACGGAAATAAGCTGCCCGCGGATCATCGTCCAGATCGGTTGAGATCTCGCCAACGCGCGGCAGGGGGTGCATGACGATCATCTTTTCTTTTGCGCTGCGCATAACTTCGCAGTCGATCACAAATGCGCTTTTGACACTCTCATAAACGGCCGGATCCTCAAAACGCTCTTTCTGAACCCGGGTAACATACAAAACATCCGTCTCAGCCAGCACTCCCGCCAAAGAGGTATATTCGGCCTGCGGAATACCCTTGGCCGCGACTTCATCATACACTTCACGCGGGATCGGGAGAATATCGGGTGAAACATAATTGATCTTGACGTTGTAAAGCGAAAGCAGCCGGGCCAGTGAGTGCACTGTACGGCCGTATTTCAAATCGCCCAGCATGGTAATCGTCAACCCGTCCACCACACCAACGCCCAGCTCTTCATAAATCGTAAAAAGATCCAACAGGGCCTGGGTGGGGTGCTCGCCGACCCCGTCGCCCGCATTAATCACCGGCTTGCGCGCATATTTGGCCGCCAGGGCAGCCGCGCCAATCTCGGGATGGCGCAGCACCAGCACGTCAGCGTAGCACTCCAGAGTGCGTACGGTATCGGGCAGCGATTCACCCTTCGAAACCGAAGAGTACTTCACTTCGTTAATCGGGATCACCGAGCCGCCCAGACGCTCCATAGCCGCGGTAAAGGACGAAGAAGTACGGGTGGAAGGCTCGTAGAACAGATTGGCCAGGATCTTTCCCTTCAAGAGATCGAAGGTACCCACCCGGGCGACCATCTCGCGCATTTCATGGGCCACCCCAAAAATATAGTCGAGGTCTTCATGGCTAAACTGCTTGACCGATAAAATATCTTTTCCATACCAGGGCGCGTTCTTGTAATCGCCAAATGGCAGGTGTGCATTTTGATTGGATATAGACATTGTAAATCTCCTTATAGTATGCCATTCAATACAATGGGTTGGCGATGCCAACCCATTGTATTGAAGATCTTATATTTTTTCCATAGCCGGGCTGAGCCAGCACCTTGCCATCGGCAAAGGCAGTTTGACCGCGAAGCACCACCCGGCGAACTTTTCCTTGCACCTGCCAGCCCTCGAATGGCGTCCAGGCACAGCGGGAATACATTTCTGCAGCCCGGATTTCATAACGGGCGTCTTCATCCACCTCAACCCAGGTATTAGGCTGTTCAGGCAGATCGAAGATGCGCCGTGGATTGACGTAAGATTTCTGGATGATGTCATCCAGGGTCAGCCGCCCTTCACGAACGGCATTCAAGAGCAGGGGCAGGGCCGTCTCCAGACCGGGAAAGCCGGGAGGAGGGTTCGGTCCTTCTTTTTCTGCCAGGGTGTGCGGGGCGTGATCCGTAGCAAAACAGTCGATCACATCCAGGTTGTCCCATAGGGCCTGCACATCTTCCGGGGTCGCCAGACGTGGGCGCACATCCCAGCGGCCCGGCTTTTCGGCGTTTGCGGGGATATCGGCCTGAGACAGGAACAGGTGATGCGGGCCGACCTCGCAGGTTACTTTGAGGCCGCGTGCTTTCGCCTGCTTGATCAGCAGGACTTCTTCACGCAGAGAAATATGAGCAATATGCACCGGGCGGTCGTACAGGGCAGAGAACAGGATGGCGGCAGCCAGGCTGCGGCTCTCACTGTGAGCGACAATGGGGTATTGGGCCGGATACTGGGCAAAGTGCGGCATCCAGAGGGTCATATCGTCCAGCCGCAGCTGACCGAAGGTCATATCCAGGTACATTTTCAGGGCAGCCGCCTGGGGTGCCAGGGCAGCCGCAGAAGCGGCGTTGTCTGGACCTGCACCCACAAACTGGGCATAGTCGCAGCGGGCCTTGGCCCTGGCGGCGTCTAAACACACCGCCAGGGTCTCGGCATCAAAAATCGGGGGTTTGGTGTTGGGCATCGCCAGCACCATAGTCACGCCGCCGGCCAACGCAGCCGCCGTACCCGAATCCCAGTCTTCCTTATGGGTCGCGCCGGGCTCGCGCAGGTGGACATGCACGTCAATCAGGCCGGGGAGTTTAATCGTCATTCTTATATCCTCTACCAGAGTGGATGACCTGCCGTGGGCAGGTCATCCACTCAAAAGGTTTTAGTTCACTTCTGGGGCTTTGAAGATCACGAAAATCAGGTTCAAGGTAATTCCCACAATAGCAGCGAAGACAATCGCCGGAATGCCAGAGGGGAAGAGCACAGGGACGGTGAAGGGGAACAAACCGTTGGGCAGCCCAAGGTTGCCGCCAATCCCCAGCACCAGGATGGTTGCGCCGATCGCCAGGTTCTTGGGGTCAAACAAATTCACCTTTTCAGACTGGATCAGAGCAGCGCCCTGCATACCGATCACACCAAACAGGTAAATCGCCAGACCACCCGTAACCGCCACCGGAATGGTGCCAACCAGCGCAGAAAGCTTGCCGACAAAACCTAACAAAATCGCCATTATACCGGCAGTCATCAGGACCGGGATGGAATAGTTTCGGGTAATTGCCATCAACGAATTGTTCTCGCCGTAATTGGTTCCAGCGCAGCCACCCAACATACCGACCACAATATCGTCAGCACCGTCGGCCACCAGGTTAAGGCCGATGAGCTTCTTGATTTCCAGCGGCTTGCGTCCCATTTCGCCAGCCAGTTCATCAATGTACAGGCTCATCTGATAGAGATGGGCGGTCGATTCTGGAATGGTAGCAATCGCAATCAGGGAAATACCCACAAAGATTTCCCAGGCGCGCGGGTCGCTAAAAGCCGGGAAAGTAATATTGGGCATAGCCAACCATTTTGCATCCAAAACGGTGGTGAAGTTGATCACACCGGGGAAGAAAAGGGACACAACATAACCGACAATCGCGCCCAGCAAGATCGGCAGCATTCCCAGCAGACCGCGGCCGCGCAGATAAACGGAAAACAGAACTGTCGCAATCAGGGTAATAAAAGCGATTGTCCACTGAGCGCCAGCCATGTTCAGAGCTGCCCCAGCCAGGGCAATCCCGATCACCAGCGCCATACTGCCAGTGATGATGGGGGGCAGAATTCTGTCCAGAGCACTCTTGCCGATGCGCATGATCAGCAGACCGAACAATATTTCAACAATCGCCGTACCGACGATACCCACCTGCACCAGCTTGACACCTTCAGGGCAGTAAGTGGCAGCGCTGGTAAAGCAGTCATTGGCATACATTGTCATGGCTGTCGCCACAACTGCAATGTAGCTGAAGCTGGAGCCGTAATACATCGGGATTTTGCGACCAGAAACCAACAGGGCGATGATCGTGCCTGCCCCGCTGGCGAGCAGCGTTGCACCGACATCAAATTTGGTCAAAATGGCGACCAGGATCGTGGCAGGGAACATGGTCAACACTTGCTGGAAACCCAGGCTAAGCATAGCGCCCAGCGGTGGGACGTCTTCAGGCAAAAAGCCGAGGACTTTGGATGTGGGTTGAGATTTGGCAGTCATATACGGGATCCTCCTCAAAAAAATAGATAAAAAAATAGAGCCCTTAATCGGCTCTATTTACTGCAAAAAAGAAAAATAAAACGCCCGAGAGAACCACTTCTCCAGGGCGTCGATCAAGTTCTTCCAGAATAACAAAGAGTTTGGATGAATACATTGTGCCCGATTTTACTCCGATTCTGGCGGCTGTCAAGAATGTTTTTTAGCCTCAGCCGAAACGGATTCTGGCTTTTAGTCTTTTTAACCAAAACCTCCTTGCTGGGACAAGGAGGAAATGAGGAAGAAGAGAAATGCTGGTCAAAGATTGAGGGTCTGCTTAGGTTTTATCAACCACACCCCAATCTTGATAATTTATCAAATTTTAGCACACATTCTCAATTTGTCAATAGCCTTTTTTAGAAAATTTATGATCACTTCGCAAAATGCTGGTTAATTAAGCCAATTCTCTATCAATACCATCCAATATATACAAATTACTTGACAAAAAATGATAGTTTATGATAAATTATCGGCCGATCCAATAATTTATCAGTTTTTACTGAAATCAGAATCCCATCCGGCCTAATCCATTGTACCCAGGATTTCGATTTACCTTATCGTCATGAGAATTTCTCAAACCATCCCAATCAGTTCAAGTCTGCCTGCGGCCCCCGTTGAAATGGAAGGGATCGCATGTTTTTTTGGCAAAATAAAAGTTGTTCGCGACGTAAACCTGACCCTGCACCCAGGCGAACATGTTGCCCTGATTGGCAGCAATGGCTCCGGAAAAACCACCCTGCTGCGGACAATTTTGGGGCTGCACCCGCTGGCTGCAGGAACGATCCTGGTAGACGGGCGCAATGCGCGTACAAACTCAGAATGGCAGGTCCGGCGGAAACGGATTGCCTGGATGCCTCAGCGGCAGGCCAATGGGCAGTTCCCTCTGCTGGTGCGCGAGCTGCTCGCCAGCAGTTCCGGAGTGGCAGCCGCTCTGCAGGCTGCCACAGACCTGGAAATCGGGGATTTACTTGCCCGCCCAATCAGTTCACTGTCCGGAGGACAGCTTCAACGCGTATTTCTGGCTCGCTCGATAGGCAGCCTGGCTGGTGGGGCAGGCTTACTGCTGGCGGACGAGCCCACTGCCGCTCTTGACTTTGACGGTCAAGTAAAAGTGGCAGACATTTTGCGCACATTACCTGCCACCTGCCTGGTGGTGACACATGACCATAAAATGGCCGAGCGCTGCGACAGGGTAATTGAAATGGCTGGCGGCTGTTTATATACGAGTGTTCGATCATGATTTCACACCTGATCGAACTTTTAAAAATTGCCCCTGTGCAATATGCAGCTGTAGCCATCGCCATCACCGGGGCGATCTTTCCAATCGCCGGGGTATGGATCATTGGGCTGAATATCGTCCCAGTCCGTTTTGCCATGATGCATGTTGCCTTATTGGGTATTGCGCTGGGGCTGCTGTTGAAAATTGACCCAACCGTCACCGGGGTAGTGTTGTGTGGGATCACCGGAGCAGCTCTGTCCCCGCTGGCCCGCCGGCCAGCGGGATTGGGTGGACCAATGGGCCTGATCATGACCCTCGCAATCGGGATTGCCCTGTTAGTGCTGTCGATCACCGGGGTAAATGCCAACGGCGCCTTCGAACTGCTGTGGGGCGCCATTCTAGCGACCAGAGTGATCGATGTACTCGGGCTCTCCATGGTTGCTGCCGTCATCGGCGGTGTTTATTGGTGGAAACGGCGTGAGCTTGCCCTGCTGCTCTACGATCGTGAAATTGCTCTGTGCTCTGGAATTCAAGTGGAGCAGCTCACCTTTTTGCTGATGGTGGTGATAGCGGTTGCCATCGGCTCATCCATCCGACTTACCGGGGCGCTTCTGGTGGATGCCATCACGATCCTGCCGGCGCTTGCAGCGCGCAACCTGGGGCGGTCGTTGAGCGAGATGGTTGCCTGGGCAGTCATTATCGGCTGCGGTGGGAACTTATTAGGTTTTGGATTAACACTGCTGTTTAACCAACCTCCTGGTCCAATGTTGGTGATGACAGTCGGTTTAATTACTTTATCAACATACTTTATCAGGAGATAACGAACATGACAAAAAAAATAGGATTGATTTTTCTCATCATCCTTGTGCTGCTTTCTGCCTGCACAAGCCCAACACCGGCCCCCACAGAAATGGTGATGGATCACCAACACACAGTCGAGCCGACCATGGATCATCAGCACGCAGCAGAGCCGACTGCCGAAGCCGCGCATTCTCACGATATGAGCGAGCTACAAATCGTTGCATCCACCAGTTGGGTCGGCGCTTTCGCCAAAGCTGCTGGAGCGGAAAACATCACAGTAATCGCCCCATCCAATATTCAGCACCCACCTGATTATGATCCCAAGCCGTCGGACCTGGCTGCCGTCAGTGAAGCAGATTACATCCTGATGGCAGGTTTTGAAGGTTTTGCCAAACGGCTACAGGAAGCCGTCGGTGCAGACAGCAGCAAGTTGATCACTGTTATGACCGAAAATTCTCCTGAAGCAATTCACAAGGAAGTCACCCGGTTGGGTGAGCTGTTTGGTACCCAGGAAAAGGCGGCTGAATATCTGGCAATGTTCGACACTGAATATGCCGCTTTCGCCAACGATGTAAAAGCCGTCCTGGGCGATAAAAAACCCGTGGTAGTAGCCCAGGCATTTGTTGCCCCATGGGTGATGTTCGCAGGGTTGGAAGTTGCCGGCGTTTACGGGCCAATGCCTGTCAGTCCGGATGAGCTCAAAAACCTTTCCGACCTGAAGCCCACCCTGGTATTTGAAAATATCCACATGGGCGGCGGCCAACCGATCGTCGAAGCCACCGGCGCAGTTAAAATTGACCTGGTCAACTTCCCTGGCGATGATCTGGACCTGCTTGAGATATTCCACACCAACACCCATACCCTGGAACATGCCTTTGAAGACCTTCCTTCATCCTCTGCTTCGCATTATCCCGTCACCATCGAAAACTGCGGCCGCACCCTGACCATCATCAAGGCCCCTGAACGAGTGGTCACTACCTGGCAGGCGCCAGTCGAACTGCTGGTCAAACTTGGTCTGGGCGATAAAATTGTCGGTACCGAATATGGCCAGCAGTTTGCTCCTGCAGCCGAAATAGCCGAGGCCTTCAATAAAGTTCCTGTCCTTTCAGCGGAAGGCGCTTCCAAAGAAGCCTGGTTCGCTGCCAAACCCGATTTTGTATTATCCTCATTTCTGGCCTGGGACTTTGACACCGCTAACGGCCGACCAGGCCTGGACGAATTGGAAAAAGCCGGAGCCCAGGTCTTTGGTCTGAGCGACAACTGCACCGCCGAAAGCCGTGTCACCTACACCGACATGTTCGATGATATCTTGAAAATCGGTCAAATCTTTGATGCGGAAGACAGCGCCCAGGCGCTGGTGGATGATATGAAGGCCAGAATTGCTACTGTGCAAAGCAAAGTGACCGGGCTCACCCCCACCAAAGCCTTCTTTGATGCCGGCGGCGAAGGTCCAGTCGGCACTGCCGGGGCCGGTCTGCAAAACGAGATGATTATGCTGGCAGGCGGCGAAAACATCTTTGCCGACCACCCCAACTATTACGAGGAAGTCAGCCTGGAAGAAGTAGCAGCCCGAATGCCCGAAATTTTCGTAGTCGACACCTGGTCTGACCTGAGCTATATCAATACCCGCACCGAATGGTTGTTCAGCACATTTCCAAATACGCCTGCTGGTCAGCAAAAACGCTTTGTTGAGACCCCAGGGATCTATATCTACTATGCCAGCATTCGATTTGCAGACGGCATCGAGATCATGGCTAAGGCCTTTCACCCGGAAGCTTTCAAATGAATCCAGTTTCTGGTGAAACGGCAGACCAACTTTCACCAAACCCCCACCTGGAGGTGCGGCTTTCCAGCCGCACCTCCAGGTTATTCTGGCTGCTGCTGCCGGCGCTCATTCTGGCGCTGGCAGCAGTAATCATCCTGGCTGTTGGAATTGGCGCTGTGCCTATTCCTGCAGCAAAAGTTACCCGCATCCTGGTCTCCCACCTCCTGCCGGGTGCGATCCCGGTTGATTGGAGCCCCACCGACGACCAGATCGTGTGGATGTTCCGGCTGCCAAGGGTGCTGCTGGCAGTCATTGTTGGGGCTGCTCTAGCGGTCAGCGGTACCACGCTTCAAGCCATGGTGCGCAACCCCCTGGCTGACCCATTCCTTTTTGGTATCTCATCCGGAGCCTCATTGGCAGCTGTCCTGGTCATCACCTTTGGCTCGGCGGCGCTGGGTGGGCTCTCACTCTCCACGGCAGCATTTGTTGGCGCCTTCCTCACCACCCTGGCTGTTTTTTTCATTGCCCAACGCAGCGGCAAAGTGGTCCCAATCCGGTTGATCCTGGCGGGCGTGGCGCTCAGCTATGTTCTGTCAGCAGCGACCAGTTTTCTGATCATGCAGGCAGCCGCCCGCGGCGGTGGAAATGGGGCGGCGGCAGCCCTCAATTGGCTATCCGGCAGCCTGGGCGGCGCTAAATGGGAGTATCTGGGGATGCCCACCCTGGTGCTCATCCTCACTACTGGCTTGCTCCTCCTCCAGGCCAGAACATTGAACACCCTTTTACTGGGCGAAGAATCTGCCATAGGCCTGGGCGTTAATATCGAACGCTTCCGGCTGCAGCTTTTCTTTATTACCTCGCTGCTGGTGGGGACTGTTGTCGCCATCAGCGGTTCAATTGGTTTCGTAGGACTGCTTGTCCCACACATTGTCCGGATGTTTATCGGATCAGATCACCGGCGAGTCCTGCCGCTGGCAGCAATGACCGGTTCGGTCTTTATGGTACTTGTAGATCTGTTCAGCAGAACTGTCCTGGCTCCTCAGGAACTGCCGGTGGGCATTGTCACTGCCGTATTTGGCGGTCCGTTCTTCATTTGGCTGCTAACCCACAATAACCAACCTGGAGCAAGCCATGGTTAAAGACGGGCTCAAATCACCTATGCGAGTGGATATTTCATCTGTTTCGATTGATATCGAAACCAAACGGATTGTCGAGGACATCCACCTTCAGATCGAACCAGGCGAAATTGTAGGATTAATTGGCCCAAATGGCAGCGGCAAATCCACCCTTCTGCGGAGTGTTTACCGTATGCTGCGCCCGACCGCCGGGTTTGTTCAGGTTGGGGGAGAGGACGTCTGGCGGCTGAGTGGGCGCGAATCAGCTCAGCGCACCGGCGTGGTTGTCCAGGAAAGCGCCAGCGACTTCGAATTTACCGTCAGCGATGTGGTCATGATGGGACGCACTCCACACAAGAACATGCTTTCTTTCGATACCCTGCAGGATGAGGCTATCGTCCTGGAGGCATTGCGCCGGGTCGGGATGCTTGCTTTTCACGAACGGTTGTACGGCACACTATCTGGCGGCGAAAAACAGCGAGTTCTTATGGCGCGCGCGCTTGCCCAACAGCCCAGGCTCCTGGTGCTGGATGAGCCCACCAATCATCTCGATATCCGCTACCAGTTGGAAGTTCTGGACCTGGTGAAACGGCTGGGATTAACCACCTTGATTACAATCCACGATTTGAACCTGGCCGCCAATTATTGCCACAGACTGTACCTGCTGTCTGCCGGGCGGATTGTGACGTCCGGTCTGCCGGCTGAGGTTCTGACACCCGAAAACTTGCGTCAGGTCTTTGGTGTAGATGCTGCGGTTGACCATCATCCCACAACTGGGCTTCTACAGCTCTCTTTTCGAGTGCTAGAGCCTTTGTCTGACTGAATTTCCCACCTCTATCCAACTTTCAAAGAACTGAGAAGAAAACGATGAATCCTCCCGCAGCCACACAGATTGAACAAGACCATCGTCAGCGTATCCAAAACAGCCGTTTGTATGCACTTTTCTGGCGCTGGCATTTCATAACAGGTTTCTTTGCTGTACCAATTTTGGTGATCGCTGCATTAACTGGTGCGGTGATTACTTATCAGGACGAATGGCATCCATTACTTTATCCCCAAACAGACCTGGTGATGCCAGGGTCAAAGCAAGTATCGCTCGATGAACAGGTGAAATTAGCAAAAGACGCCTACCCGAACATCCACGTTCATGGCCTGATTGTCTATCCTCAAGGTTCGAAGCGTTCAAATATCGTCAGGTTTGGGTTCATGGATACCGATACAAACTTTTTGAACCCCTGGAATATGGGCCAGATCTACGTGGATCCTTATAGTGGGAAAGTTTTAGGTATGATGGACGAATCTCAGGATGCTTTCGACCTGATCACCAACCTTCACAAATCTTTCTTCTTGAAATTACCGGGCCAATTGGCTGTGGATTTTGCCACAAGTTGGGGGGTCATTTCCCTTCTGGCAGGGCTTTACTTATGGTGGCAGCGCCGGCAGGAAAAGGTTTGGGGGGTTTGGCTGCCAAGATTTCGAAACGGCTATAGGATTTTTCTGCGTGACCTGCACACAGTTCCATCTCTTTTTATCACACCTACTGCTGTGGCGGTGATGGTTTCGGGGGTGCTGTTGGGGCTCAGCGCCACACCCATCCTGCTGACAGAAATCCTCACCCGCCAATTCCCAGTGGAACTTTTATCGCCCAAATCTGAAGCACCCTACTCGGGGCAGCCTGCCTCGCTGGATGTCATCATGGCAAGCATGGGCCCACAACCCGGACCCGGGCCATATTTAGTCGCCATACCCAGCAATGAACAAGGTGCATATCTCATTCAATACGGTAGCCACACCGATGCCATCAACTATCGCATTGCGATGATTGATCAATATACGGGCAAAATCCTGCTTCAATACACAGCCGACACCTGGCCTGTTGGCGGTCGTTTTTATTACCTGTATATCTTCAATGAAGTTTTACATCGGGGAACCTATTGGGGAGCGCTTGGCAAACTGCTGACCTTCATCGCCTGCATTCTGGTAGCCACCATGTGCATCACATCCTGGCTGATGTGGTGGAGGCGTAAACCGGCTCGCAGTTGGGGCATCCCAAAATCGGTCAATGATGTAGAACTTCCACGTTGGGTTAACCTGACCTTTATCCTCTCAGCCATCCTGCTTCCCATGGTAGGTTTGACGTTATTGCTAGTGATGCTGTGGGAAAAGAGTAACAAGTCCATAAACCGCTGGAAAAACAAAAACCCTGAAAAACCAACTTCAAAAGGATAAAAACATGATTCGAAAATATTTTCTGCGCGGAATTGCCCTAAGTTTTGCGGCCCTGGTCGTTTTTGGACTGTATTGGGCCTATGACACGTACTGGAAGCCTGACCCGCCGGTTGTGCAGGCGCAGGATTCCGCACTGGACACAAGCACTACCGCCTTGATGACCGGGCTGCCCCCGGCTGTATCGGACCTGAGCACCTACCCGGTCAGTATTGAAAACTGCGGACGAACCCTTACTTTCTCCGCCCCACCCAGCCGGGTGATCGGGATGTGGCAGCCACCCAATGAAATGCTGTTAGCCATTGGCATTCAAGACCGGATTATCGGGTTTGGCGGAATGTACGACAAACTGCCAGCCGAATTCGCTTTAGCCGCCAATCCCATCCCAAAACTCGGTTCCATCTTCACTTTGAATATCCCTAATAAAGAGGAAATGCTCAAAGCCCAACCCGACCTGGTGGTAACGGAAGGTCTCGATTCCTTTGCCTTCGATGCCGCCCAGGGTTTTGCAACCATTGAACAGGTTGAAGCGATGGGCGCCCAGATTTACGCCGGCGGCTCAATCTGCGACTTTAGTATAAAGTCCACCCGCGGGATCGAATCGGTTTACGAAAACCTGGAAGCCCTGGGCAAGATCTTCGGCATATCCCCTCGGGCAAATGAATTGATTACTCGCCTGAAGGGGCGCGAGGCAGCAGTTAGCGAAGCCGCAGCCAGCGAACCACCTGTAAAAGTCGCTTTTTTCAACGGTGATTCCTCCTCCATTTACGTTATGAACAATGCTATTTGGAGTGACCTGCTCAGGAAAGCCGGCGGGATCAATGTCTTTGAAAATCAGGATACAAACGGCAAAATGAGCCCAGAAGTGTTCGCCAGTATCGATGCAGATGTAATTCTTTACGGCATTTTCCCCGATAACAGCGTCATGCCAGGCCGCGATCCGCAAAAGATTGAGGCTTACCTGAAATCCACCTTCCCCAATATCCCCGCAGTAAAAAATGGGCGGATCTATCCCATCCCAACGATCATTACCGAAGCCAGTGTGCGCGTGATTGACGGCCTGGAGATGATCGCCAAAGACTTGCACCCAAACGCTTTCAAATAAAGGAGATTTCATGCCAAGCAAAATCGTTTTAACCCCTGCCATGCACTGCGAACATTGCAAAGCCAGGATCGAAACCACGATAAAGGAACTAGCGAATATCAACGGCGTATTTGCCGATCCAAAAACAAAAACAGTGACCGTCATGTGGGATGAACCTCAAAACTGGCAAACCATCGCCGCCCGTTTGGCCGAAATCGGATATCCGAACCAACCGCTAAACGAGATCAAGCGCCATGTGGCAATTGTGCTCTATGATGGGTTTACAGCCCTGGACGCGGTCGGGCCGTATGAAGTTCTCGTCAGCCTCCCCGATACCCAGGTGCACTTTGTTTCAAACCAACATGGAGCGGTGTGGGCTGATACCGGACAATTGGCATTGACTGCCACCGCCACATTCGATGAACTACCCAACCCGGCGATCATCGTTGTCCCCGGCGGCGGGCATGGCATCATGAAAGCCGTCGAAAACCTTGCACTGATGACGTGGATCAAGCAGGCGCACGAAACCTCTGAATGGACCACCTCCGTTTGTACAGGCGTTTATGTGTTGGGTATGGCGGGCATCCTGCAGGGATTGAACGTCACCACCCATTGGGGTTCGCGCAGTTTCATGCAGCAGTACTGCGGCGCAACCTATGTACCAGAGCGCTTCGTGCAGCAAGGAAAAGTGATCACAGCCGCGGGAGTATCCTCCGGGATTGATATGGCGCTTTTCCTGGCGGAAAAATTGAGTAATCCAAAGACAGCCCAGGCGATTCAACTGGCATGCGAATACGACCCCCACCCGCCTTTTAATACAGGCAATTTTCAAACGGTGGATCCAGAATTAATCACAGAAGCCAATAACGTGATCCAGTTTTACCGTGTCAACCCCATCAATTAATAAATGAAGTCGTTTACACCAGGAATACACAGTATGAAAAACATCCTCAAGGGATTCTTTATTTTCCTATCAATCGTTTTTACTTCTTACGGCGTTGGCGCAGCAGCCCGGTCAGATGTCCTGATTATTGCGGCTGTCCCCTTTGCCCTCGGGTTGATCTTGATTTACCGCTTCTTCTTAGGCATGCGCGCAGAATATGCCGCCTGGGCATTTTTCCTGTTCTGGCTTGGGATGACCTATATCACGCCCAACAGCCCAACACTGACCCGGGAATTGGTTATCTTTGGAATCTATACAGGCCTGGCAGTTGCCGGGGTCTGCATATCACCCTGGTTTATCGTTTTTGGGTTTGCCGCTCACATAGGCTGGGATTTTCTACCCAGAGAACTGCCAGACCACTTTCACACCCTGCCAACTGCCTGCATGTTGTTTGACGGTATCGTGTCAGGCTACATAGCCTGGCAAACGGTCATCCAGCGCTGGACACCACTGGTCTGGAAAAAAGCGCCTAAGGCGCCGCTGTCACCGGGACAAACTGCATCACAGCCATGAATGCCATCGGGCAGGCCATGCAGACCGCCACAAGCAGAAAAACGATACCCATCACAAAGGTAATACCCAGCCCGCCAGCCCGCCTTTCCAGCACCGCCTCAGCTGGATTACTCGGGTTGTAATACACGGGCAATCCCCTCCCGGTCGGGTAGGCATTGACCATCGCCTGGGCCGGCTCAGGTTTGCGATGACTGGCCTTTGCGCCAAAACTGACCTGATTGCTTGTAAAAGTTTGGCCATTTACCTGGTAAGTGTAAGTCACCTCGCCAGAGTAGCTGCGGTGGCGGTCGCCATCACTATCCTCTGACCAGCCTGCCTGCACATGCGATTCAACCACCTGGCCCATTACAGAAGGCCAGGCCTTGCTGGCATCAGCCTGCTTGCCCTGCTGCCAGCTCTTGTACAGCAGGAATACGCCAATGCCCCCAAACGCCAACAAGAACACCCCCATACACATAACCCCGAATAAAGTACCCACTACGTTGACCATCGCATCCTCCAGAACTTACCAGGTCCATTTTTTCAATTCAGCGGCTGCCGGCTGGGCCGTCAGGTCCAGCTGCAGGGGGGTGATGGAAACATACCCATCTGCCAGTGCGCCAAAATCGGTGCCATCTTCCTGGATACCGGTGGGCGCTTCGCCGCCAATCCAATAATAAGGCCGGCCGCGTGGATCCCACCGTCTTTCCAGCTTATCCCGATAGACCCGCAAACCCTGGCGGGTAAGCTGAATACCTTTGATTTGCGTCAGGGGACGGTAAGGGACATTCACATTCAGCAGCACACCGGCCGGCAGCCCACGCTGGATCACCTGGTTGGTGATCGTTTTTGCCATCTGTGCAGCCGCCGAGTAATCCAGTTGACCGCGCTGCCCCTCCGGCGAATCCAGCGAAATGGCAATCCCCGGAATCCCATTGATCACCGCTTCCATCGCTGCCGTCACTGTGCCCGAATAAGTCACATCGTGCCCCAGGTTGGCATTCGGATTAATCCCAGAAACCACCAGATCAATCGCATAAGGGAAAAAACCCAACATTGGCAGGGCGACACAGTCGGATGGAGCCCCATCGGAAGCAAAAGCTGGAGTGCCATCAGCCAACTGTGTCTCCTTTACCCGCAGCGGCCGGTCGAGCGTTTTGACATGTCCTGAAGCCGACCAGTTGCGGTCGGGCGCCAGAACAGTCACATTCCCCAGGCTTTTGACCGCCTGCACCAGCGCCAGCAAACCCGGGGCAGTTACACCATCATCATTCGTCACCAAAATATGCATTCCGATTCCATCCTTCAGTCGCTAAGCCGCGATCAGCACAATCACCACCACACCCGCGTGGACCGACAGCCCAGGAGTGAGTTGTTCTTCAATCATTTCTGCCGGGCAGGATATACCGGCCACCTTCAAACTCTCGACAAAAGCAGCCGCCAGGTGTCCCGTCAGGCTGGCAGGCAAGCTGCAGTCTGTATCGGTGATCTGGGCTGCACGAGAGGTCATCGAGAATTTTCCTTTCTGGTACTATAATCAAGAGGATACTTTGATTATCAGCATCTTCGCCATTTTACGCAAGGTCAAATGGTGGTTCTTTACAGGCGGCCATTCTCACACCATCTTCCAATCGAGGTAACGATGAATCAAAACACACGCAGAATCCCGGTCATAATTATTGGGGTGATCATCTGTCTGTTTTCGGCAGCCAGCCTGGTGGGATCTGGGTATGCCCTGATCAAAACCTGGCAGATTCAGGCTGAAATCAGCCGCAAACTTCTGGATGCCACCACAGAAGCCCAGGCGGTCTTAAAAAACACCGGCGATGGATTGCAAACTACAGCCCAAACCATCAGCGCCACCATCAACACCCTGAGCGCACTGCGTCCAACACTGCTTTCTGTTTCCAACGGTGTCCACAGCGCGGAGCCGGCCTTCGACGAGATCCAGACCATCACCGCCGAAAACCTGCCAGAAACGATTACTGCCACCCAGGCATCACTGCTATCGGCCCAGCAAAGTGCAGCCGCAATGGAAGGTGTCCTGCGCCTGGTCTCTCAGATCCCCTTTTTCCCAGGGGGAACATATGACCCGGATGTTTCATTGGAAACATCTCTCAGGTACCTGTCGAATGACATTGAAGCCCTTCGTGATCCGCTCGAAAATATGCAGGCTGCCATCGGCGACGCCCAGGACAGCATGGATGGGCTGGATAACCAGATCATGAAGTTAATCTTGCTGCTGGATCAAATCCGCTACAATCTCGAAACCGCCAATCAGAAAGTGGCCGACAGCCGCGAGCAGGTATTAGATGCTCAGAACCGCCTGCAAGAACTGGAACCGCTCATCCCGGTATGGGTCAGCAGCGGCGCTTATCTGCTCAGTTTTCTGCTGATCTGGGTGGGCATGACCCAAATATCCTGGATCATTCAAGGTGTAAAATGGTGTTTATATAAATAAAGGAGCCCATATGCAGCGTACACTCATTCTCGTCTGGCTGCTTTGCTTATTGCTCACCGCATGCCAATCTGCCACACCCATACCTGCCTTCATCACAGTCAGCGCAAATTCAGGATTGATTGAGGTCCAGGCAAATGGCCAGGGCAGTTACTATCCTCTATTAACGGGCCAAAAGGTCAGCCCGGGCGACCGGATTCGCAGCGCAGCCGAAAGCGGCGTATTTGTAGAGTTCAAAGACGCTCGCTCGCTCATCGCCATGGGACCAGGCAGCATGATGGTGGTTGCTGCCCTTTCAACAAACCCAGACCTGACAGAGACGAGATTGCAGCTAGAGGAAGGCGGCGTGTATGTCTCCGCCGAACAGCCTCTTGGTAAAGGTTACCTGGAAGTCGCCACGCCCGGCGGCGCTGCGCGCCTCAGCGGCTCGTCCATGATGGTCGCACTGGACAAAACTGCCCAGCAGACCGATGTCACCTGCACTTCAGGCAGCGCAGTCGTACAGGCCAATGGCAGCAGTGTCTCTTTAATGGCAGACCAATCTACCGGGTTTACCTCCAGCAGCGTCCCCACCAGGCCGGAAGATCTCGATGGCCGTATTCGCCGCAAGTACCCGCAGTTTCAAGAGATCATTGATGACCGTTACTGGAGGCCAAAAGTGATGACTGACCCAACAATAACTCCAGAAAACAGCCCAACCGTACGGCCCACCAGCACCGCCGCCCCAACCGCTCTCGCCACCTGGACACCCTTTGTCCTCGGCCCGACCTCCACGGCCCGCGTTGACAGCGCTGTGCCCACCCGCCGTCCAACCACCACTGTCGTCCCCGGTTTCAGCGGTCTGACACCTGAAGAACTGGCAAATCAGGGGGCTTTTACCTATGCCATCGCCTGCCAGGCCTGGAATGGCTGTGTTTGCGACAGCGCAAATGCAAACCCTGTCCAGACAATTACGATCACTTTTGACACACAGGGCGTCACGCTGGCAGGCAGTGTAGATGAAACCCTGGCGTATCCCAAAGCCGCACCCAACCTTTACAGCCTGGAAAGTCCAGAGCTGACCGCCGACATCACTTTCTTGATGGAAGGATTTGAATTCTTTGTAGTGCGAGGCGGACAGGTTTGCCAGCTGCAAACCTTTACCCGCCAGCCTTAATTAAAAGGAGGGTTGTTCCTTTTGGCAAAGCCAAAAGGAACAACCCTCCTTCTCTTTCTATTTCTTCATCATGTTGAGCAAGACGGTGTTCAAAACGCCGCCGTTGCGGTAGTAATCAACCTCAACCGTGGTATTCAGGCGTACATCGACCACAAACTTCACGGCCGTACCATCGGCACGCACTGCGTGAACAGTCGCTTCAGACTGGGGCTTCAAATCACCCTGCAGGCCGCTGATGTGAAAAACTTCTTTACCGGTCAGCCCCAGGGTTTCGAGGTTCTCACCCTGCTTGTACTGCAGCGGCAGAACACCCATCCCAACCAGGTTAGATCGGTGAATTCTTTCATAGCTCTCAGCAATGACCGCCCGCGCCCCTAACAGCGTGGTGCCTTTGGCAGCCCAGTCGCGCGAGGAGCCGGTGCCGTACTCTTTACCCGCCAGGATTACCAGTGGAGTGCCATCCTCTTTGTACTTCATAGCTGCATCGTAAATGCTCATTTGGGTGTTTTCAACCGCCTGCGATCCCAGGTATTGGGTAACGCCGCCTTCAACACCCGGCACCAGCTTATTTTTCAAACGGATATTGGCAAAAGTGCCGCGGGTCATCACCCGGTCATTACCGCGACGAGCGCCGTAAGAGTTGAAATCACGCGCCTGCACACCCACTGAAATCAGGAAGCGCCCTGCCGGGCTGCCCTGGTCAATGTTGCCAGCCGGGGAAATATGATCTGTCGTGATCGAGTCACCCAAAACAGCCAGAGCACGGGCGTCATGAATATCTGTGATAGTGCGCTGTTCGCCAAAATGCTCGAAATAGGGCGGCTCCTGGATATACGTGGAAGCCACGTCAAACTTGAACAATTCACCACCCGAAGCAGGAATTTCATTCCACATCGGATTGCCGCTGAAGATATTGGCATATTCTTTGCGGAACGTCTCCGAAGTCAGGGCCTGGGCAATGGTGCTGCTGACTTCCTCTGCAGAAGGCCAGACATCCCCCAAGAACACCGGTTCGCCGTCGCGGCCAACACCCAGCGGCTCACTTTGCAGGTCAATATCGACCGTCCCAGCCAGTGCGTAGGCAACCACCAGCGGCGGCGAGGCGAGGAAATTGGCCCGCACAAAGGGGTGGACTCGGCCTTCAAAGTTGCGGTTGCCAGAGATCACGGCGGCGGCAACAAGGTCTGCACCGGTGATGGCTTTGACCACCTCGCCAGGCAGCGGGCCAGAGTTGCCGATGCAGGTTGTACAGCCATAGCCAACCACATTAAAGCCCAACTGGGCCAGCGGCTCGATCAGGCCGGCATTTTCCAGGTAACGGGTAACAACCCGCGAACCAGGAGCGAGTGAAGTCTTGACAAATGACTTCACCTTCAATCCACGTTCGGCGGCTTTCTTTGCCACCAGACCAGCAGCCACCATCACGGATGGATTGGAGGTATTGGTGCAGGAAGTAATAGCGGCAATCACAACTGCGCCATGGGTCATCTCACTGGCAGATTCATTGGCGCCGATTGTGGCTTTCCTGGCAATCGCTTCGGGCTTCAACTCATAACCGCGAGCGCTCACAGGCGCGCTCAACGCGGTCTGGAAAGTCTTCTTCATGCTGCTCAGCGGCACCAGGTCCTGCGGACGTTTTGGTCCTGCCAGACTCGGTACAATGCTGCCCAAATCCAATTCCAGATTATCGGTATATTCAGGATCTGGTGTCGCATCAGTGCGGTATAGGCCCTGGGCTTTCATGTACGCTTCCACCCGGTCCACCACTTCCTCAGGCCGCCCGGTCAGGCGCATATAACGAATCGTCTCAGCATCCACCGGGAAGAAACCGATGGTCGCTCCATATTCTGGAGCCATGTTAGCGATCGTCGCCCGATCGGGCAGAGAGATCGCAGAAAGGCCGGGGCCGTAGAATTCAACAAATTTATCCACCACGCCCTTCTTGCGCAGAATCTGGGTGATTGTCAGGGTCAGGTCGGTGGCAGTCACACCTTCAGGAAGTTTCCCATAGAGTCTAAAACCGATCACATCGGGGGTAAGCATATCAATCGGCTGACCCAACATGGCTGCTTCGGCTTCAATCCCACCCACACCCCAGCCAACAACCCCCAGGCCGTTGATCATGGTCGTGTGCGAATCGGTGCCAACAACCGTATCGGGAAAAACCACCACACCCAGGTCATCGGACTTGGTCATGACCACATCTGCCAGATATTCCAGGTTTACCTGATGCACAATACCAGTCGCCGGTGGGACCACCCGGAAATTATTGAATGCCTTTTGGCCCCAGTGCAAGAACTCGTAACGTTCGCGGTTGCGCGAAAATTCCAGATCCGCATTGCGATTAAGCGCATCAGCATTAGCAAAAAAATCAACCTGCACCGAGTGATCAATAACCAGATCGACCGGCACCAGTGGATTAATTTTCTTCGGGTCGCCACCCAGGCGGGCCATCGCAGAACGCATTGCAGCCAGATCGACGACAGCGGGTACACCGGTGAAATCTTGCATAATCACCCGAGCGGGCGCAAACGGCAGCGAAGTCCGTTCAGCGGGACGCGGAGTCCAGCCTGCCAGGTTTTGCACATCTTCACGTGTCACCTCAAAACCATTGCATTGGCGCAGCACTGATTCCAACATAATCCGGATTGAAACGGGCAGCCGAGAAAGCTGAGTTACCCCAGCCTCTTCCAGAGCAGCCAGCCGATAATAATGAAAACTACCTGAAGCAGTTTCCAGGACAGAACGAGCGTTAAATAAGTCAGCAGCCATAACGTCTCCCTTTTAGATAGAAATAGACAATCAAAAATTATACCCCACTCACACCAGATTCAGTGGTCATAATTTTCGAAAAAAAACACCCTTCCACACTACTACCAGCACCCTGGTACAATTCATTATTCGATCCTTTGGAGGTTAGCATGCCAACTGCCCGTAAGATCATCCGCCAGACCCGCAGCCAGCCCACCATGGAAGGCGCCGGCGTTTTATTAAAACGCGCTTTTCAATATGAGCCCGATGGCTTACATGACCCGTTCCTCCTGTTGGACGATTTCCGTTCCGATTTCCCCGAACATTACTTCAAAGGGTTTCCCTGGCATCCTCACAGAGGGATTGAAACCATCACCTATGTTCTCCACGGACGGGTTGCCCACAGCGACAGCCTGGGTAATGACGGCGTGATCGGTCCAGGGGATGTCCAGTGGATGACCGCCGGCAGTGGGATCATTCACCAGGAAATGCCCCACGGCGATCCACACGGGCGGATGTATGGCTTTCAATTGTGGGCAAATCTGCCCCGCGCCAATAAAATGATGCCGCCGCGCTACCGGGAAGTTAAAAGCGATCATATTCCGCAGGCAATCACGCCCCAAGGGGTCAAAATCCGAGTGATCAGTGGTGAAATCGAGGGTGTGCGCGGCCCGGTGCAAGACATCATCACCCAGCCAACTTATCTGGATGTGTTTATCCCCGAGAATGTGGAGTACCACCTCAACACGCCAAGCGGTCATACAGTCCTGGTTTATGTTTTTGAAGGAAACGGAGCTTTCGACAGCCCGCAACCCGTACAGGATGGATCTATGCTCATTTTTGGTGATGGCGACCATGTCATTTGCCAGGGAGGGAGTGGGGGTTTGCGTTTCTTATTGATGGCAGGTCAGCCCATTCGCGAGCCAGTTGCCTGGTATGGACCGGTTGTCATGAATACCCAGGATGAGCTCCACCTGGCATTCGATGAGCTGCAAAAGGGCACATTTATAAAATAAACCCTATTCGGGTCTGTTCAAAAAGGTGTTATTCTGGGTGGCGCTGCCACTCAAAATAACACCCAAAAATCTCGTAACCCAAACTACTGTTGGGTAAAAGATGATTCTATAGTTTGATGTCTGAGAGACCACTACGTTAAAAATAAAAAAAGGCGGAAGGGTGTTACCCATCCGCCAGGGGAAAACGAGTCTTTATGAGAGGAGTAAGAGCGGGGAGGCCTGATATCGTCGGTAGACGGCTGGTAGGCTAAGAGCCCTTTCACCAGGAGCCGGTCACCCGGTCCCACCCCTTTTGTATATCTCGATCATCTGCTATTGTTGCACCTCCTTGTCGGTAACTTCGGAAGTTGAACTTCTATATATACTATACACCGATTTTAAAAGAATACATTAAAATTTCATTACGAAATTGAAAGTTATCATCTCAATAAAGAGGTAGTTGGGTGGAGGCTGCCGCTTGCGGTAAACAACCCAAACCCCGACTTCAAGAAATGCTTTAGGCGAATCCCAATGAGCCATAACGCCTGCCAATGTGCGATATAATGAATTGGGAGGGTTTGACAGATATATGACTTATCAAAACAAAAAAGACGCGCAGCCTGAAAGCCAGCATCAAACTCTATTTGAGAGTTTATTCCAGACCATGCCTTTAGGGGTGGTTTACCAGAATGCTGATGGCGCAATTATTCTGGCAAACCCGGCTGCCGAGCGCATCCTGGGGCTTTCATTTGATCAAATGCAGGGCAGGAAATCTGTTGACCCAAACTGGCATGCCATCCACCCCGATGGATCACCTTTCCCTGGTGATGAACACCCTGCAATGGTAGCCCTGCGCACCGGAAAAATCGTCAAGGATGTCGTTATGGGGGTCTTCCGGCCCGAAACCGGGGACATCTGCTGGATCAACATCACCGCCATACCCGAATTTACTCCAGGCAAGCCAACCCCGTATCAGGTTTATGCCACCTTTCAAGACATCACCGACAGCCGGCAGATCGAATCCGAACTGCATGAGCTCATTGCCAATTACAAACTGGTTTCTGAAAACACCCATGATGTCATCTGGGTATTGGATATAGAAACCCAAAAATATGCCTATGTCAGCCCGGCTGTTTATAATTTACGCGGCTATACACCAGCCGAAATTATGAAACAAACTCTCTCCGAATCGCTTACTCCCAAATCGCTAAAATATGTGTCTGAAATTTTACCCATTTCCATTGAAAAATATCTTAACCACGAGAAACTACCCGACCCTCCATACCACATTGATCAACCCTGCAAAGACGGAAGCATCGTCCAAACGGAAGTTAACGCATCCATTGTCCACACGCCCGAAGGCAGGCTGCAGATTGTTGGAATAAGCCGCGATATCAGCGAACGAAAAAAAGCCTTTGACCTGATCCATAAAACTCAGGCTCAGTTGGAAATGGCCCAGCAAATCGCCCACATGGGCAGTTGGGAGAAGGACCTGATGAGCGGCGTCAGTTCCTGGTCAAAAGAAATGTTTCATCTGTTTCAATTTGATCCTCAAAAGGGTGTGCCAGGTTTTCAACAGTATCTTCAAAAAATCCATCCCGAAGATCGCAGCACACTCCTGGAAAAGGAGAAAGCTATCGCCGAACTGGGTGGATCCGTCACGTATGTTTTGCGCGTATTATTGGATAACGCAGAAATCTGCTTTTACGAGTCCTCCCTTCAGGTGAACAAGGACGACCAGGGCAATCTGGTGTCGATGGTCGGGACTGTGATCGACATCACTGAAAAACATATTGCGGGCGACCTGCTCAAGCAAAGTGAAGCCAGATTAAACCAGGCGCAAAGAATTGCCCGGCTCGGCAGTTGGGAACGCAATCTAAAAAAGAACGTTTTGATATGGTCCGATGAAATCTACCGAATATTCGATATCAAAGCTGAAGAATTCGGCGCAAATTACGAAGCATTTCTAAAAACGGTCCATCCTGACGACAGAAATCGGGTTGATCTATCCTATTCAAATTCTCTCCAGAGAAAAGAACCCTTTGAAATAACCTACCGCCTGCAAACCAGAGACGGACAGATAAAGTACGTGCTGGATAAGTGTACAACATCCTACGGAGAAGATGGCACACCTTTGGTTTCAATGGGCACTGTCCAGGACATTACCGAGCGCATCGAAGCCGAACACCGTCTGCGTACAGAAGAAGCCAAACTACGCTCGGCCAATGAACGTTTCGAACTGCTGGCAGGTAATATCCAGGAAGTCTTCTGGCTGTTTGATTCGTTTACCCAACGTCTGGCTTATATAAGCCCGGCCTACGAAACCATCTGGGATAGAACCAGCGCCAGCCTGTATGAAAACCCACGCCAATACATCGACACAATCCTCCCCGAAGATCAAGGGCTCATGTTTGCTGCATTGGCGGATCAGGCGAGGGGCATACCAACCGAATTGGAGTACAGGATCTCACAGAAAAATGGCAGCATTCGCTGGATTTGGGATCGCAGTGTACCGGTCTTTTCAGAAGATGGCCAATTAACCCACACGGCCGGAGTCGCCAGTGACATTACAGAGAGTAAGCTGGTTGAGATGGACCTAATTGCTAGTGAAGAAAAATACCGCCAGCTATCCCAAGAATTGGAACGAAGGGTAAATGAACGCACCGCTGAAGTGCGTGATTTGTATGACAACGCCCCCACCGGCTATCATTCAGAAGATGCTCAGGGCTATTTCAAAATGGTTAATCAGACAGAACTGAACTGGTTAGGCTACACCCTGGATGAAATGGTCGGCAAAATGAAAGTGGCAGATATTTTGACGCCCGAAGGCAGAATCCAGCTTTGTGAAAAACTGCCCGGGTTCATGAGCCAGGGCAGCATTAGCGATTTCGAAACTGAATTTGTGCGCAAAGACGGCAGCCTGCTGCCGGTAATGTTGAATGCAGTCGCCATATTTGATCAGGATGGGCTCTTCTCAACCAACCGGGTGACGGTCTTCGATAACACCGAGCGTAAAAAAGCGCAAGACGCCCTGCGAAAAAGTGAACAATCGCTGCGTGCCAGCCGTGATGATCTGAGCGCTGCCAATGCCTCCCTGGAAAAAGCCTCGCGCCTCAAAGATGAATTCCTGGCAAGTATGAGCCATGAACTGCGCACCCCACTGACGGGCATCCTGGGATTGTCCGAAGCCATGGAACTGGGCACATATGGCCCGCTGACCGACCGCCAAAACAAAGCCCTGAAAAACATCGAGAAATCCGGTCACCATCTATTAGAATTGATCAATGAAATCCTTGACCTCTCCAAAATCGAAGCAGATAAACTGGACCTCCAATTTGAACAGGTCTCCATAACCGAAATTTGCCAGGTCAGCCTGCAGTTGACCAAAGGAATGGCACAACAAAAACAACTCAAAGTTGGGTTCTCCACCAACCAGGCTGCTGCCAGTTTGAGCGCCGATCCACGCCGCCTGAAACAGATGCTGGTAAACCTGCTCGGCAATGCAGTCAAATTTACGCCGGAAGGCGGCTCGATTGGGATTGATGTCGAAGCCAACCAGACAGAACAGTTCATCCAGATCAGCGTTTGGGATACAGGTATTGGGATCCGATCTGAAGATTTAAGCCGCCTGTTCAAACCATTTGTCCAACTCGATTCGAGCCTTGCCAGACAATATTCTGGCACAGGGCTGGGGCTGTCGCTGGTGTCGCGCCTGGCTGAGATGCACGGCGGCAGTATTCGGGTCGAAAGCACCTATGGCCAGGGCAGCCGATTCAGCCTGACTCTGCCGTGGCAGGGATCCGAGCTGCCTGAAACAAGCCATGTAAAAGAACCAATTAGAATGCCTGAATACCCAAAAGGCAGCCTGGCGACTGTCCTGTTGGCCGATGATAACGAAGTCATCCTCAATACAGTCTGCGAATTTCTCAACAGCAAATCGTATCAGGTGATCAGCGCACGCAATGGCAAAGAAATGGTGGACCTGACCATTGAGTTTCGGCCAGACATCATCCTTGCAGATGTTCAAATGCCAGGCTCAGATGGATTAACCGCCATCCGGGCTGTGCGTGCCCTTCCAGACCCTAAATTAGCGGGGATACCCATTATTGCAATCACCGCCCTTGCTATGCCTGGCGATGAAGAACGCTGCCTGGAAGCAGGCGCCAATCTTTATGTCAGCAAGCCAATGCCTCTGCCAAAGATTATCCGCCTGATCCAGGATCTGCTTTAACTTCCAGGACAAAAAAACAGTTCGGGTTAGTTCGAAAAGAGGTTAATTTAGGTGTTTTTTGGGTGGCTACGCCACCCAAAAAAACACCCAAAAATCTCTTACCCGAACTGACGTTTTTAGGGTTTGACCGCCGTTGGAGATGGCGTTGGGGTAACCGTCAAATCAGGCAGCATCGTGACAATCGGTGTAGGCGTTTCGCTTGGCAAGGGTGTGGGGGTGGCTGTGGGCGCATAACCCAAAAGCACCTGCCAGGCGGTTTGGAGCTTGGCGTTGGCAGTCACAGGGCGGTCTGGCAGATCTACAAGAGCACTTTCCAGATAACCTGCGGCCTCAAGTGCATCGGCGGCCTGGCCTGCCGGAAGGGTAGGAGCAATCTCATTCAGCAAACCCAAAGCCGAAGCAATATCTTGAGCGGCAAGACCATAATTGTTATCCCCAAGGTAAAATTCAGCCCGCAGCACCAACTGCATGGCCCGCAGCAGCCGTACCTGATCCGTCAATTCCTGGCTGGCAGCCGCCTTAGCCTGGACGGTCTCCAGGGCATTCATTCGGGCATCCAGGCTGTCGATCGAATCGATCAAAATTTGTTTACTGTTTTCGATGCTCGCCTGGGCTTTTTGCTGACCAACGTCCAGGGTAGCCAGAGCGTTGAGCTGTTCAGCGCTGCTGGTAGCCTGGGCAGAAATGCTGCTTTCTGCGCTGCTGACTGCCGTTTGCAAGGTTCTCAGCTCGGCAGCCGCAGCCTTATTGGCATCACTCTGCGCTTCCAGATTTTCCAGGCGGGCGGAAAGATCAAAAATCTGCCCGGCCGTTTGGGTGGCCGCGCTGGTTTGCCCAACCTCCAGCAGGCGCAGTTGGACAGTGTGGTCACGCACCGGCTGAATAAATTCGCGATACAAAGCCGGAATTCCAAAGAATAGAACCGCGCCGAGACCAATTCCCAGCAGGGTTGCCAAAAACAGACGAACCAAAAAGCGAAGCAGGCGGACAAAAAAGCCGGGTTTTTGTGGGGCGGCAGGGGAGGTGCTCATCAATTCACTTACCTTCTGGCAAAATATTGGCTAACAACTGGGCCAGACCATCCAAAAACTGCTGGTAGCGGCTGCTGGCAGTTTGAAGCTCGGTTACCTGGCCTTCAATTTCGGTTACACTTTCGGCAACTGTGCCAATCTTGTTGGTCAGACTGATTGCCTGCGATGAGAGGATCTCAATTTCAGCGGCCTGCCCTTTCAGATCTTCCTGCGTCTGGGCATTCTGGCGCTCCACAGCCCCAACCCGATCGGATAGCGCTTCGAGATTATCCAGGCGGGAGCGAATGGCATCCTGATCGTTCTTAACCTGCTGCAGGCTGGCCTCCAGACCGGATATATGTTGTTCAAGCGGCGGCAGGTCAGAAGGCAGTGCAAACTGCAAGGCGCCATCGTTCAAATTCGCCAGCACCCCAAGCCCGATGACCAGCGCCAGGATCAGGGTGAGTAAATTCCCAAATATCAACAAGCCAACCACAGCCGAGCGACTGAAACCCGCCTGAACTGGCTCAGCCACTGCGGCTGCCGCTGGCAGGATCGGCGCAGCCGTCAAAGGCTCTGGCGGAAGATCTGGAGAGGAAGACTGCTCTGCGGCAGCAATTGCTTGCTCCACAGCCGGTATGGCTTCACCTTCGGGTTGACCTTCGGCGGCTTCCGGGGGAGAAACAAACTCAGCCTCTTCGACAGGCACTGGTGTTGGGTCGCTGCTCAAATCTGGCTGAGGCCCGCCGGGTAAATCTTCAACCGGAATCTCGGCGGTCAGGTCAGATTCGATGGAGACTGGCTGCTCGCTCGGGCTGGCGGAAAACGCCTGCAGATCAGCAGGTTGGACATCCGTTTTGATTTTATGCTTCTTTTTTTCCTGGCTCATAAAATTCCCTTATGCGGGGTACTGGCCCGTAGATTAAGTATAACATGGGGCGCAAAAATCACTCTCAAATCAACCAGTGTGTAACTCTTTTAAATTAGTGGGGTTATAATTTTTAAGAAAAGGATCAACCTTATTTCACATATTAAAAATATATGTGGTGATCGCATCCTTTCAACCCCGCCCTATTGATCAATTGAATATACGCTGCGCAGTCCACTTTGGTTTTGCAATTGTTGTAAAAACCCTTGCTATGTATCATCTCAATAAGCGGGGGAAGTTGGGTGTTTTTTGTGGGCTTCGCCCACAAACACCCAACACCCCACTTTATTGAGATGATACCTTCCTATGTTGTTTTGGAGGTGATATCGCAGAAGCTATCTACTAAATCCAGTCTAAAAGTCTTGATTCGATTTGCACCCCAATTCTATTTAACGAACTCTAGAGGAGAAATTATGTCGGACAAAAAGCAAAGCGCACGAGATGCTCAAATTCAGCAGGACGTGCGTGATCTACATAAAATGGGTTATGCCCAGCAGCTCTATCGCGAAATGGGTGGTTTCTCCAATTTTGCCATCTCATTTTCGATCATTTCAATCTTGACCGGTGCCATGTTGAACTTTGGCTATGGATTGAAGTTCGGCGGCCCGGCCATCAATACCATCGGCTGGCCCATTGTCAGTATTTTCACACTGATCATTGCCGCCTCAATGGCTGAAATCGCCTCTGCTTACCCCACTGCCGGCGGGTTATATTATTGGGCCTCGCGCCTGGGCGGCAGGACCTGGGGTTGGGTCACCGCCTGGATGAACATGCTCGGCTTGATTACCATTACGGCTGGCATCAACATCGGCGCCGGCATGTACTTTGCCGGAATGATCCAAAAAATGTTCGGCATGGACCCCAGCACCCCGGTTCCGCTGTTTGGTACCATCACCAGCTGGCCTTTCTATATTTTTGTGATGGTCATCGTCATGATCCCGCAGGTCCTGATCAATATCTACGGTATCAAGCTGACGGCCAAATTGAATGATTTCAGCGTCTGGTGGCACATCGGCGGCGTGGTTGTGATCGCAGTCCTGATGACCTTGTTTGCCAAAACCCACCAACCCTGGAGCTTCGTCTCACAAGGTGTAATGACGGTAAACCCGCTGGATGCATCCTCAGCAGACCTGGGCAATGGCGTAATCGGCCCAGCCCTCATATTTGGCCCCTGGACATGGAAATCGCCCTTCTTCTCGCTCTTGCCCGGCATGGTCGATTTTTACAAAGCTGCACCTTTTGTATTTGTTTTTGGTCTGGCTTTCCTTCAGGCACAGTGGACTTACACCGGCTATGATGCCTCGGCCCACGTCGCAGAAGAAACCATTATGGCCCGCAAGAACAGCGCCTGGGGTGTATTCCTCTCTGTGGCTGTCTCCGCCATCGTTGGTTATATTGTGCTGATGGCATTCACATTCTCCATCACGGATATCAGCGCCACCATCGCCGACCCCTATCCCGTGCTGTATATCGCTTATGAAAACCTGACCGCTTTCCTTGCCAACATCGTGGCGATCATCGTCTTTGGCGGCATGTGGCTGTGCGGTCTTTCTTCCATCACCAGCACCTCCCGTATGTTCTTTGCATTTGCCCGGGATGGCGGCATGCCCTTCTCAGAAGCTTTCCGCGAGATCAACCCCAAGCTGCGCACCCCGGTTAAGTCCATTATCATCACCAGTATTCTGGCAGTAGTGATGTGCATGTACTCGGCAGCCTATTTTGTTGTTGTCTCCATCTCCACAATCACCCTTTACATTGCTTATAACATCCCTGTCTACCTGAATTTGCGCAACAAAATCAGCAAAAAGGGCGAATTTACCACCCCAGAAAATGCCCCCTGGACCCTGAAAGGCTGGGGGCCGGCGCTCAACTTGATCGCAGTGATTTACACGGTGATCATCTGCGTTTTGTTCGTTCTGCCCCCCAACGAACTGGTGTTCTGGACCATGATCCTGTTCTCACTGATCCTGGTCGCCTACTGGTATGGGTATGCCAAAAAGAACTTCACCGGACCCAAGAAGAGCTCCGAAGCAGAGCTGCGGCGGATTGAAGCTGAAATCTTCAATGCCAATACAAAAAGCGGCGACTGATTAGATTTTATGGAGGTTATTTTGTGCGAAGCGCAAAATAACCTCCATGTATTTAAGATATAATAGGTTAGCGAGGCGCCATGAAAATTGCACTGGTCATCGGTTCAACAATCTCCACCATCAAAGATGAAAATCTAAACGGCAGAAAGCTGTTAATCGTCAGA
>Ga0268298_10000523_pt1 | contig 49399 bp, 71 predicted proteins | sample WWTPWeurt_MetaG_FD_194462 | JGI IMG/M metagenome (GOLD analysis project Ga0268298, IMG submission 194462) | Activated sludge microbial communities from WWTP in Nijmegen, Gelderland, Netherland - WWTP Weurt | ecosystem: Engineered > WWTP > Aerobic digester > Activated sludge | place... | reverse complement strand
GCAGCGCGATGCTCAAGACAAGAAAAAAATGGTCCGCGCGGCCCAGGTCATCGCAAACACCATCGCGCCGATGATTCGGGACACCGTGTCGAGCGATGTTCACAAAGAGTTCGGCGCATAAAAAAACCGCTAGGAGCGACAACTCCTAGCGGCTAAAAACTAAAGAGGAAAACGATATGAATACGAAAATTATACGCATTCACGCGCCACGGCGCAACCCGCGTCATCCAGTACGGGGTTACAACCAGCAGGCGCTGGACACCCTCACCCTCCGCGCCTTGGCGGAACTGGTCGTGGACGTAATGGAACAGCGCGGCGCGATTCCGCCACGCCAGCCTTGGGAGAAAGCTCAATGACCAACGAAATGACAATCCACCAGCAACAGCCCATGATCCCCTACGCGGATATGGAGAAAATGGCGACTGTTATCGCCCAATCCGGCCTATTCGGGGTCAAGAATCCGACTCAGGCTCTTGCGCTGATGTTGTTGTCGCAAGCCGAGGGACTGCATCCGGTCATGGCCGCCCGCGATTACCATGTCATCCAGGGGCGTCCAACGCTGAAAGCGGACACCATGCTTGCTCGCTTTCAAGCGGCTGGCGGCAAGGTGGATTGGAGCGAGTACACCGATACCGCCGTTGCTGGCACGTTCTCCCACCCATCGGGCGGAAAGATCAAGGTCGAATGGACGATGGAGATGGCGCGTAAGGCGAACCTGACGGGCAAGGATGTATGGAAGCAGTACCCCCGCGCCATGCTTCGCGCCCGCGTTATCAGCGAGGGGATTCGGACGGTATTCCCCGGCGTTCTCGCTGGCATGTACACACCAGAAGAAGTGCGGGATATGCAGGACGTGAAAGGCGAAGCCGAGACTTCAGGGCCTAATCCCATCGAACCGCCGCCGCCAGTGCAAGCGCAAGATTTTCAGGCCGAGATCGATTCTTTTTGTAACAAGACGGCGCTTCGCGAATGGCGAAAACAGATTATGAAGGATTACGGATGGCATAAAGATGATCCGGTTTGTGTCTCTGTGACAGCGGCATGTGTGGAACGCGCCGCCGCTATCGACGATGAATTGGCTAGAGCAAAAATTGCGCAATCGCAAACCGCCGATGAATTCGACGCCGGACTCGGCCCAGTGCAGGACGTGGAGTAGCTGATATGGAAAACGCGCTAACTCTATATCAGTTGACTGACGAATACCGCGCCCTGCTGGACCTCACCGCTGACCCGGATGCTGACCCGGAATCCTTCGACGCGGCACTGCAAGCCATCGAAGGAGAATTGACGGAAAAGGCGATTGCGGTCGCTAGCGTAGCCCGCAACCTAGAAGCGTTTGCTGATCAGATTGACGGTGCGGTGAAATCGATGCAGGCTCGGGCGAAGTCGGCACGGTCCCATGCCAATAGGGTACGGGATTATCTGTTGCGGAATATGGAAGGCGCGAAAATCAGCAAGATCGATTCTCCATACTTCCAAATCTCCATCCGCCGTAATCCGCCGTCGGTCATTATCGATGATGATGCAGACATTCCGCCTGATCTATGTCGCGTCATTCCTGCCAGAGTTGAGCCGGATAAGGCCAAGATCAAGGCGGCAATTAAGGCCGGTGAGTCGGTAGACGGATGCAGACTTGAACCAGGCTCTAATCGAGTCGATATCAAGTAGTGCTCACGGCGGAATGCAGCGCGGATGATGGGATTGCGGCGGTGAAGCAGTAAGAGCTATTGCTCGCTATGCGGGCTTTTGAAGGCGAACCAGCGACCGCCGAAATCGATGCAATCAACGAGGATACGGCAATGTAGACGAAACGCAAACCGGAGTTATATTCCATGCCGCCCGATAATGGGCGGCAATTAACCGAAGAGGATTTAAAGTGTCAGACACTCTATTACATGATGTAATACTGACGGCTTGTGCTAATAATGGAGACGATCCGTTATCAATCCATTACTACGGAAATTTTATTACAGTTGGTAAATGGCTACGCGCTACCGGACTTCATGTTATGCGGATTACAGAACAAGAAGCAGCGCAACTCAGCACTAAGCACAAATACTCAAAAGATACGATATTCAAGGCGTTTGATTAATATCACCATAAGAGTATTCTAGAATGACCCCAGAACAATGGCTTGAAAAGCATTACCCGGTTCCCGCAAGCGCGCTATCTGAAGCGACGGATGAAGAGTGCTTGCTGCACTCAATCAACAAGTGGGAAGGAGCGAAGGAAGAGAACTTGCCAGATGAGTGCTCATATAAAGGTTACTATGTTTACAATAAACATCTTAAAAAAGTTCTTTCTTTTTCAGATGTAAGTTGCGCACTTTGCAGTAAATATCCAGATGATTGCAAAACTATTGATGGGGAAGAGTGCCCTATTGTCAGGATGAATTCCTATCCATGCTGTTATGTCAACGAATATTTTAATGGTCCTGTTTATAGATTATCCCACAGCGACCCGGCTCCCATGATCGACTTGCTAAAGCGGACGCTGGAATTCGTTCGGAACGGCGGCTGACATGTGGAGCGTCATGATTAAGAAAGGAACAAAGTGCTTTGTATCTATTCAAACACGGTGCAAAGTGACAGCCTATGCAGTGTTTGAAAAGGAGGCGGAGTCTCTCAATAAAAAAGAATATATCGAGTTATGGCATGTCGGGAAGCTAGTCAGTCGTTGCCAATACGAGGAATGCAGCAATGCGAATGGTTAAGGTTGAAGAGGAAATGGAGCAAATCCGGTTCGCGGAACGTGCGGCGCGGTACTTTGCGTTGCATCCAGAATGTCAATCATTTTCTGACCTTGATATTAAGCCTGGATGCCTTATAGCATTGCGCTGGGGACTGGACGATGATTGCGTTCTAGTTCTGAAACTCGATGATCAGTTCGAGCCGACGAATTACCAGAACATTATCAACGTGAGGCGTCGCGTCGATGCTAGCGAGGATAAATCATGAAAGCATACGTCACAAAGTGGGCGCTAACTAAAGGGATTATTGAGGTTGAGAATCCTGAGTTTTACGAAAATTATATCGTTATTAGCAATATTGATCCGCTAATCAATCCAGTTGATTGGTTCAGGACCAAACAAGAGGCTATCAACCGCGCTGAAGAAATGCGCGTTAATAAAATCGCTAGCCTGATGAAACAGATAGCGAAGTTTGAAAGCATGAAGTTTGAATGACTTATGAATAGGTGAAATAATGAGAAAGCCAGTTTCTTATAAAAAGCCAAAAACAACCGCCGAGTGTGAACTATTAAAAGCGGATTTGGTTGATAAAATGCTAGGAATTCAGGCACAGCTTGAGGATGCTAACATAGATTCATTTTCTGAAGAATCAGAATTCCATGAATGGGAAAAGAATACTAAACAGCTATATAGGAATTTACAAAGAGGAATTGTGCGTCTTAATCTAATTAAGAGGGAAATAGTAGAAAAAAACAGCAAAGAACCAAAAACAGAAAACAATAGACATGTTGTTATTCAGAAAGCATTTGGTCTTTTGTGTAATGACATTATTTCTGATAGCGTTCCTCAGTTCAATACAGCAAAAGATTTGGCCGGGCATTATATGCTACTAGCAACATTTCCTGATGGTAATGTTCAGGAAAAAACAGAAGTCGATAATTTTGATTGTGATGATGAGGAATAATAAATGATCAAGTTCTAGAAGATACAGCCCGGAATGATTCTTTATGACGCGCGGAAATCAACTTACCAGTTTTGGCGCGGCAAGTGGGACGTTTGGACAGTGCGAGTCTACGAGGTCGATCAAGAGAAACGGCGCGTCTTCGCAAGCTGGAATTATAACCCGCCGCAGTGGATTCCTGAGTCGGTAGTCACGAAATATCGGGCGAAAATTCCTAAGGGGTAAAATCATGAAATCACTATACAACATCTCCGGTATCCTTCCTGCTCAGTGTCGCTCTAATCAAAGCGACTGTGGGATTTCTTGGAATTCGCATCGCCGGGTTGAGCCGGTTAAGCGCCGATGCTGCATTGATCAAGCAGAGCAATGCTCGGATCAGACAGCAGTGGCCACCTTCAGAATGAAGCCCATCGATCCGGCGACTATCCAGGTAGGCGATACAGTAAGGTTGGTTGGCAGCCGAACGGTGACTTGTTGGCCTAAATGTAATCTTGAGGTTGGAGAAGATTACAAAGTCAAAGTGGTTGATAGCAGATGCGCGGACGGTATGTCGGTTGGACTATATCTCGATGAATTCTCAAAGCCGTTCTGGATTTACGACGACGACCTCATGCTTGTCGAGCCTGCATGAAGATCATCGAACGCACTGCCACCTTCAGCCCATGCCGCACATGGCGCTATTCCCTGTGGAGACGCTGGGCACCGGGCGACTATGCGATGTTCATCGGACTGAACCCTAGCACGGCGGACGAAACACAAGACGATCCGACCGTGCGGCGCTGCATCCGGTACGCGCAATCGTGGGGATACGGCGCATTGTGCATGACGAATATCTTTGCTTATCGTTCGACCGATCCGCTCGTGATGAAGCGGTTTGACGATCCGATTGGCCCCAAGAACGACACGGCGTTGATTCGGCTGGCGGCGGACGCTGGCATTGTAATCGCCGCGTGGGGCGTCCATGGGGAGCACCTGGGGCGCGGGGATGCAGTACGGCGGTTCCTTCATCGGCTGCACGTACTGAAACTCACAAAGGGCGGACATCCGTGCCACCCTCTGTATCTGAAAGCGGATTTGAAGCCGGTGCCGTGGAGTTAGCGCAACAACTCTTCAATCGCCTTTCCGCGCCCGCCCTTGACCGTGGCGAGCGCGTCTAGTTTCTTGATCGCTTCTGGAGGGAGCCATGCGCGCACTAGCTCCCACCCGGCATCCCGCTTTTCCTGCTCCCACGCTCTTGTGTTTTCGCTTGGGGTCATGTAATCCTCCAATGCAAAGCCCGCCGAAAGGCGGGTTGTTGTGTTTAGTGTTGACTGGCAAAGAAAATCGCTTCGGCTTCCCGAAGCTCATCCATGAGCTTCTTCAGTTCCGGGTTAGCGGCCTCTTTAGCAGCTTGCCGACGCGCCCACTGAGTAGCCTCTTCCCGGATTTGCTTCAGCGTCTGCTTGTTCATGTCTTTCCCCTTCCTCTTGGGTCCGACCCCATGCCTGACCGTTGAAGGCTTATTACTGCATAATCACAGTAAGTCCGTATCCTGCTGCCGCTTTCAAAGCGGCTCCCTTCGTTGGGTATTCAGCTAGTTCGCAATCATCTCCTTCTAAGAATAAAACCCACTTCGTTAATCTTGTGCTTGGGCGGCGGGCGCTGCCTTGAGTGTGGTGCGCAAACGGCATACTCCCGAACGCATATTCCCCTACACTTTTGACCTGCTTCAGATTTGCGTTCATCTTAGTTTCCCCTTTCTTCCGGTCCGGCCCCATGCCTTACCCTTGACTTCAGTATACAGCAGTATGCGAAGGATGCAATAGGGTAGTGAAAATATTTTTCTATGCCTCGTCTTTGTAGACTCGGATCGAGTGCAGCGTGATCCTCCCCCGGTTCCCGTAGCCCTGCCGTGCGACCTGTACCGCGTCTATCGTATGCCCTGGATCGATGAGCGTACGCGGAACTTTGAACGTGTGCCTAGCGTTGATTCCGTCCGCTACTTCATAACTAAGCAGGCCGTCTAGCGGGCGGGTTAAGTTGCTGGCGATGGTCGGATCATATACGCAATAGTAGCGATACCCGACCGGTGCATGGGCGTGCCCTAAGTCGTATGGGGATGGATTGTTGTTCGACCATATATGATGGTCGTAATCATGGGTAATCTCATAGTTTAAATACCGTTCGTGGTTCACGCTTCCGGTATTGTCTCCGGTTGAATCTCCGAGATTGAACGGCACGAAAGCCATGCTTGTACCGATGGGATTGGCATCCCACGATACGCCATATAATCCCATGTGCGCTTGATCGGAAATGCCGACAACATCATAGATACTGAATCCAGCCCAGAAAAAAAGTTGTAACCAGCACTGATAATATCCACCGTATAAGCCAACATCAGCCGATATGGTAAACTGAACTTCTAGCGTATCCCAATCCAACCAGATCGGGAAATCAAAGGAGGCTTCGCCATTCACAAGAAAGTCTCGGCAATCATCAGGAAATATGATCGCTGAACAATAACGGCGCGGGACGGATGAAAGACTGGTGGAAACCAGTAAATCACCATCGCCCGCATATCCGGTCCCCGTGTCATTCTCCCCGTAATCGGCGACGATCATCTTGTGATGATTGCCAGTCACATAAACTGACAAATTTCCGGTATACGTAGTCGTATCAACCGTATCTGAATAATAATTTCCGCCACCCCAATACGCACGCACCAATGGCGCGGTAAGGTAATCGGAGTAATCGGTTAGCCATTCTTGGAATCTTAAGCCGGTCGCTCCCGTATAAGGCACAAGGTTCGATATTGGCCAGCCATCGCCCGATGGGACTAAAAGGCCAGTCCAGGCCGCCACCTCATTTGCACCTAAATCATAAACCGCCTCGTCGAATGATTCGATCCAGCCGCCACAATCGCGCGGATTGCTTGCAAAGCCGATGACTTTAGGGTGCGCCCTATCCTGCCCCTCAAACAGAACAATAACCCGATCTCCAACTTCAAACGCGGCGCTATTGCAACTCATGTAGGCAATGGGCACGGCGGAAAGCGTAGATTCCGAATTTAACGATAGCGTCTCGCTTTCAGTAGTCCGTGCGTTGACTGCTTCTAGCGTCAAGTTGCAGGTATCAGCGCTGCTTTGGATTGCAGTAATCTTGGCATAGCGCCATAACGGACGCCACTTATAATGACCAGGCTCGATCAGATAAGCATAGAGCACGGCGGCATCGGTCATCGTGGGCGCATCCCGCAGTTTCCCGACTTCGGACGCTGCCCACGATTGCGGGCTAGACTGGTACGGCGCGATATGCAGCCGGTCCCCGTCTCGGAATCCGGGTGGTTCAAACGTGTCAACCAGAGTTCCAGCCGTGAGTTCTTCGGAAAGATCGGCACACCATGCGCTCATTGATTCGCTTTCGTGCCCTGTTTTCAGAGCTTCAAGTTCATCCAATTTGCGGTTGTTCTGATCGTATTCGGCCAGCAGCTTTGCAATCTCTTTGCGCGCCGACGCCTCCTTCCCGGCCGCGATGCCGAATTTCTTCACCACGTCCGTGAGCTTCGCCGGCTGGGCCAGCACTTTGGTCTTGGGCGGCTCAATCTTCTCAAGCCCGGCCTCTTGCTCCCGCGCGGTCTTTTGAGCGGGATCATCCGGGTAAGTGACGGTCGGCGGCGATGGGTCGGGGTCGGGGTCAGGATGGGCCAGCAGGGCCACCCAGAGGTGCGTAGCGGGGTGACTGGTGCTGTAGGTGTAGGCGACCCCGAGTTGGGTTGCGGTATCGCTGTAGATCGATGACGCGCTGTTTATGGTCCATTGTGCTGCGGCGCTTTCCGCCGTGAACGCCCCACAGGCAACCAGTTCCACCGCGAAATCCGCCTGATACCCGGTGGCGGCAATGCGGCTGGTGGGCACACTCTTATCGCTCCCGATATGTCCCATCAATCGCCGCCCGGACATGTCCCAGGCGTGCCGGCGGGCGGCAAAATCAAGGTCATCGTCGCGGGTTAGGGTAGACTTGCCCGCTGCCGTCCTGGCGGCGTTTATGGCGTCTTCCAGCGGTCCATACTGTGCTTTGTCTTGCGGCTCCCACGGCTGTCCCGTTTCAGGATCATCTTCGGTAGGCGGTACAATCGGCGGCGGGTTTTCGGTATTAAGGAGGTCTTGTTGCCACTGATTGATGACCGCGTTCATGGCCCGCCGCGCGATTTCGGTTTCTGATTCCAGCAGGTTCAGCGTCTCAGTAGCGCGGCCTAATAACGTCAACTGTTCGGCTTTCGCTTTGGTCAGGTCGGCAATTAGCCGATCCAACGGCGCGGTATTGTATACAGGCCGGATGGTATAAAGCCCGTCCGTTCCCCCAGATAGGACCGTGGCCTTCCCCATCAGGTTTCACCGAGTTCCATTCCGGCTTGGCTTGGCGAACAGTAAATCGTGACCTCTGAAACCGTCATCGTCTCTTCGCCGCCCAGGTCAACGGTATCGCCAGGGCTTAGATACGTGTCGATGTCGCAACGTACCCGCCTAGAATTGTCCGTGGTGGCGCGATAGGATACCCCGGTTACGGTGCGTTCTTTTGCGATATAAGTCTCAGTGGAGCGCCCTGTCAGAGTCGCACTTGCGCTATTAGAACCCTTATCGAAACGCAGGGTTTCGTAATCGACGCGCATCATTTCGTCAAGTTGTTCCGACCCGTCTGGATATTTGACGCCACGTTTTAAGACGATCTGGCCATCACTACGGTCTGTGATTTGCGTAACAAGCGCATCCGTCGCTGATGGACATACGATAGATAGCCATGCCTTCGTATCAATCCGCCGCCGGCATTGAAAAGATGACATGGGGATTTGAATCGTTCCGCTGCCTCCCGTCAAATAGCAGCGGTAGATAATGATTCCGGTAATGAGCGAGGATGCTGATATTTCCCGCAGTGGGAGCGGAGATCTAAATCCTATACTGATAGCCAGCGGCGGGATGGTTTCTGTTTTTGTCGAAATCGCATAAAGGTTTGTTCCGAAATTAATCAGCGCAGTATTATTTCCAGCCGCGTCATAGCGATGAACTTCCAGAGATGAATAAGCGTCTCCTGCCGTATAGATATTCCCAGCTAGATCACAAGCGACCGCCCGAACCGTTGCGCCGTGATTCTTTGTCCAGACCGGCGTACCATCGGATTGATATTTGCGTGTGGTTACTGAACTACTGACAATACCGACTGTAATCACATTATCATCTTTATCGACAGCAATACCATAACAACCATTGCCGTGGTCTGCGCTCCACGCGACCGTTGTCAACGTAGGATCAAGTTTACGAGTTGTCACTGAGAACGAATAGCGAGTTCCAGTCATTAAAACATTATCACTGGAATCTACGGCAACCCCATAAACAGCAGCGCCGTGGTTATACGAATAAAGCAATGTTCCTGTTGGGCTATATTTTCTTATATACCCATTATCACCGCCGGCAATTACGTTGTCATTTGAATCCACACAAACGCAACGAGTGGTATTACCATTTGGAGCCGCTGACCACAACAATGATCCAGTCGTATCTAACTTACGAAGAGTATAATAAGGAGATGAAGTGTGGTACTCGCAGCCAATAATTAAATTGCCTGAGCTGTCAAAGCATACCGCTATGCCGTCTTGTCCTGACGTACTTGAATGACTGTAGCTCCACAGCTTAACTCCATCCGCGCTTAATACAGTCACTTGATAGCTTGTATAATAAGCGTGAGCAAGCGCAATCCTTCCGTCCCTTGCAATAGCAATCCCGTTTACAGTTCCTCCAGGGCTATACCCCCATTTAATCGTTGATCCGTCAAACGCGTATCGGCGCATGTAAACGCTTGAATCGAGTTGTCCTCCAACTAGAACATCAATCATGTTAAGCGTCCGGGTTATAGAAAAGCCCGTAGACTTGATCGATTGCCAGCACCCAATCAGCCGATACCACTGCAATATCCGCTGGCGTGGTATCCGGTAGGTAATAAGCAATCAATGGATTCACTTTGCTATCAATCGTATCGGAAAAATAAAAGATTCCGGCGCGGTAGGTGGCGGTCAACCCGGTCCAGGTTGGATTATCAAATGTCAATACTCCACTACTTGCGACCGGGTTAGCGAGCGCAACGCCGCCCGTGGTGTACCCGCTACCGTTTGGAACTTCGTTATAACTTGGGTCTGCGGAATTATTAGTTCCTGGATCGAAAATCGTGTGCGCCGCAGAAAACGTGTAACTGCTCGTAATGAGCGCAACCTTGATTGTCGTCGAATACAGCGCCGCGCCTTTCGATACAATCAAATCCCAATAATGCGCATAAGGCGTAATCGATGAGGCCATTGTTTAATCCTATGCGTCAAGACGCGAAATAATGCGCATTTCGAGATTTAATTCTGATTTACGTAGCGCATAGCTCAGCACGCAACTATAAACCCCGATTTCACAACTGACGATGACTTGCGAATAATACGCCACAAGATAGCGAATCGTTTCCAAGGTCGATTTGGTAGGACTGACGATGACGGCTTTTAGCGTTTGATCGGAAACAGAGTAGCCAGCATCGTAAACAGACACGCCGCCGTCCAGGGTTGCCGTGACTGTGCCACGCCGCCGCCCCTCGTATGGGTTATCTAGCCTTTGGCTCGGCAACAAGATAGCCCCGGCAGGGTCGTAAGTCGGCGCGCTGATGCTGATCATGAGGGCAGTCCCAATAAATAATCTTTGGCTGTACCATTGACGGTGGTTCTGATTTCTTTAAAGATTTCCCACATGATAGCGCGCAAGTGCGGCTCTAATCCAGTTCCCTCGACTTTAATTATGGCGTCGCCACGATCCAAGGCGCGTGTCTTGGCGCGAATGTTCTCAATCTCAGCTTGCGTCAATTCTTTTTGCAGTTCAAGCGCCGCATCCCGCCGCTTATTCTCGGCTTCGATTTGCTCAATGATTTGCAGTTTCGTGTAGGTGTCCGCTTTATCAAGACTCCCGAAAAGAGAACCTAGAAGATCGCCGGTGCTGTTGATCGTGGTATTGATGGAATCAAATGCCGCTTCGACTTGTTTGGTTTGCGCTTCCAGTTCAGCAACATTAAGACTAACGTAAGCCTCGATATTCTTGATGCGTTCATTGCTGGCGATTTCTTCCATCTTGATACGGAAATTATCGCTCTCCTTTGCAGCGTCTTTTGCCTTGTCCTTGGCTTTGTCCATTCCGCTACCGAGCACACTTAACCCGCCGGTCACTCCGGGGATGACGTTCGTCATCTCGGTGTAAGTGCGGATTACCTTTTGATTTTCATCGCGCACCGTGACTAGGCGAGGGACCAGCATATTCGCTTCGTCACTGACCTTTTTAATCTGTCCAGCGGCCTCTGCGGCTTCTCCTTTTGAGCTAAACTGCACTTCTATCTTATCGAGCTTAATATCAGCCAGCTTGCCGAGTTCTGCGGCGGTATCTGCTACTTCGCCGGTCGCCCTCTTGGCGCTATCCTTGACATCATTCAGACCTAACGACATTCCAAGCAGTGAATTATTAGCGTCTTTTGCCTTTTGTCCGGCATCGCTAACTGCTGGAATAAATGCGTCATGCCATTCTTTCTTGTTCCGTTCAATATCCGCCGTGAGATCGTTGGCTGTTTTTTGCAGGCCGGCCAGCGCAAGATCAATTTCTTTTACTTTTGCATCATCGCCCAATACCGAATAGGCAAACTTTGTGACTTCGGCTATTTTGTAGGCTAATTCAGTAACCAGTAAAGCAATGCCGCCTGCTGCTATTTGAATGGTATTGATAGTGACTTTGGCGGCTCTAAATGCAACATCAATAGCGCTCGCCATATCAGCGCCGGCTTGCCCGATAGCAATCAGCGCGCTTCCTACACCTATACCTGCATCAATGAGTAACTTTGCAGAGCCGATGAACTTACCAAAGTCCAGTTGGCTCGCTTGATCGAGCTTTACAAACTCATCGACCGCCCGCCCCGCTGCTTCAGCAAATTGCTTGAATGCGGCCACAATGCCTTGTGTCGTTGTGACAAGCGTTGATCCAACATCCACTATTTTCTGTAGCGCGTCAGACAGCCCTTCGACAGTGGTAACGTCAATGTCGCCAAAGAATGCGCGGAACAGGTTATCCAGTTCGCCGAATAGCCCGTCAAATGATCGAATCAAGCCGCTAAAATCGACGTTCTGAAGCGCGTCTGGCAGATTCTTTGTGACTGCATCAATGACCTTGGAAAACTCACCCAGCGCGCCGCTTAGGCTGTCGGAGAGCGGCTTAAATGGACTGTCTTTTCCTTCCGCTACTTTCTTGAGGGCGACATCAAACGCCGTCAGCGACTTAACGACCTCGACGATTCCCGGCGATATTTGCGTGCCCAGCGTAATGAAGAGTAGGTCAAGCGACTTGTTGAAAGACTTGAAAGCAGCGTCGGAAGTATTGAGCGCGCGCTCAACTTCCTTGGACATGCTTCCTACCCCATCAGTAATAGATTTCGATGCTAAAACACCGACCTTGCCCCAATTCTCTAATATGGGAATAAAGGCTTTAGTATTCTCGCTAGAAACAAGCGTTGCAGCGGCAATGCGCTGTTGTTCGGCGGTCAGTTCTGGCCATTTTGCGGCAATTTTTGATAGTGTCCCATAGAATGTTTCTTGATTGATTCCATTCTGATCAACAGTGACACCGAATTGTTTTAGGGCTATTTCAGCATCTTTTGTCGGCTTTGCAAGTTGCCCCATGATGACGTTAAATGCAGCGCCAGAACTTGCGCCACTCTGCAAAACTTCATTCATGACCGCAATAATAGCGGTTGCTTCCTCGAATGACGCGCCGCTCAGTTTAATATTGGGCGCTATAAGCGCAACGCCATCAGCGACTTGTTTAAAGTTGGTTTTTGCAGAGTCGCCGATATAGTTCATAATATCGCCGAATCGCTTGGATGATTCGACAGCCTTATCGTTTTCAACCGACATGCCAGATATAATTTTCTTGAGCGTGTCTGTTGCTTCGCCGGCCTCAATTTGTCCGGCGATGGAGTAATCAAGCGCAATCTTTGTCAGCTCTAGCGAAGTATTGACATCGAGATTTGCGGCTTTCCAGTCCGCCGTTGACTTCACAATATCATTGACGTTCGTTCCGTATTTTACGGATAGATCATCAAATTGCTGTTTGTATTGTTGCGCGTTTCCTTCACCTTCATTTAAAAAACGGTTAAGATCAGCAAGGCCGGCACTGAATTCATTGGAAGCCTGTACCGCTTTAACGCCAATGACTAGCGCAACCGCAGAAACGGCAGCATCAAGGATCAAGATTTTATTTGCAAGGTCAGCAAATGGAGTGGCAATACCAGTTGCAATATCGCCAATTCCTGATAGCTGCTTTGAAATATTGCCAGCGGTTTGTGATACCTGATCGTCGCCGCTAAAAATGATCTTGATGATGCTTTGTAGATCAGCCATTTATTTCTGCCTTGATTCGTTTAAATCTGTAATAAACATATCCCATAATTTCAACTCTACAGCACATAATCTTCCGCCTGGAAATATATCTGGACGAACTTCAAACAAGAATCTGTTTTTCCGTTCGCACAGGTACAAGGTGTGAATTATGCTTGGGTCACTGTAGAGTCTTGCAGCTTTCCCAGGTCGGGACCGTTATTCGTGAGAAACATGATTTCCATAATGAGAGACTTGGCTTGCACTGGATATAGCTTGAATATCCAGACTGCCGCCTCACGCGAGATTTGCGGATTCACGCTACCGTACATCAAATGATCGAAATGCCTTGCAAGATCGTTCGGTACATCACTAAGGCCCATGATTTCCTTTAGGGCTTCCCCTCGATTGCTTCTAACCGCAGATGCAATAACCTCCATGGCATCCCGTAGGATTTCAATCCGGCTATTGACATCGTTAGCGCGCGCTATTTCATCACCTGTGAGCCCACGCACTTCCCAATCCGGTTCCTCACCTTCCGGGAACCAATGCTTTAGTTCTGGCACTCGAACCTTTTTTGTTTGCGCGGTCAATAGCGGCGCATCGCGTAAAAAGCGGTCAATGTCAAAAGCCATGAATGTTTCCTTCTTCGATAAAAAAGGGACACAAGACGGGAGCACCTGCCTTGTGTCCCGTGGACACTCTGAAAAAAATATCAGGACGTGAAATCGACGCTCGCCCGTTCCGCCGCAACGGTAAAGCTGGCGGTCGGATTCCCTTTGACCGGGAAGGCACGAGTCTTACTCAGGTATCCTTGAGTCAACTGGTACGCAGTCCCGTTGATGTTTGGGTAGAACTTCAGCGTTACCAGCTTACCGACCAGGCTCAAAATAAAATCGGTTACGCCGTCTTTCATGGCCAGTGAGAACGTCGCCGCATTCAGCGTGGACGAAATGGACGCGGCAATCGTGCGATCATAGTTCGTGTCGGACGTAACCGAGTCATTGGATTCAGACGGAACCCAATCCTTGACATCATTCAGGTCACTAAAGATCGGCGTCGCCCCGCGCACATAGACCTTTTTCGCCACTGAGCCGGTATGAATCAGCGGTAGCGCGGAGGTAAAGGTCAGCGTGCCGCGCAGATAATCCGGCGTGAAATCGGGGTTGTCGTACCGCTCTTGATGAACGCCTGGAGCCGCAAAGATTTCATCAGCGGTAATCGGCGCGGACGTCACAGAGGTCAAGCGGACCTGAGCCACCTCGACCGATCCGACTGGAATAAACGGCGGGCCACCAGAAGCGCCTCGCGTCTCGCTGAAAGCAGTCGTTGCAGTGCCAGCCACTACGGCATAAGCGCCCGAAGAATCCACGGTAATCGAGTTGATAATGTGGGTGTTGGTGGTCGCGCCACGGGTACACGTCAAGTCAGTGTCAGCCGCGACCGTGATTTTGCCAGTGGTCGTATTAGCGCCCGTCATCGCTGGTGCGAACACTTCCACCGCAGCCGCGTCCACTAGATTATTAGTGCCGCTGATCGCCGGCGTGACCGCGCCGCCCGTCACCACGCCATAGCCGCCAAATACCGGCTCAGAGTCGGCACGGGACCAAGGCTTGTTGGTGGTCGTAAAGGTCAAATGGTCGCCGGAATCGGTCATCGCGGCGAAAGCAAAAGGAGTGGCCGCCGCTTCGATTTTCAACTTTTGATTCGTGAGTAAGGACATTATGACACCTCGTAAAGCGAATAGACTTGCAGCGGGTAATAGCCGAAGCCAAGGATATATTGCTGTTCGACCGGCGTCTCGAAACGCAACGGCGTGTAATCGCTAGCCGGTTGCCATCCCGCCAGCAGGGCAATCACTCTACTCATCAATGGCGCGGCAAATTGCCTTGCACCTTCACCGCCTACTTGATTGACATAGCGAGTCGCTATTGCAACCATCGCTGATTCTCGGAAGATCGGCGAAGTGGCTACCTCTTCATCTGCGATTGATATTCGCACCGGCAACACGTAAATGGCCGGCGCTGGTTGCGATTGATCTGCCATGGCCGGGAGACTGGCGATATGCCGAATTCTGGCATCCAATCCAGCCGCATCAAGCAGGTCAAAAATGTAATCTGGCAATAAGTACGGCTGAGCCATCAGAGATAACTCGTAATGCCAGGCGCGGCGGTAAAGCTATCGCTTGGCGTCGAATACGCCATGCCGCCCGATGATCCGGTTGTTCCGTCGCTGCTCGCTGTTGAAACCTTGGCGGCAGAAAGCAATAGACGTTTAGCGGCAATATCAGAGAGCCGCTTATTGGCTTCCTTATACCCTTCCGTGGTCCTTTCGGACGCGGCATTGCCCGATAAATCCCACCGCGCCAAGGCCAGCGTGATGCTTTTAACGACTGCATCCACTGGACTTAGCGGAACCGCATAGATCGCACTCGCGTAGCGGTCCACGGTATCGCTGGCCGCAATCAGCGCGGCATCGCCAACACCAGTATCGCTGACATCATCCAGGTCGCGGTCGGTCAACTGAAGCCATTCAGTCTCACCGAAGGCGGCGATGAAATCAGCGGAACTGGCGTAGGCCATGGCTTAGGTCTCAGTCAGCTTGATGACCGCGCGCGGGATCGTGCAGATATTGAGCGGGTTGGATTGCATTTCAATCTCCGCGCCCTTCTCAAAGTCCAGCATCTTCGACTTGGCGTAATACGGGAGACCATTGGTGTTCACGGTCTCGGCATACGGAGCCGGTGCATAGCGAGTCAGGAACATCCCAGGCACGCCTTCCGGCACCGCGTAGGCTTCAGTCAGCGGGATCAGGCAATCGGACGTGCCGGAATACCATTCCCAGGTAATCCCGCCCCACATAAAGGAGGTCTTGGGATCACCACGGACCACGGCGTTATCTTGGCTGTTCAGGTAGGAGGCGTTGATGACTTCGTGCCCGATCAGCGAAGACCAGAACGTGTCACCACAGAACACCCGAACGCTTCGATAGGGAATGCCGCCCAGCCCGGCTTTGATCGCTTTGAAAATGTCAAAGCATTTCTGGCGAATCTTGGTCGTGCTGGTGAGCAGCACCATACCTACCGACTGCTGGGTCACGCCGAACTCGGTAAATAAGCTGGTCGTGCTGCCGTTGGCGTTGTAGTAGCTGCCCATGATCGCGGCGACACGATGAGTTTCCAGCGTGTAGTCAATCGAACGCCGACCTTTCGCCAGCTTTTCATTGATGCGATTTTGGACGGTATCGGCCATCGTCTCTGACCCGAAGGCGCGAACGCCCTGAACCTCATCAGCCATGATCGTCGCGCGCGCCGGAATATGCGGGCAACGAATCGGGCGAGCGTTCGGCAGGTCGCGAGTGATGACGGTTCCATCCGACGCGCGCGGCAAGGCTGGCAAGAGTTGGATAGTGCCGTTGATTTCCTCGACCGCGACATCCAGGGTATTGACGCCAGCCTCTTCGAACAGACCCAACTCGGCAATGCGAGTCGGAGTGAACGGGAGGTGGTTGATGCTGGCCGTCAGCGAGGTCAGGCCGAAAGCGTTACTGTTAAATGCGTCCCAAGCCATGAGAGGTCTCCTAGCGCGCCAAGATGTTCAGTTTCGGAAGCAGGCGCGTCTTGCAGACGGCTTGCGCGGCGGCGGACACGCCGGATTTCCAGGACAGCAGCGCGGCCTCAACTTCAGCCAGACGGGCCACAATCGTGCAGGGCGTCGCGGCCGAGGTGGCATTGGTCGCGGCATACAGGATGCCCGCCGGCTCTTGCGAACCGTCCGTCGCGGTCGGGTCCCAGGCCACGACTTGCCCGGTATGCGTCGCCACCACGATGTTGAAGTAGTCGCCCGAGGTCATGGTGCCGCCGTTGGCCAGGGTGAAATTCACATGGCTGGACGTGTAAGCAGTGGCGACTTGACCGCGCTTGAGCTTGCTCCCATCGGGCGCGATGACCTCAAATTCAGCCGTCGCGCTGGTGGCCAGCAGTTGCACTCGGTACGTGCCATTCTGCGCATCCTTGCCCAGCGATACGCCGGATACCGCGCCTGTGCCGGTGCCAACCAGGACCGGCGTACCGGCTGCCGTGACCACCACGGTATAAGCATCGCCGGTGGTCATGGTGCCGCCGTTCGAGATCAGGAACGATAGATGCGAGCTTGAATAGGCGGTGCCGACTGCGCCGTTGGCCAGCGCCACGCCGTCCGGGTCAACGACCGAGAATGCGGCAGTAGAGCTGGTGGCCAGCAGGGTGATGACGTAGCTACCGACCTTGACATCCGGCCCGAACGATAGCGCAGACATGAGGCCGGACCCAGTGCCCACGATAGTCGGGATGGGGGCGGCGGCTTGGCGCTTGGTCTTGGCTCCCACCACCGCACCAGCGGAAAGGTTCTCGCCGCTGGCGAGGGTAACGGCCTTGATGGATAGCTTGTCTTCGCTGTACAGCAGGAACTCAGCAGTTCCGCGTGCTTGCGTTTGTGCGGTCATGTCAACTCCTTAGCGCTGGCCCATCGCCTTGCGACGATTGGCATAAATATCGACGGACGAAAGCTGCACGACCTGATCGCCAGGCGGTTGCTGACCGCTGGTGGCCGTGGCCTTGAACAACGCCGGGTCGGCGCCACGCGCGGGAGCCTTGGTCTTGAGCGCTTCGGACACGGCGGAAAAAGACAGGTCCGACATGTCGAGATACGGCTTAGCTTTGTCGTCGCTGAATTCAAGGCCGCAGTCGCTGAACAGCCCTTTTACGGCAGCCATGCGGGCATCGGTGCGGTACGTCGAAAGCGCGGTTTCAGCGGTATCGGCGCGGGTCTTTTCGGCGGACAACTGGACGGTCAAGTCAGCGACTTGGCGCTCCAGATCGGCCATACGGGTATCATCAGCCATGGATTTTGTTTCCTGTTGCTGGGTTGGCGATGGGGTGTCTGGAGCCGCGAAAGCAGCTACCGTGGTATTGGGGTCGGCATCGGCGGGGACAAAAGAGACTTCGAGAATTCTGGCATTGCGGAATATCGTGGATAGGGTGAGCGATTGGCCGTTGATGTTGACCGTTTGCGGCGGACTCATGTCTTCCGAATTAGCATTGAATCCAACCGACAGTTTCCAGGGCGCTTTCTCCATGAATTCGCCTGCCACGGATTGCCCGGCGGCTGTCATTCGAGAGAACTGTCCAGCTACATGAATAGCGCTGCCATCGATCCAAACTCGGCAATGCCCGGCGCGCTGATCAGGGTCATGATTGACCAGGGCGAACATTTGGTCGGGGATAGATAGCGAACCAATATCGATTGCTGAATCACCATACCAGCCGTAGTTTGGGACTACCCCGCCAGAATAGGCGATACCGCTAAAACCAGTTGGCAAGCCGCTGGTTTCGTCAACAGTGATGTCAGGTGAAAACGTGAGGTCACGGCGCAGTTTGTCTTTCATGCCGTGATGATAGGGAAGTGGTTGGAAACTATTAAAAAAAAAGTTTCCTACAGACTGATTTTCCCTTGCCTCGCCTGCATCCGAATCATCCGAATCAAGCGCGCTGTGACTCCGAACCGATTCGCCAGCCGGTCTATGCTGGCGTTGTCCGCTATCGCCCGCGCAATGATGCGGTTCCGCTCGGCAACACGGGCGCTGCACCGACGGTCTATGTAGATCGACTCGCCCTCGAACTCCGCGCGGATCGCACGCATGATCGACGCGGCGACGTGTTCGGCCTGAGCAATCCCGGCCCCGTCCAGGGCTGCGCGGATCGTGCGTTCGAGGTCTTCGGAGATCATGCGGCATTATCGCATAAGACGCAAAAAACCCGCTACGAGAGCGGGTCAGTTGGGTTTCTTGAGGTACGGCTAGGAGTGCGTCCCTCCAATTTTTTGCAGTACAAGCTCCCAGAACGCCGGGTGCATCCTTCGATGATTTTTTGATCCGACTTTCGCCTCCCAGTTTTCCCACGTTCTTTTTGTCGTATGCAGCAAGGACGCTGCCTGAACGACCGTCAAGCCCGCTGATTCGCGCAACGCCCGCACTTCATCTGGCGTGGGCGTTGCGCTATGTCCAAATCGCTTACTTCTATTTGGGTGGTTCGTCATGATGCTAGTCCCAGCGGTCCAGCTTGTAATCCATCGAATGGCCGGATACCCATACTCGCACTGTAGCGTTCCAAGTATCGCCCTTGTTAAGCATGGCACCGGCCGCGTGCGGCTGTCCCATGCCAGCAATGGTAGCGCTTTGCGAGTACGCTTCAATGACGGAACGAATGCCGTGGAACTCGGATTTCAGGATTTCAGGAAAGAGCGCAGACCCAGCTTGTCTAGATTCACGCGCACCGGCCAGCACGAACAGCACGCCAGCGCCATGGTGATCTTTCCCACCGTTCCACATCGATGGTTTGAGCGCCAGCGCTTCAACATCTACAAACATCCCGCTCTGGAGGCCGAATTGCGATGCCAGCGAACCGCCGTGCCAGAAATACCAAGATACCGGGTTGCGCTCATCGTCGCTGTCCCATTGCAGGATGGGTGGCGCATCGGGGTTCACGGCAGTCACAAGCGCGGTAAATGGCCCTCGACTTGGCACTTGGAATGCCATGCGTTCGGCGGTCGGCAACACGGTTTGCCGGAACTTCTCCCAGGTCATCACCTTGGCGGGAATCGACAATACTGGTTGCTTGGTCAATTTCTGCTTCAAATGACCAAAGATTCCATCCACGGATTTTTCCTGTTTCGGTGCTGGACGCCATAGCGCCTGTACCTCATCCAATCGAGCAAAGCGACGATCCAGCGAACCCGCCGCGCCAAGTTGCTGGATTAGTTTTTCAGCAGCCGCGATGGCTCCCGTGGTCGGCGCGGCTTGCGGGCGCTGATAGGCTAGTGGGTGCATCTTGGCGGCGAAGTCGCGGGATACCTCATCGAAATCCTTGCCGGCGGCGATGTCTTCCAACAACGTGCCGATCATGCTGCTACGCGGATGACAGAATCCAGCCGGCGCAGTGGCCACCGCGCGCCACACCACATTGGCATTGGCGGCGCTACCGTGAGCAGCAGCGCGTGCAACGTGCAGCCCATGCAGCCACTCGGCTTGGCCCAACACCTTCTCGCTACGGTACAATGAATCGGTCTTCAGAAGCGTTAGCGCGGTTTCCAGGTGCTCTCTGGTGAATTCGCCCATGGCGTGCATCACCGTCTTGAAATCCTCGCGCTTCTCGGCCATGGCTTGCCCGGCTGTTTGCGTGAGGCATTTGAACACCATTCCAGACGGCGGGCACACGGCAAAGTGCCGCCATATACCAGTTTTCGGCGTGCCCCACATTTCACCAGAAGATAGGAAAACCCCATTCACCTTCGCGCGGCGCACGGCTTTTGCCATGGCGGCGACTGCTCGCTTGTAGATCGCCGGGGCATCGTCTTCATGCCAGATGGCCGGAACGGTCATGCCGTCATCGCTGATCGTCACGAGCGAACCGAACCGCTCGATGAAATGACGGCAGGCGTGGCAATTGTGGTATTGCCGCTCAGCCGGATCAGTGAAGCTGTCCAGATAAATATCCCAAAGGTCTTTTGTATCGGTCGTAAACAGAGGACGTGATCCGTTCCCGCAGTTTTCCAGAAACCGTTTGTTCAATCGATATAGAAATTCATCGTATTCATGATCGCTGGAATTTCCAACGTTGCAGGCGGTTTGCATGGCGGTATCTCGCATATTGGCCCCTGACCCCGAGGCGCGGTCGATAGAACAATCTATCGCTTTCCATGCTATAGCACCCATTGAGTGCTGTCAAGCATTAAAAAACCCGCCATGTGGCGGGTCTGGATATGCGGCGTGTCGATCAAAACCCCGGATCGTCCGGCGAACTCGGCACTACCGGCTTATCGACCAGAAAATCGTCAAGGCTGGCACCGGCCTCCAGCTTCTCCTTCAGCCAGCCGGGCTGCTTCCCACGGCCGGCCCAGGTGTTCTCCGGTTTCGCCGGGTCGCGATACTTCGGCGTTGACGGGTTGACCATCTTTACCGGTGCCGGACACAGCGCGGCCAGTTCTGCTTCCGTTGCCGCCGTCCGGGCCTTGTCGGCTTCAACTTGAGCCTTCAGTTCCGCGATACGCTCTTCGCGCTTTCGCTCCAACATCGCCCGCACCTCGCCGGCATATTCATCGATGGAATCGGCGATATACCGAAGATCGCCGAAGCTCATGCCTTCCAGCGTCGGCAGGATGAGCCGGCGTTCGATGGATTGCGGCGCGTCGCCCATAATTTCATTTTCAAATTTCAGCATGCCTTAGCCCTCCACCGGAATCAAACAAGCGTCCCGGCCGTGTTCTGAAATCCAAATTGGCGGCTTACCAAGGCCGGTCCATGTCTGTTCTGGATTGCTTGGATTGCGGAATTTAGGAGGTCGCGAAGACTTCGCGCGCTTTTTCTTCGTCGGCTCTTCCGGCTTCGCGGCCGGCTTCATCGCCAGCAATTGCGAGCGGCGCTGTTCGATGGTTGCAAGTTCTTCATCGATTCGGCCTAGAAGTTCGGATTCGATTTGCTGCCTTTGTTCGAGGAGTTCATCAGTGGTCATCAAAGCGTATCCCATGTTTCTACCTTTAGTTAATGCCGAATTGGCATAACCGATAATACCTAAGCAATAATGGGATTGCAATTAGAATAAACGTCTGAATAGATCAAGAAACCGCTGCCACCATGACTGAGGCCGACTGGCATCAATGTATCGTTGCAAAAGCTCTAGCACGTCCGCTTGATCTTGATCGTTGTAACCGAAGAAAGGCCGCGCGGGAATATCGCCCCATGGGATAGGACTGCCTTTGCGAGTACGGCCATAACTACCTTTCTTTGCGCCGTACTGATGCGTTGTCGCATAGACTACGTTCGTGCCGGGTTCGACGCTACCACCAACGACTTTATACGTGATGCCGCTCGCCAGCCGTCCGGTATCCCGCAATATTTGCGCACCGCTTCCCGATTTGCGACGGCGTGCCAGAGTAACGGCGCTTAACTCTTTCCACGGCAACCCGTCAGGGTCTACTTGATCGACGAACCGCTGTTGGGTATTCGATACTAGGATTTGCCCGATGCCTTCCATGGCGGGCTGAATATTCCCGGTGCGCCGTTGCAGTTCCGCAAGCAGCTTTTGCGTCTCATCGGCGCGTACGTCTATACGTAGTACAGTCATGACTAGAAGATCGAGGCCAGCAGGCGAGAAAGGAAACTCCATCCCGATGCGAATAATCCCATGATGGTTTCAAACCAACCGGAAGGTGCCGCTCCCGCCGCTGATTTGACGGCTTCCGCCAAGCCGCGCGCGGCGTCTTCGGCGGTTGGCTTATAGCCCCATCCGGTTCCAGGCTCATCCGTAGGCGTCGGTTTGTTGATGCCAGTTGGCCCACTGCTTCGCTTTGCGGCCTGTGATTCCGTAAGAGAAATCAGCGTGGACCGGCAGTTGTGGTGCATTTGCGGGCTATTGCGATTCCAGAACGGATCATCGATCCGACGAATAATCCCGTTCCGGTGCCGGCAAATATCCGTTGTTCGGGCGTCGTTGATTGCGGAAAACATCAGGTATGGAAAGGCATCCTTGTTCGCCTCGAACTGCTTCCACCTTCCCGCATTGTAAGCATTTTGGTGGAAGTTGCGAAACACGGTTTCCATGTGCGCGTCGGTCAACGTGCCCACGGTCTCCCCGGCCCGCTCTTTCCATTGCTCAAAGGTTTCACCTTGCGCCAGCGATTCTGTGAGCGAATCCAGTGTGCCTTGGATTTGAGCTAGGCTGGTGAGATAGCTCACCGTAAACGCCCGGCCCCGTGCATCGGCGGCGACGGTAGTATAGAAGTCGTCGGGGAGCACCACGCCCCGCGCCTTGGCCCATGCAATCGCCTCTTCGAAGGTGCCCGGCAACGGCAGGTTGAGAGCCATTACAGCGTGCGCTCATCCGCCGACACGTACCCAATGACCTCAGCGGCGAAGTGGGCCATCTCCAGGGCGCGCTGGAATCCAGGGCTTTTGTTATCGGCGTCGGCGAACAATCTCAGCATCCGCGCATTCAAATCATGCGGATTCGAGGCTTGCATCACGGCTTCCCGAATCAGTTCAGGATCAAGCGGGTAATCGCCAGCCGCGCGCTGAGTCTGGGTCATGAGGTCATCAATCGCCTGCTGGCCTTGCCCGACTGTTCCGGTATCTCCGGCGGCGAAGGTCAGGGACCGGGGAGCGGACATTCCCGCGTTGACGGGCGCGGCGGTGGTGCTAGCCGGCTCAATGTCATCATCCGCCAGGTCATAGCGATTGACGAAATATCCGCGCGTCAATTGTAGGCCGCTGGATGCGAGCACCGGTGCCAAATTCTTGTCGCGTTCAGACCGCGCTTGCTCGATGCCAGTCTCATCGCGGCGCACAAACCGCAAGGGCTGGATACCGTTCAGGTAGCAAAGCGCGGTTACTACCCGCTGGCACACGTCCGCGCTCAAGCGCACGTCAGCGAGTCGGCGCGTGTCCTCGACTTGCAAGCCCACTTCGCCTGAAGCGCGGGAACCGTATTGCCCTCCGTCAGTCGTCATCGTGTTGCCAAGAATCAGCTTTTGGATACGTTTCGTTAGCGCTAATTCCATGCGCTCAAATTCGCCGGCGGTGCTCGGCTGGACGGTCTGTACCTTGTCTTTGTCATCGCCTTGCCAAGCAATCACCGAGCGCGTCCCTTGTGCCCGCATAGCGGCGACAAAGCCGGCTGGGTCCGATACCATGCCCATGACGATGGGTTGTCCGAACGTGGTCAGGAAATTCAGCCACATTCTCCAGCCTTCATGCCGCCAAGTGACCGGATACCACAGCCTTGATAGCAGCGATTCCCCGTAGGGATTTCTCCGCGTCGGATTGCGGACGATGGGGAAAAACTTCAGCGGTGAGCATTCAAGCCCTAGCGTGCCGCCGGTCCCGTCACTTGGAAAATAGCGCCAATCCAGCGATTCACCAGAGATTTGAAACCATTCAATTGGACATTGCGTAAAGCTATCAATGCCAATGGGTCCGCCAAAATCCGAGTAAACCATCTCAGACATGGAATAACCGTAAGCGACCGCTGACACGGTGGCCCGATCAATCGCTTCGATCACGCGCGCGAGTTGATCAGTAATGAATTCAGCGTCTTTTGATTCGTTTGGCTCAATCGCCCATGGCGTGGCAATCAGCGCGGAAACACGGTCTTCGAGACGCCCTGAGATTTCGTCATCGAGTTCCAACTGTCTAAGCATGTGCCGCTGAATGCCTGCTTCCCGCAACAATAAATCAGGGTCTGGAATCGTGGTAAACCAGTTTAGCATCTTGTCATAAACTTGCTCAGAGAACAGCGCATCACGCGATGCGACTATTTCTTTCTTGTCTTGCATTGGCGCGAACTGTAGCCATTGCTTGAGTCGCTCAAACATTCGGGAATCCTCCAGGCAAATACAGTCCGCCTAGTGCTTTGTAGTCTATCACTTGTAGATGGGATTTATGAGACAAATCAAGTTCTATCAATGCGAACACCATGGCGTCTAGCCGATTTGGCGATTTACCACCAGGGACGAACAGGCACATCTCATCTTCAAGTTTCGGGAATGATCCGACATGATGCACTAGGCCATGCTCATATTGCGCGGCGATTGGGTCGGCCCTGACTATTTTACCGCGACTCGAATGCACCAGCTTGACGCGGATATTCGGGTCAACGGTGGCAATCGTCAAAGCGACCATTTCTCCGCCCGCGTTCGACTCGGCCACAATCATATCTGCATGGTGCCGATGATATGCTGCAACCGCCGCTTGCGCCCACTGCAATGGGGAACCTTGCAGCGAGTCATCCCCCAGGATATAGCCATGCCCGCCGCTCAAGGCCGCAGCGACAATGCCGGCCTCATCGCCGGTACTGGTTTCCGATGGATCGACGCCGATGATAATTCGTTCTGTTTGGTCCGGGATGCGATAGACGCGGTGTGATTCAATCGTGTGTCTTGTCCACAATGCGCCAGGTGCTTCATCCACGTCTTCCGCCATGATTTCCATGCGATAAGCTAGCGCCGTCATGTCGTTCGACAATTCGTCCAGGGCTTCACTAGAAATATGCGGATTATCATGACTAGAGAAATGGACCAGCTTCCAGCGCGGATCGCCGGATGCTTTAATGCGCTTAAACATTTTCGCGGCATGTTGCGGGTCGTTGGCTTTTGAAGCGCTACGCGAGGCAAGGGACGGAGGGGTGTAGATAAAAGCAGCGTCGCCGTTATTATCAGCGAGCATCGGCGCGCCGACGACGCCCCAAACCTCTTCGTTCATCAGTTGGAATTCATCAAGAATCAGTTCATCGGCATAATCGCCGCGCAAGGTATCCGCATTCCATGCGGTTTTAGCCCTAATTCTGCGCTCCGTTCCGGGTAGTTCCAGGATATGCCGAGTTGAGTTTTTATTAAATATTTTCTGATCGATTGGGTCTTGAAATATCCGACACGTTTCAGTCCAGAATCGGTCCACTTGATCGATGGTTGGCGCAGCATAGAGCACGCGCTTTCCTGCTAAAAACTTTTTAGCGGCACGAATCGCCACTCCAACCGTCTTACCGCCGCGCCGTCCCGCCCTCACCATCACCCGCTTTTTATCGGTTTCGACAAATTCTTTTTGTCTCTCATGCGGGGTTGGCATAACAACATGATAGCCCATTAGCTTGCATACCTAACGATAAACTCAAGCTCTCTTTGTTGGCCTTTCTGGTGTCTAGCCTCAATGGCTTTATGCGCAACGTCTTGAGCATTTTTTAGAGCCAAGGCAAGTTGATTCAGGTTTTTACCATCAATCCTACGGTCTTCTTGTGTTCGAATCTTGATAACCTCATCTTGAACGATGCTGATTATTTCGCGCGCGGCACCGCAAGCCTCAGTGCTAATGGCTTCTATTTCTTTGTCTTTAGTGATCGCATCTTGCTCTATTTCGATCATCGATCAAAGCGGATTTCTAACAGGAATGATCACGGATCGATCAATATCAGTCCGGCCCAAATCAACCGCGCCCGTAGTGGAAGTGGATACCCTATGCGTTAATGTCACGGACGTTGCGCCTTCCGTAGCGCTGTACTCCACGCCATAGGTCTGATCGTAGCTCGTACCAGTATCATCAACCATCGTTCCAAGATATGTTGAGTCAGTAACAATGATTCCGCCCACAATAGACGCGGTATGCGCGATAATGGTTTCCCCAGGACGAAGCCAATTGTCATAGTGAAAATATTCCCACTCAATAGCGCCAGGATTTATCGGATCGTTCTTGGAATTGACCGGCTTTTTCCCATCGTGCGTGTAAGCCATGGCGTGATTTCCTAGAGATACAACTCAAAGTCAGGCGGAGTAATGAGGCTTGCTCCGTCCGAGTGGCGTACATAAAGCCGACAGGATTCCATACAGACAACCTGCATGTATTCGTCGCCTTTCACCGGCTTTTCAGGTTCGGTCTTTTCAATGGCCAGCACAATACCTTTTTCATCCCGTGCAGCCCGTGCCGCGATTCGGCTATCGCTGATTTGCCGCTCAATCTCATCGAAGTAAGCCTTCTTATCGAATCCGCCCACTACAGACCGCTTGAATGCCCGCAGGAATCGCCGGATAAAGACTTGTCCGAGAATATCGTGCCTTGGCAAGAGTGCGATTTTAGGAATCAAGGAAACCCTTACTGCACCGGCAATGTCGCCACCGGACGTAATGAGAGTTCCATCAGGCATTTCGGCCTCGAAGGCATAGCGGTCTTGTAGGAGGATCATTTAAATCTCATCCCACGCCAACGTGAGCGTCTCAGCACTCAGCGCGCCGTTGCTTGCCGTGGACGCCACGGAAATCTGCAACTCGATAATATCACCAATATAGGTAGTATTATCAGCAGGCACAAAAGGCCCGGTATCAGTGCCGTCGCCATTGATAGGTGAGCCTGACGTATAGCCGAAAAGGCTTGATCCGCCGCTCATCGCGGTATTGTAATGCGTTCCGAATGTGGTCCCCAGATTCTTAGCCGTGCAAGCGACGCCCGTTCCGAATCCGCTTGAACCATCGCTATACCAGCGCATGTTAGATATATTCGTGTTCGGCGCTGCCGACATATAGGCGCGCAGCTTTTTCACATAGCTGTAATTAGTGCCAGCGCCAGGAACGACTAGCGGGTCATTCGCGTCAACAGTCGTTGAGGTAGTCGAAGCAACCGCTTTGAAACGCACGGTGCTGGAAGTCTTGTCAACGCCCGTATCAGCGTTGGTAGTGAGTTCATGAATCTGAATCGTTGCAGCCATGGCTATATCCTCAATTTACTACTGATCGGTCTGAATTCGGTATGACAATAAAGCGGTCTGTCTCGCTAATCACAATAAATCGGTCTGTTGGAGCAATGCTGATCACACGTCCGGTCGGCATGATAATCGCTGAAATCAATCCAATGATCGCATCAATGAAGACGCCACTAGCGCGGCTTTTCTGTAGAATCCCGTCCATCGAAATCGCCGCGCTTCCGATGATGCCCACAACTGCATCCAGTGAAACCATTCCAGTTTTTGCGGATTGAACCAACCCATCTATCGAGATTTGAGCGGTTTTCGCTGACTGCGCCAATCCATCGATGGATAGGATGCCCGTTTTAGTGGCCTGCAACAAAGCATCCACGCTTACAGCGCTAACGCCGGTCACGAATAGCAGGGCATCCAATCCAGCCGCAGCACCGGCCACCGGGACCGCCACCATGGCATCCAGCGATAATGACCTGCTCTTGAGTGCTTGCACGAGGCCATCCAGCGCCGTGGCGGCTAGCGCTTCTCCAGCACTCACGATGATAGCGTCTAGTGATAGCGTTCCCGTTTTAGTGGCCTGCAACAGCCCGTCCAGCGCAGAAATAGCGGATGCACTGCCCTGAATGAAAGCGTCCAGCGAGACTGTGCTATATCCTGTTTTTTGCAGCAAGGCATCAATCGAGGCGGTACTTACCGCGCCAGACTGCAAGAGCGCGTCTAGGACTACCGATGCAGAAATGCCACCGCTGATGATCGCGTCTAGGCTAGTAGACGTGGTGGCCACGCCTTGCAATAGCGCATCGATTGATGCAGTTGAACTGAACGCCTTTGAGATAATCGCGTCAATATCGGTTTGCGATAGATAACCTGATTGCAATAGAGCATCAATTAACACAGTTGTAGATTTACCGGATTGCAACAACCCGTCAAGAGATGCAGTAACAGTTGAGCTTCCGCTAACAATTGCATCCAATGCAGCCGCAGAGCTAAAAGAACTCTGCAATAGCGCGTCAATTCCTGACGTTGCCGCAACGATAATTGCAACCGCAGCATCAATAGATACCGCACCTGTCTTGACTGCTTGCAATAGGCCATCTATTGAAACCGTTGATGCTTTATCGGTTGATTGAAAAAGCGCGTCAATAGAAACATTCCCGGATTTTAAAGCAGCGGCCAGAGCATCAATGCTAACAGTCCCGCTAAACGACTTTTGTAGCAACGCGCTCAAACTCGACGTTGCCGTTATACCGGTTTTTTGAACTAGCGCATCTATATTTGTGGTACTTGTATTTGTTGTAGCGCCAGACTCTTTTATAAGGACAGAAGCCGCTAGGTAGTCTCTCGATGTTCCAAGCGTTGCTGTTCTTGTTCCGGTAGACCCAGAACTTGCGATAGCATCCCAGGAGACCGCTGATCCATTAGTATCTTGCGGGGAATTAACAAAATATCCATCGTATCCAGACGGCGGGGTAAAACTAGCCGGATCGCTATATAGAAATAAATTAATCAACAACTCATTAGTTGTTGATGCACTAATACTTGGAGCAATTGGACTAGCGCCAATCGATACAGTGCTATTGCTAGCATCTACGGATAAGCCATTACCACTGAATGCGATTAATACGGCAGACCCGTATGGATACGTTCCGCCAACACTCGTGATGGTAAAACTCGATCCTTCAGTCCCATCAACTATTTTATAAAAAATGGTCCCGGTAGACGCTCCATCATCTCCATAGACACCATACGATTCTTCAATTAGCTTTGTAAACCCTCCAGTAATCGTTACATTCCCGCCTGTATCGTATCCGTTATCTGAAAAACCAGAAACACCGATAATGATAATATCCCCAACCTGCACGGTTGGTTCTTTCGTGATAGCAGTAGAGCTGGAGTTTTGCCACTCAACGGAATAATTCGTGCTGCCTCGACGCGCTATGGTCATTACGCCACCGCCAATTTCTTTTGTAGCCCACAATCCGCTAGGGTTTGGTGGGATTGTCTGAACAAATGATTCAGACCAAGGGGACGGCGGACATAATGCAAGCGGGTCCCCGCACTCATACCCGGACGGCGGTATAGCCCTTGCGCGTGCATTAATGATTTCTCCGGGCTGGACGTTGACATCGAGAGTGTATTGGCTTGCAGTGATGCCATTCGCGTTGGCTCCATTCGCTTCAATTTCAACAGTCGTTCCGGTTGGCCATGCCGGATCAGCGTCCCAAGCAAAAGTTATTTGCCTAGCTTGCGCTGTTCCCAAAAACCCTAGCACGAGCGCGGCGAACAGCACTTGGACTAACGCTAAGCAACTCAACGACGATTTTAGTCTTGTCGTGTTGCCTAATCGTTTCGATAAGCTCATCGCTATCTACCTTTTCTCGTACTGGCTTTGTTATCGCTACATCAATCGGCCATCCGTAGCGTAACCGGCTTATTAGAGTCTCGTAAATAATCCCGTTTGAGTACGCTATTTTGCGTTGCTCAGCCGAGACCAAATGCGAGACCTTACCGGCCATCTTACGGCCCAGTGCGGATTAGGTTGATTGTCATACCAGCCGGCGTCGGTGGAGTAGTCGGCGCGTAGCCAGCCGTCGCCGTGACCCATCCAGACCACGCCGATACCAGCGCGCCATTCACGTTCTGAGCCGCTACTTCCACGGGATCGCCAGGATTCGCGGTAACAGTCGTTGTCCAACTTGGAGACGTTAGGCTTGGCGAGATAGTCTCGACACTGCCGTTGACCCGGTACTTAGCGAGATAAGAAGGTGTGTCGTTAGGGTTCCAAATGGGCGTATCCCAGCCAACGGTGAGCTGATACGTGTCAGCGAAAGAAGCCGAAGCTGCCAGCATAAAAACAAGAGCAATAATGCTTTTCATTTCATAACCTCATTTAAAGCCACGGGAATATAGGCCATGGCATCCAGTAATTAATTCATTAAATTGAATTTTTCAACGACGATCTTTTCAACAACTTTTAATGCGCGACCTCCCATGTGCCCAGAAATGCCAATCACAAAAGCAGTCACAAGGGGCTTAATCTCCAAGCTCTCGCAAAGCCAGAACGCCAGAACTCCACAAAATCCGCTCGTAACAACGCTCACAATAGCCCTTGTGATTGCGCATTTCCAGCATTTTCCTATTTGCTCAAAAAACTCTTGGAGCACTGACACCAGCCCTCCAATCGCGCCGAGTAGCGCCACAAGGAAATACTGCACAGTCGGATAGTCTAACGGAGTTTTTTCAGGCATGGTATGTCCACTATTTTTGTTCATTTTTGTTTACCGGAACAGATGGAAGCGAACTTCCGACGCACAACGCCCGCCAACCCTGCACTTTTTCTGGATACGGACCGACCGAACGCATCCACTCACCAATGCTGATTGCCCTACACATGATGAGTTCAGCGGTTTGATACTTCGCGTGCTCAATCTCCACTGTTTGCGCAGTGGCTTGATCTATGAGCGGCTGGAAACTTGTACATCCGGCGAATAAACCGCATGTGGCTAGCAATAGGGTTCTCATATCAAGCCCCATGCTTGAGCAACGGAATACACGCTTCCGCGCCATCACTCATGAGCTTAGCCAAATCTTCGACGTGAATAAACACGTCACCCATGACCCCGAATGATACTCCCCATGAATTGTGGATGCGATATAACCCTGTCTTATGGTCATACCCCATGATCGGATAGGCATGGCCACCTAGCGTTTTTCCAGTCGCCCGAATAATGCCCTGTGCATCAGGCTCCATCATGCCTTCCGTCCAATTTGTTCCCATGATGACCGGACCATGGTAACAAACAGCGGCATTCACCTCTTGTTCGTTAAAGCACCATCCATACTTCAGGAAATAGCCGAATTCCTTAGCGGCGGCAACAGCTCCCAGGACGCTCGACCCGTCATAATCTTCTCCTGGCCATTGATCGAGTTCCTTGGCACGCTGATACAGATACCGGGCATGGGTTGGCGTCAAGCCTTGCACCGGAAACGGTTCAGCAATGGCCGCATGGATCGTGGCGAATCCCGTGCAAGATGGTTCTTCAAACTGATCGAAATAGACCGGACAGGACCACCGCATTGATTTTCGTGGTAGATCAGAAACCGGGAGAATATTGGTAATCCGGTAGTCAATATTCTTTTTGTCGAACCGCGCCCGCCAAGTTAGCTGTCTTTTCATTTCTGTTTCTCCTTCCGCTTTTTCGCATCTCGGCGTCGATTTCGCCACCATGGCCACCAGCCACCCAGGCGGACGCCGGAATAAAAAGTCCAGGCAAGCGATTTAGAGAACCCAGCATATTGCATTGATCTAAGAAAGACCTGATCGCACTGCCTGCGCGTCAAGTATTTCCCGGCGACGCGGTTATCCTCATACAACTGATCGTGCGGAGTAGCCGGAATGTCGTAATCATGCTGATCGCCGAACAGAACGGAGAACGCGCGTCCAAAACTCGCGCCGTCGATTTCCAGTCCTTTCTTGCAGCGGATGATTCCTTCCACTGGATCGATATAGCGGAAATCCGTAGTCAGCCTTCGGTATCGCGGAGAAACATAGACTGTCATCAATTCATCTGGAAACCGCTTTTTGTCGATCATTTTAGTAGCCTGTCATTGCAGAAATCAGGACGGGCATTATTCCATCCCATGCACTCGGCCCCAGAATAACTGTACGGTGCGCTATCCACAAGCGGCGGCTGTGAGCACGTCCACTGCGCGGACTCTTGCGACCACCGCCAAGACAGCATCCCAGCGCCAAGGCCGCCCAGTGCCAGCCCAACCGGTCCAGCGGCTAGCCCTCCAAGGGTCGCACCGGTGCCGATCCATCCACCCAAACGCGCGCCGCCAGCGACGGCTTGGCACGTCTCTATGTCGCCCGCGTCTCGATAGCCCAGCGCGATACCCTCCATCGCGAACTTTGCGACCACGACGCCGGGCATACCGAATGGGTGCAGCTCAACCGCGCCGGGGACTGATTGCAGCACCGCAAGAGAAACCCCGGTATCGACGACATGCGGGGTAATCCACATAACGCCGTCATCAGCGAGACAAGGCGCTGAAGCAACGCAAGCAGCGAGAACGAAGGCTTTCAAGGCGCGCCTAACAATCGACCAATGGCCGCAAACAGGGACAGCCCGATTGGAACTGAGAAAATCAGCATCATCGAGACGACAAAGAGGATTGCGTCTTTCATTTCGTCAGATGCTTCACGGCCCACATGACCGCCTCTTCAGTTTTCGTCTTGGCAATAGAAAGTTCACGGGATTGCCCGATACTCTCAATCAGTTCATGCAATTCCAGGCCCTTGTCTTTGATGGACTGCATCATGTTCTTTTCGTCATCACTTAGCACCCGGTATTCGTGGCGCATGACGTTATTGACTGTGCGGCCATCGCTTTTGCTATCTACAAACTCAGACATGTTGTTACCTCTTGGTAATTTGCTCAACAACTGAAAGCCACCACTCAGAAACCGCTACCTGCTCCAAATAAGCCGCTTGGTAGCTGGCGTCGGCCATGGCGAGGATCATATGGACGTAGTAGCGCATGGCTGGAACCCATCGCGCTCGAACAAGTGGCGTTCTGCACGCCGGCGTCGTCTCAGCCCGGACAATGAGACTTTTTCTCCGGTCTTCGGATCGGTCGCTTTGTCCCATCGATCGAACTGTTGGGCGGCGGCGGCATAGAAATGCTGGTTCAGTAGGCGAAGGAGGGTAGAACCTTTGAGCGCCCCAAGCCCGACGTTAAAGGAAAAGCACACCAGCGCATCGAACATGCTTTGAGTGATGGGCGCTGTCACCCAAGAGTAGACTCCGGCAGCGAACCGTTCCAGATCGCTACGGAGTAGCTCATCGGCTTGCGCCGCCGTGATGGGATGAGAGAACCGTTCGTTCGGTAGGATTCTGTGGCCCCAACCGATTGTTTGATGGCCAGCGAAATCTCGGTACGGCACCGAAGCCATGCCGCCTTGTGGGCCTTGCTCGAACTCGTGCAGAAGTTCAAGCGCCGCTTGGGATGGGGTCATCGTGTCAGTCATGAGCGACTTCATGGGTTTTATCGTCATCATACACCTATTTTAAATTTCCTAGAACACCCATCCCGCTCCTTTCTTTCGAGAGGGTCGCGTGATGGCAATAATCCGAAACGGGAACTGTTCAGCGGCGACGCGGGTCTTGGCGCGGGCATCATCCCGCCAGTAGCCCTTGACTTCATGAAGCTCAATCTCGCCGCTGGCCAGCATCACCACGAAATCCGGCGTGTAGCTCACGCCCTTTGCTATTCTGAGCGTGATCCCCTCGAATCGATACCAGAGCACCTCGCCCAGGCAACGGCGGGTTTCTAGGAGCTTTTCATATTCAGCTTCCGTGGCATTTCTGACCCCGGCTTTCATTCTGCCCAATGCCAGGGTATCTGGCTTCTTGGGTTGCGCTGGCGTATTGGCCGATGTGAGGCGGAAGGGGGATTTAGCCAACATGGGCTCTCACCATCCCATCATAGAATTCCTCCTTACTGATTCCTTGGTCTATACAATTAGCGAAATATACGTTGTTATTATCTACTTGTATAAATCGCCATCCGTGGAAAAGAGGTTTTCCTATTCTTCCAGGAATAATTTCAGGAAATTGCGATACGTTTGCTATGAGCCAATTTTTGGCTTGCTCACGAGTTGGTGATGATTTCAATCTAAACTCAATTATTTTCACTTTCTAACCCTCCTCGCCATCGCCTGACTCCGCTTCCTCGACTTCGCGTTCTTCTCGCCACGCAAGAGCAGCTCGAAAATGTCTTGTGGGATTCCCCGCATGGGGTGGCGTTTCTCAGTCATCTACAACCCCAATCGCCGCAACTTCATGAGTACAGGTCACGCGGTGCTGAACAAGCCGAGTTTGCAGCCCAGGCGCGCCGCCCACGCATTCAATTTCGGCTTGCGCGTGAAACCACCACCGCAAGGCTTGCGCGGCTGAATAACTCAATAGACCGCGCTCGATCAGCTCATGATGATAGACAGGGCTCATGGGCACGCCGATTGCTGATCTATCGAATTCGACTTGTCGCCATCGATCATCATAGATTTGTCGGCCAATCTTTTCAGGCTCGCGCACATGAAAACGCGCTTCAATAGTATATCCAGTGCTTGTTGAGCTTCCTTTGCTTTTAATGGTCTTGTAATCTTCTTCAAGCGAGATTGTTTTAGGACTCATGCAATTTCTCCAGAAAAAGGCCAGGCCGGCATATCAACGGATTTTCCGCGAAACTCGTGCGTGCTGTCGCTCAGATATTCAATGCGGCCATCTCGCACAAAGCAATGGCATTTTAGATCACCAGCCACTGAGTACAGCGACGGCGTGAATGTCGGCTTATCCTCGCTGTTGTTCCATTGCCAGCCATTCCTGCCTAGCGTTATTCCATGCGCCGTATTGCAGGCCGGACAAAAGAACATCAGCCCGCCTTTGGTCTTGCGGAGTTTGTGGCCTATGGCTGACATTGCGCGTTCCTATCATAATATTGTCTTATCAGAATATTCAGAGTTTTCATTTTTCCTCTGATGAACGATTTAACTGCATATTCTGGCCATAAAGAGAAATTATAAACACCACAACAAAACAATATAGATCCTTGACTCTCTCTTCCAAGCCACTCGAAATAGCGTTTTCCTGTGAAGCCGGTTTTCATCAAGTAGCACTCCAGTCTGTAGACTCTTCAGGGTCGATCCATCCGCCAATCCTCGCAAGCCTAATCAGTTCTTTCCCAAGTCTTGCGGCTTCATCTGGCGTGATTTCCATGTCCCGGCTCCCCTCGATCTTGATCAAATCGCCTTTCGTGCTCAGAATTCCCTCCGCGAAAACATCCGTGCCGCGCGCGCCGTAGATTCGAGTCACCTGGATTTTGTGGTCATGGCCAGCACAAGCGCCGTCCCTCCATCCTGAAAAAAAGGCATCGATCACGAGGTGTGGGATTACGCCCTTGGGATCGACGATACCGGAATAAACCATTGGCTCCCTGAGCGACTCCCAACAGTTGATGGCCTTCTTTAGCAATTCTGGGATGTTTTCTTTAGTCATCGGTTTCAACCTATTTTCCTAAGAGCTTGCGCAATTCATCCAGCGCTTTTTTCATAATTTCGCTTTGTGACTCATTATTGAGAGGCTCTAATTGCTCATGATTGAAGATATGCAACATGCCGGCAAACTCATCGAACTCGAAGACATACCGCTGTTTCCCTAATAGCGTCTTAAATGCCGCGACCACCGTGCCGTTGGCTTGGTAGCTGCCGCCGACTTTGCGCGCCCGGTCCCCGACCGAAAAAGTTGCTGGCTTCATGGCTTCCCCGTTTGCGATTCCACCCGGCAAATTAGGCGTTTTCCTGACGTACCCTTGGCACCCCTAGCGGCCTCCTTCGTAGCGTGGCTTCCTGAACCGATTTGGCGGCTTAAATCGCCAACCGTGGCCCGTAGGCTAGACAGGTCTCCTCCCAGGACCGCGTAAAGGTTCTTCGGGAGCCGGTTGGAGGGGCGCGGCGGGCGCTTGCGGTGGCCGGGCTTAGTAGGCATTCACCACCTCACTCCAAATCGCCACCACATCGCCGTGCTCTTTGCACCGGTAAATGCTGAATGGCTTTCCATCAATTATATCTATAAAAGACATGACGGCACGCTTGCAGCGTGGGCAAACCAAGATGGGGTCGCGGCGCTGCTGATAAACACAGGTTCCTAATCCATCGCCGACAGTCTTGCCGTGTTGATCTTGATATAGCATCATTGCTTCTCGCAGTATCTCAGATTTAAAAGACACGAGCAATCCTGGAAAACCACTAATCCGTATTCCTCAGATTGCATTTTCGCAACAAATCCTTTTTTGCCGACGCAACGCGCTTGCAGGCACTGTTGCGAATATGCGGCTTGCGGCGGCATGAAAAGCACTAGATCGCCGTACTTGAATCGCTTGTCGGGTTGTAGTGGTTGGAAGTTCACAAATCAATCCTCAATGCGTTTTGAACGTCTTCAAACCGATAAGCAACAATAGCAATTCCGTTACCATGACGAACAGCGTCCAGAAATCGCTGTTGTGGTTTGGTTGGCTTTTTGCGATTGCGCTTTACTTCAATCGCAAAGTATCGGCCGTCGGATAACATGCCATGCAAGTCTGAATATCCATCGTGGGCGTCTTCAAATCCAGGTATCGATAGCGTGTAGTTCCAGACGGTTTGCCGGTCATATAGCGCAGCGCCACCGTTCACCCGGCAGAACCACGCCACGATCCCGCGAGCAAGCAGCATCTTGAGGTAATCGATGATTTGCCGCTGGATCGTGCTTTCATAGAGTCTCGTATTATTATTCATAGGTTGAAAGCAAATACATCCATACGATGAACCCCTACAGGCAAATCAATAATACACCACCATCTTGCTCTTTTACGTGGAATAAATATTTTATGGGTAGCCATGCTTTGAAATGTATCATCATCAGCCATATACATAGCTACATACGGAGAAATTACACCAGTTGTTTTTGCCTCTCCAATTACAACGCAAATCTGTAAATTTTCAGGGATTTCTATTTGAGCGTCTCGCCATTGCATAATATTTTCTCCGTAATGGTTGAGTAAGCAGTCGCCAGCACTTCAGGATCATTGCCACGCAACAGCGCGTCGGCAACCAGTTCGACTTGCATCGGCCATGTCTCGGCGCTCCAGGCGTTGCGGATCGCCGCGCCCTTCATCGCCGCCTTGAGTTTCTGATGGAACCCGGCGAACGCCACGCGAGCGGTTTCAGAATTCATTCTGGACACCAGTCGTCAGCGATGTCTTGCGGGGAGTGCGGGGAGTGCGGGGTTTGTTTCAACTCTATAGACCCATTTGGCAAATTACCTATTATGTTACTATTGTCTAATTTATTAAAATTGCCAATTCCTTGCATGGGGTATAGAGCACTCCCCGCACTCCCCGCACTCCCCGCAGAAAGGTTCACTCGAACCACTCTCCATAGAGCAGTTTTCCTGTGCTCATCCTCTCCCCTAACAATACGTAACCCACTGGAAACCCTACCCTTATACTTGGTTAGCCACTTACCAAGCCGGATAGAATCAATCTTGTCTGGGTCTCGCCGGCTTCTAGCGATTTCCAGCAGCGCAAGTAACAAATCATCTCTCGCAATGCAGCAAACCTCGTTGGTGGTGACGACTCGATCCCCAATTGTGTCATGCCATAGTGGCAGAATTGAATGCAGCGAAGCCATCACGGGGTCGTCTTCTTCCAGCGCGGCGCGCGATAAGCATGGATCGGCCTCCCCCAACCAGACCAAGGCACTACGTATTAACCCTGACCATTCCTCGAAACTCCCGTAGGGCTGGATCGGTTGCGCGGGCTTTCCCGCCACAATGTAGGCGCGGAGGATCGTCAAGGCAGCGCCCAATAGCTCTTGGCGATGCTCGGGAACCCAATCGTTCAAGTTGCGGCTGAACGTGCGGGCGTCGGGTCGTTCGCAGCCTGGATCAATTCGGCAGATCAGCACGCGGCGCACCATGTCGCCGAGAAACTGAAGGTTGTTACCGGTGGCGAAGAGAGTCAGGTTGCAGGGCATTTCCGGCGATTCGGATTTGCCCAGGATGCGCGGATTGCAGACCGGCTCAGTCAGCATCGAGTTCAGCAGTTGCCCGCCCACCGGACGCTCGATGTTGTCCAGGTTCATCATGGAGACGCCGGCCAGCAGCAGGCTTCCTAGACGTTTCTCGTCTTCCGCCTCATCCTTCCCTTGACTGAGTAGCGGTGCTGGCCTCCCGGTGGCGATGAGGGCGGCGATTTTCACCAGGAGGCCCTTACCGCTTCCCATCACCGGTGCGTCGAATGCGAAGAGCGGCGCGGTGCGTAGTGATCGCCGCACAACGGCGGTGAGAGTCGCTGCCAGCGCGATACTGATACCGGTTGCAGGGTCGGCGAACTGGAACTCGCTGTAGGGTGTTTTGAGCGTCTCTAGCGCCGCCAGTGCATCGGCTCGGGTGGGCGCATCCGGCACATGCAGCGGTGGCCCTGCATAGTCCACGTACAGCCCGGACGGCGGGTCATAGCCGCTCTTGCTCAGCAGCGTCCCGTCCCGCCGCAACGTTGGGCATTCGATGATGCCAGTCAGCACCGGTGCCCGCCATTGGCCGACTTTCGATAGATAGGTAGCCGCGTACTGGATGGGTGGATCGATCGATTTCCAGGCTTGCTCCCGTTCTTGCCATCGCTTCCATCTCGATACCGTGGCGAATCGCTCCGTCAGCCAATGCGCGGTAATCTCGCAAAGCCTGAGCGCGCCCAGCGGTAGCCCGTCCATTGAATCTTTACCTGCTTGGAAATCATGCCGAACCACGCGAACCAGATTCCCGCTACGCTGGTACACGCCACCTCCGAAGATCAGCTCAGCTTCCGCTTGGCGCACCACGCGCGGCATGTCCCCGGATCGAACCTCGATCAAGCCAATACGGCCAATGGCGGCCTCGATTTGTGCCTTGACTCGATCCGCGCCACTCATCCAGTTGGCCAAGTCGTTAAAGTCGGTCGGCTTCTCGACCTCGTACCGCTGGCTATCCCGTTGTCGTAGCGATGCCAGAGCGGCTTTGCGTTGGGATTTGCTCGGGTCTATCCCGGCCTCTTCCAGCACTTCGGCATCGCACGGGGTTAGGAAATCCGGGACACACCAGCCGGCCCCGCCAGTCAGCGCGTAGGCCGCCGCTTTGGCCTTCTCTTGCCCGGTATTTCCGCCAGACTTGTGTGCGTCGTGGTCCCCGCAGATCAGCAGCCTTAGCCGCGGGTACGCGCCCCGGATCGCCAGCGCCACCACCTCTAAGTTTCCGGCATCGATGCATACCACCACCGGAAGTCCAGTCAGTTCGTGCAGACTCGCGCCCGTGGCATAGCCCTCGCACAGTAAGATCACTATCGCCTTCCATAGTGTGCCAATGATGAAAAACGCGCCTTGCTTTTCGCCGTCCTTGAGTAGCAGCTTGTCCTTACCGTCATCGGTCGGCGCTGGCAGGATGAATTGCAGGGTCTTCAGGTCACCACGCACATTGCGTAGCGGGATGGTCAGGGATTCTTTGTGCAGCCTAAGTCCGTGTGATTTGACGCGCTTACGGACGAGGTAGGGATGATCATTCGGTGCTGGCTTGGCATGGTCCCAAATCCACGCGGCTTTTTGTTCTGGGTCGCCGCGCGCTGTCTTCGGTGTGTCTCTCGGTCGTTGCCAGCCTCGATCCATGGCCATGCCAAACAATGTTCCGATCCCGACGCCGTTTTTTTTGAAGGATTTCCAGACGGATTGCGCGTCACGTTCCTTGTGCGTTGCGCTTCCTTGTCCCCATTCGTTCCAGATGGAATAGCCGGATTCTCCCACCTCGGCCTTGATCGCCATGCCGGCCTTGATCCATTCCTCTCGGTCATCGGGGTTCAGGTGGACGAGGGCCCCTTGTATGTCTGTGGTTAACATGGGCACTTTCTATCCCGCTCCGCATTTCGGAAAACCTTAACCATCTCCCGAACGGCGGGCGCAAGTTCGCCGGGTACTGAAATCATCTCCCGTTGCGGTCGGGTGGATTTGGGCCGTCCGCGTGTCTTTTCCTGAGTGGTTTCTTCGCGCATGATCGCCCCTTGTAGCGATTTTTTGATAGCGTATTTTGCTATAGAATATAGCAAGCATCAAGGTTTTCTGTGACTTCATGATTCATGGAGACGTTGGTTTCTTCGTCCACCCTGACCGCAACCACGGGAATACCGGCCTCAGTTGGGCCTCGCTGAATTGCTCTTTCAGCCGCCACCAGACCCAGCCGCGCTTGTGCCCTTTCTCCTTGGCGATATTCAACAGTCGGTTGTACTCGTTCTTCACTCTGATTTTCTCGGTCGCCGGCCCGTTGCCGTCCAGCAGCACCAGATCGCCGGCCATGCACTTAGGCGGCTGGCGTTTCTCGCGCTCTTCCTGTTCCTGTCGATCACTGCTGTACTCGCCTTGGCATTGTGGGCAGATCAGCCGGTCCCCGGCCGGCTTCAGGAAGTGCCCGCAGAACTTGCAAGCGGCATGGCTACACGCGGGACAAACGATCAGCTTGGCCTCTTGCGTGAACTCCGGGCTACTGCGGTCCATGCGCTCGAACTTGCGGGCCATGAACCGATAGTTCTCAATAATCCCCGGCTGCGTGGCCGCCACCCACCATATCGCGCCAGCATCCCGTTCGACAAATAGAGCGCCACATCCGGGCAGGAAGCAAGCGCGGGTCCGCTCGACTTTACGCTTTTTGGACGCGCCTTGCAGTGTCCAGACCCGATCAATGTGCGGCGGCCCATGCTCCAGAATATTTCCGGCATGATCGAGGATCATTGCGCCCGACTTGCCCGGCGCCGTTCTGAGTACGCGCCCACAATTGCCAACGATGGAAACTTTGCCGTTGCGGCGAATGACAATCGTTCCAAGCGCATTTTCAACACACCACACCCGCTCGCCTGGTAGGCTACTACACGGCTGTAGACTTTTACGATCTGGAGCATTAGACCCGCCGACGCTTCGCGGCTGATTGATCTTGATATGCAGTATATAAAGCGGGTTTACGTTGTAATGATGGATTGCTACATTACATCGGTAGCCTCGCCGCACACATAAGCTTTGCAGACGGTCGGCCATCGTCTTGTTGCCAGTGGATATATGATACGAGCGGCGGGTCCAAGTGCGCCCCATCTGCTTAGCTCCGTCACCAAGATGCATTGCTTCTAGTAATACTCCTAGTTGCCGGTGATTGATTTCCTCCATTCTTGGCGACAAATCCTTGCTGATGAACGGCTCTAAATCTCCCCATCCCCGCAAGTGCTTACCAACCCCTCTTGGTGTACCCTTTGAAACAGAGTAGCTATATCTCTTAGAAGTAGCGTTGTACTGAGAGTTTGACTGCCGAATATCAACCCCGAATTTGAAACCACAATCATTTAGGCACTTTTCTATATCGGCACGGTAAGGCTGATGCTCCGCTTGGTAGATATAGATAGCTCCGTTTTTTTTGTTGATCGTCCCATCGGTCATCACCCATCCAATAAAACGTATCTCAGCATCAGTTAGAGGCAATCCTGGTGCGTCCTGTATTCCCGCTACAGGTATTTCATATCCTGTCTTGCGCTTATGCAAATCAGCGGCTGTATCAATTCGCCAATCAGTCCGTGTTTTTCCAGGAACGCTGGTTAGTTTGGTTCGGTAGATCATGCGATGAGCGTCCGTCACCCGAATATCTAATGAAGGCGACTGAATCGCAAACATAGACTCGCTGTGATGTATTGGCCGATCTGTTATTGACAATATCGGCGTCCACTCAATTTTGTGATCCGACGAATGAATATCCATAGCTGCCACTTCATCGCACGGCAGGATAGAATCAGGACCAACAAATCCGCGACGGGTTAATATCTCCGTCTTTTCGTCTAGGCACATCTGCAAATACAGCGCAACCGACTTAGTTGGCCGTGCCAGAACGCAACAGTAAAGCTCAGGAAAATCAAATCCTTCGGTAAGAATCTGGCAATTGCTGACCACCTGAATATCGCCACTCCGCCAAGCCGACAGAATCCCCTCTCGTTCCGGCGTGGACATGGTGCCGTCGAGGTGCGCCGCTGGAATCCCCGCCGACTGGAATTGCTCGACGATATGCTTGCTGTGAGCGATTGACGCAGCGAAAACGATAGTCTTTTGTCCGACCGCCCATTCCTGCCAGTGCTCTACGATGTCGCCTACTAGCTCGGCATGGTCCATCGCCTCTCCCAATGCGCCGTCAGCGTAATCCCCGCCGCGCACCTTCACCTTGGCGAGTGCTGATTTGAGCTTTGCCGCCGCTTCCGGCGATGGGCCTAGACATGTTGGAGTCACCAGAAAGCCGCCGTCAATCAAGTCAGGCACCGTGGCGACTTCAAGAATATCGTGAAAAATCCCGTCCAGTCCTTTGCCGTCCAATCTTTCGGGAGTCGCTGTGAGTCCCAACACGTAAGCGTCTGGATAATTCGCCAGCAGAGTCTGATATGAAACTCCGGCCACATGATGCGCCTCATCGACTATTACCAAATCAGCGGGCGGGTATTCCCTACGAATCAGCGTCTGGATACTCGCAATCTGCATGGGCGCATTCGGGTTGCGTGAATGCGGGTGTCCTGAAAGTACCACGTTGTAATCCCATATCCCTAATGCGCGTAATTTCTCGGCGCATTGGTCAATCAATTCACGGCGATGCGCGAGAAAAAGAACACGGCGTTTCTTGGCTAATGCGCTATGAATGATATGCGCGGCTATAATCGTTTTTCCGCTACCCGTCGGAGATACTAAACAGATCGACTTTTTTCCTTGTCCCATCAGCGCGCGCGCTTCCGAGACTTTAGCGGCTTGATAGGGTCTTAGAGAAAAGGTCATATCGCTTGACGCCTCACATAGAGCGGCCTTTCGCAATAACAGATTGATCCGTCAAATTCCTTGATAATCCAATAATCCCCAACATCAATAGGTTCATGAACGACATATCCACGAATCAGGCAAGTATCTGTAAATCTTACTTCTACGTAATCTCCAACAACTATGTAATCACCAACCTCGATTCGCTTATCACCTGGAGTATAGTTTGCCTGTATCTTGGCAATCGCGGCATTCAGGCAGGCCGCCAGCACGCTGCAATCATTTGCACGGCCGCCAGTCACTTCCAGTAGCAGTTCGGCGGCTGATTCTTCGGTGTAATATTCAAGCATTGCTGTCACTCATCTGGAGTCGGGCAAAATACACTATAAAGAACGTCTTTTTTAGAAAGATCGTCTTCAACGATATGTAAGCATAACTGGCTCAAATACAATACCCTTTTTATTAGTTTTGATTGGTATCTTTTTAGTTTATCAATCTCCTTGTCTCTTTCTCTTGATACATTCTCAATCGCCTGATTCAAGCATTTCCTTAACGCTTCACAGTCTTCCGGCTTCTCGACAATTCTTGTCATAGAGAGTAGGAGGTGAGCGGCGCTTTCATTCGTGTAATACTCGATCATTTTTAATTCCTACCTGCTTGTTGTCTGAAAAATTCCGCATAAGACGGGATTGGCATTTGCGCATCTTGCGCCCGCAGTCTTTCCAGTCTCCGCTGTTCACGGGATTTACTGATTTCGTTTACCCACTGATCATCATTTAAATAATCTGCTGCTTCTTGGTATGCTGGCTGTGTGTTTTTTTCTGATTTTCTGCTTTGTCTTATGATCTGTTCTTCCGGCGTTTCCACGCTATCCATGTCTTCAGGCTCGCATCCTTTGATCCACCATAGCGCGGTTTTGTTTTTCATCCGCTTACGCCGTCGTCGATCAGAAAACAGAATTCCCATCCGCTGCATTTCATTCAGACGCCGAGAAACCGACGATATGTGCTGCCCAAGCATTTCTGCGTAGAATGCCGCTGATCTTCCTGGCATTGCTTCAATCATCGGCCTTACGTCTTTTTGAAATTTCTCAAACTCAACCAATGATCGGATTGTGGCGTTATATCTTCCATCAACCCGGATGTCTTTTATGGCGTCATCGATTAGAGTATATCGAACCTCGCTATGATTTATTTTTCTACTTACAACATTCCCTTGCAATACCAGAACTCTTACCCATCGCCACGCCCAGTTTCTTTCGTGCCCGCAGTGTTCGCTGATTTGCGCGCGGGTACTGTCAGGATGATCGCGTAGAAATTCGATGATTTGTTCTGGTGGGGTCATAACGGCGCGTCTAAGTTTCCGGTTAAATCAAGCATCAACTGGTAATCACGATCATGCACTGAACGCCAGTAGCCGCTGGTGTAATAAGGCTGTCGCTTGTACTTCAACAGCAATCCTTCAGACTTTAAGTGCGTGAAAACATCATGCTCAGCAAGGCACATGATGGCAGTGCTGAGCGTGTTATAGCGCGGTATCGTTCGGATGTATACCGCTTCCATGTTGTCTTGATTAAACTGCGAGATCAAGCAAAGTCCCCTGAGATGATTTCGCGGTAGCTAGATTGCGACAAGCCAAATCCCAATAGGATCGCTTCAATTCAGCGCCGACAAACCGCCGTCCTTGTTGAATAGATACATAGCCCTCGCTTCCAATTCCAGCGAAAGGAGAATATACAAGATCGTCTGGATTCGTCCACAGGGATATAGCCCGTTCGATTACCTCAAGCTGAAGCGGGCAAATATGGCGCTCATCGTCACTCTCCCTTGCCGATCTGAATTGCAGGGTGTTCGACGGGTTTATATCCATCCAGACCGGACTGGCGTATCGTTGCCATAACGCAACAGGGAACTCGCCAGGCTCTTTGGTGACTGGTTCTGGGTTGTCGCCCGGCTTGCGCATAGTCACAAGATAATCGGGGATTCCCTGTCGGCTAATGCAACTGTCTTTTTTCAACTGCTTGTACAGCAAACCGATAGACTTGGTCCTTTGCATTGCCGTTACTGGGTCTTTCCAAATGACCACCTCAGAATGAAAAATCCATCCGGAATCAACAAACATGCGGATCAATTCTCCGCGAAAATCCTTAATTCCGATAAACCCATCACTCTGATAAGTAGCGGGTAGATTCATGCAGTGGAAAGAAAGCAAACGCCCTGATTTTGTCACCCTGAACAATTCGCCAATCAAGTATTCAAAGTGCGCATAGAACTCTGATGCGTTTCGACAATTCCCCATGTCCCGATCAGAGTTCGAGTAGGTATACAATGACGCGAACGGCGGCGAGAATATGGTGTAATCTATGGATTCATCATCCATTTCCTGCGTTATTTCAACGCAGTCGCCAAGGTGAAGATCAAAGCCGGGTCCGGTCTTAATGTCCCTGCTGTAATCGCTCTTTTCGATAGTGATCCCTTTAACTTCCATCTCCGCAAATCTCCGCATGTGGGCAACCATTTGACCCGACATCTCGTAAGCCTGAGCCGCTTTTCGTTCAAGATTCTTCTTGATCGCGCCTTCGCTTTCCGATGATATTAAATGGACGTTGACCTTGTTTTTTTGCCCAAAGCGATAACACCGCCGCACTGCCTGATAGTACGACTCGAATGAATCATCCATTCCGACAAAGATCATATTGTGGCAGTGCTGCCAATTCAAACCAAACCCAGTGATAGATGGTTTTGTAATAATGACGCGAGAATCACCAAAGGTAAATCTTTTGATTCTCGATTCTTTTTCTTCAATCGACAATGACCCATAGACCTCCTCGGCATCCGGTATGAGCTTCTTGAGTCCGGTTGATTCATCGTTAAGATGGCACCAGACAATAAAGTATTCATCTGATGAGTTAACAATATCAGCTGCAAGCTTGATTCGATCATCAAGCGATGACCTTTTTGCGCTTCGCCGGTCGCTTAAGGTTTGCGAGATGACCGGAAATAGCTGGTCATCAGGAACAAACTGCGCATCAACTACATGATGATTGATGTCAAGCCCCGGCAGGATGTACCGCGATCCGTCAAATCCAATATCCTCAGGGCTTCTAATACAAACTGACCATGTGGCCATCCATTCCCAGAACTTGGTTTTCCCATGTCCCTTCAGCCGCCACTTCGACGTATCACCGCCATCATGGATAAAATACGTTGCCAGCATCTCTGTGCGCGTCATGACGCCTAAGAATTCTGCTTGATTGCCAAGCTCCATAAAGTCATTCGGGCTTGGCGTGGCAGTGCATGAAAGCCGGTAAGGATTATTCTGGAAGCTTTCAATCAGGGCGGTTCTGATTTTTCCAGAAAGGCTTTTAAGGATACTGGATTCATCGAGAACTACGCCGATAAAATCGGATGCCGAGAAATGGTCCATCATTTCATAGTTGGTAATCACGATTGACGATGATGTTTTATTCCCGCTTCGCGCGTATTCGACCTCTACGCCAATGCGCGCGGCCTCTTTGACGGTTTGCTGCGCAACGCACAAGGGCGCAAGAATCAAGACCCGTCCTTGTGTATGCTTAACCACCTGATCGGCCCAGGCGACTTGCATCGCTGTTTTACCAAGTCCGGTGTCGGCGAAAATTCCAGCACGGCCCCGCTTACAGGCCCATGACACGATGGCCGATTGAAAGTCGAATAGGTTATAAATGGTTGCGTCGTAGTCAAATCCAGCAATTAGATTTGACTTGGTTTTTTTCGCGAGAAAATCAGTATAATTATTCATGGCTAACCTCTAGCTCAGGTTGGTCTAATAGCCCGCACGGTCTACACACCGTCGCGGGCTTTTTTGTGTATGAGTGCCCGGATTACCCGCCGGGTACGGGAGGGCCAATGAAACCCCTATCCGATTCTTCGCCGCTTATGCGACAGCCTGGACATCGGCCCCAGCCGTAGCGCGTAGGCATCCAGGAAAAGGGACCCGGTGCTTGGACGCAGCTGTTTGGGATGGACCTACCGGGATCGCTCCCGGATTTCTAGCTTATGCAGCGCGCCGACTACGGCATTGAGCCGGCTAGGCTTGATCCCCGTCAGGCGAGAGATAGCGGCAACACGCCGCGTGGGCACGTATCCGATACGTAGCCACTTCAGAACCTGTTGCCACCGGCAACCCGCAGCGTCAGCCAGTGCGCGGTATGCAACCATTTTTGACGGCTGCTTGTTGACCCATTCTTCAAGTTCGTTCATGCGCTCATAGTAAAACCAAAAAAGTTTTCATGCAACCTAAAAAAAGGCTTGCAAAGAAACTTTAAAGGTGTATCTTGGTATCCAACCCGACGACCTCCAGCCCTGGACCCTTCGCCGCCGAAATGCGGAGTTTGAGGTGAGGCAACTGGACGGCGTAGGGCCATCCTTCCTTTGGTGGATTACCGCCGGCGCTGGGTTCGACTCCCGCCGGCGGGCTTTTTAAGGAGATCATATGAACGCAATTTTCGAGGATCGCACGGCCCGCCAGCGGATCGCGGCGGAATTGATCGTGGCGCGCATTGAGCGCAATCAACGGTTGCGACGACTTCAGGACCAGGCCATCCACCGCGCGGATCAGCGCCGCCTGCACCGGGCTCTGATTCGCAACGGCACCATCTTCATCATTGCCGCCGTCTCGATCTTCGGCCTGATTTGGTGGTGCGGGTTATGAGTGAATGGATGCACGACTGGCAACACGAAGAAGAGAAAAGTTTAGATATTGACCTGATCGAATCATTAGGATCGACTATGAGCACATCCCCGGCGAACTTCCATGATTGGGAGTACGAGCGCGAATCTGAAAAGGAATTTAAGCGCGATACGGAACAAAGGGCTAATGACATCGCCGATGCAATCTCAGAACGCATCCGTGACCTTGATATTTCAAGCGGGCACGGCAAGGCTGAACAAGCCTTGATGCAGCGTGTCCTGGATGAACTATTCCGGTCTACTATTGCGACTGAGCAGTTGCGCCGCTATTTGTTCGAGTTGTGGAAGCAGCGCGATGCTCAAGACAAGAAAAAAATGGTCCGCGCGGCCCAGGTCATCGCAAACACCATCGCGCCGATGATTCGGGACACCGTGTCGAGCGATGTCCACAAGGAATTCGGTGCATGAAAAAACCGCTAGGTTATGCACTCCTAGCGGTTAAAAAGAGGAAAGACGATATGCAGACGAAAATTATATGCCTTCACGCACCGAGGCGCAACCCGCGTCATCCAGTACGGGGTTATAGCCAGCCGGCGCTGGACGCCTTGACGCTCAAGGCGCTGGTGGAACTAGTGGTGGACGTGATGGAAGGTCGACACAAGGAGGCGAGCCATGATCGTTCATAAGTGCGAACAGGGCAGTGAGGAATGGCAACAACTCCGCTGCGGCGTGCTCACGATGAGCCACGCAAAAGAGCTTCTAACCGGGGGGAAAGGCAAGACGCGCCAATCCTATATTCTTGACGTGGTTTCCGAACGCCTATCGGGAAAGCCTATCGAGAGTTATTCGAGTATCGACATGCAGCGTGGTCAATTTTTGGAGCCGTATGCGCTGAAATTGCTTGAGGAAGTGAACGGCGCACCCATTGACCGGGTTGGATTTATCACGACCGACGACGGCCGGATCGGATGCAGCCCTGATGGTCTATTCGGAGAAATGGCCGGAATTGAAGTCAAATGCCCAAATCCGAGACAGCACATCAGGAATATCAAGTCGAATGGGTTTGATGATTATATAGCCCAAGTACAGGGGAATATGTGGATTACTGGGCGGCAACTCTGGTACCTAGTGTCATTTTGCCCATGGGTTACACAAAACCCGTTTTATTACGAAGTCATAAACATTGACAATGAGATTGTCAAAAAGATCAAGGAATCCGCAATCAGCGCTGCTAACGAAATAGATTACCTCGTAGCAGAGTTATCCGAAATATTGCCCGATAAGCGAATCATAAGCATGGCCAGCGAGGCGCGCATCGCATGGGAAAGTACGTTTGCCGTCAATGATGAGGTGGAATTATGAGCGAGCCAAGCTTGCAAGACACAATTATTCCTAAGTCGGACCAATTGAACGCCGACGACTTGATTACCGGACCGATCACGGTCACGGTGGAAGCAGTCAAGCGGTCCCCATCTCCTGAACAGCCTATCGATATTTACATTACCGGGCATCGCCCTTTCCGGCCTTGTAAATCCATGCGGCGAGTTTTGATTTCAGTGTGGGGCGATAAAGGTTCTGAATGGATTGGAAAATCCATGACGCTTTATCGAGACCAAACCGTTAAATACGGCGGCGTCGAAGTGGGCGGGATTCGAATTAGCCATGTCAGCGGGATCGATGAGGAAATCAAGCTAGCCCTGACCACGACACGCGCCAAGCGGTCACTGTACAAAGTCCTTCCGCTGAAGACCATGGATTATGAGGCGCATATCAGCGCATTCAAGGACGCTAAAAAGATGCGCGAATGGCTTGTAGCATTAGCGAAGGAGAATAACTGGACGAAAACGACGCCGGTATATGTTTCTTTGCGCAATGCTTGCGCCGAACAGGCTAAGAAGATAGAAGCGGATAACGCCAAGACTCAAACCGCCGATGAATTCGACGCCGGTCTTGGCCCGGTGCAGGAAGTGGAGTAGCTGATATGGAAAACGCGCTAACTCTATATCAGTTGACT
>Ga0268298_10000522_pt1 | contig 49433 bp, 34 predicted proteins | sample WWTPWeurt_MetaG_FD_194462 | JGI IMG/M metagenome (GOLD analysis project Ga0268298, IMG submission 194462) | Activated sludge microbial communities from WWTP in Nijmegen, Gelderland, Netherland - WWTP Weurt | ecosystem: Engineered > WWTP > Aerobic digester > Activated sludge | place... | reverse complement strand
CGGAGCAGTGTATTGACCATTTTGAATAAGTGACCAACCCAGATTAATATAAAGATCAAACATACTATTTCCCAATTCAAAAGATCCTTTGTTGGAATAGTTGGATATACGGAGATTTGCTTCACCACGTTTGCAAGGGGTTGCGAATATTTGAGTATCCTGAACGACTACCAGGGTCGGTGTTCCGACCGGGACCAGCAAGTTGACATTTTCCTGCACTGAAAATTCGCATTTCAATTTGCCACAGGAAACTAAAAATTTATGATTGATTTTGAATTCTGTTTCACAGGCATTAAGGTTTACTTCCTGAATGATTACCATGGATTCTCCACGCTCAAAAAATTCATTGAAATTTCCAATTTGTGTAAAATCTGCCGGATTAAAAAATAAGGTATCGCCGGATGGACTAAGCTTTCCAAGATTTGAATTCAAAATGCTCATTTTGTCATTTCCCACCACAAAAATGGTGAAGGAATCCAGTGCAACCTGACCTATGTTCACAATAGAGTATTTCTTCTTAAATTTTTTATCCACTTCATCATAATACAATCCAAGATTGGCAATGCTGATTTGCGGACTATAGATCTGGGTAAACTGTTTGTTGGTTACTAAATTGATGCCATTCCAGTTGAATTGGGTGTAAAAGCTGTCGGCATGACTTTTTGCGGAACAGACATGATCCATCCAAAATTGAAAACTGGTGGTTTCACATATGTCCAGGAAGCCTAATTGAAATTGTGGACCTGAGGGGTGATTTGGGTTTTTTGTGGACACCTGACTTCCGGTCAAACTGTTGGACCGGAAAGTGAGATGATTTCCGGTAAAAAATTGAATATCTGCATTTCTTACAGGTGTTTTACCCTCGTTCGTGATGCGGATTTCTACCGGGAGACCCTGGCATTGTTCTGTGTTCAGGGGCAGCGACATGCTAATGGAAATCTGACCGGAGAGATTAAGCCAGAAAACGGAAAGAAAGAGACTTAAATAAAGGCTTTTGTACATGGCATGTAAAATTAATACAATTATGCCATGCATCTTCTTTTATTGAGGTTGTTGCATTAGAAACTACATTCAATTAAATCCAATCTTTTCCATTGATCCATAAAACATAAACCGCCGGATCCATAATGTGGCCATACGCAGAGTCCGGCACTAAAGTAAGTAAGTATTTATTTCTTTTGTGCTTCAATCCAGCGATTCACTTTATTTTCCAGCACTTTAATCGGCAGACAACCGGCATCCAGAATCTGATTGTGGAAACTTTTAAAGTCAAACTTAGTTCCTAATTCGTTTTGTGCTTTTTGTCTGAGTTCGATGATCTTCAGCTGACCTATTTTGTAGGCGAGAGCCTGTCCGGGAATGGCCATGTAGCGCTCTATTTCCGCGATGATGCTTTCTTCAGGTTCGGCTTCATTGGATTTAGAATATTCTATTGCTTGTTCTCTGGTCCAGCCTTTCATATGTAATCCTACATCTACCACCAGACGGATGGCCCGATGCATTTCGCTGCTCAGCATGCCGAAATATTGGTAGGGATCTGTGTACAGTCCCAGTTCTTTACCCAGACTTTCACAATACAAAGCCCAGCCTTCTCCATAAGCACCATACCAGGAAAATTTTCTAAAATCAGGGAGCATTGAATTTTCTTGTTGAAGTGATATCTGATAGTGGTGTCCGGGAATAGCCTCGTGCAGAAAAAGAGCTTCTCCACCTAAAACATTGTAAGTGGCCGCATTGGGAATTGGGACATAAAATATACCCGGTCTGCTCCCGTCGGCAGTGCCCTGTTGATATTCTGCACTGGCTGATGCTTCTCTGAAAGCTTCTGTGCGTCTGATTTCAAAGCTGGATTTTGGCACCAAATCAAACATATTTTTAAGTTGCGGTTGCATCACTTTTTCCAAACCCGCATACCATGAAATCACTTCCTCTGGTTTTTGGAATGGCATAAACTTTTTATCCGTCCGCATAAAATCAAAGAACGCATTCAGGTCCCCTTTAAATCCAACATCCGTTTTAACTTTTTCCATTTCACTGCGAATGCGGGCTACCTCCTTTTCCCCCAAGGCAAAAATCTCCTCCGCAGTCATATCCGTCGTGGTCCAATATTTAATCAATTGTTGGTAACGTTCTTTTCCTCCCGGAATTTCTGAATAACCGGAAGTGCTTCTACCTTTTGGTAAGTATTCGTTCTCGTAGAAATCAGCCATTTTACTGAATGCCGGAACTAATTTTTCCATGATGGCTTTCTTAAAGTCTTCCTTAATTCTAGTCTGTTCTTCTGCTGTAAAAGAGGAAGGCATATTTTTAACAGGACCGTAGTAAATACTTTGCTCAGGGTCCGTTACCACAAGTTCTTTAAACTGTGGGATGATTTTTTGGATCAGGGATTTTGGCAATACATAACCTTTCTCCATTCCTGTGCGTGTAGAAACAAGGGCGGAATCACACCACATAACGAATCGATCGATTCGGTGCAACCAGTTGTTATAATCTTTGACGGATTTAAACGGTTGCGTGCCGCTACCGGAACCAAACTGGCCAAAAGTCAATGGAAGGCTCCAGAATTGATTGACCGGCATGTAATGATCGGGAAATTCAAGACCGGATAATCTGATGTCACATTCCCAATTGAGTATATCGTAACTGATGCGATCATTGGCATCCATTTTTTCAGGATCGAAGGTTCCTAATTTTTCTTTTAATGAAACAAAATAGTTCTTCAGATCTCTACGGAATCCTTCCGTAACATCCATGGTCAACAAATCATTATAACCCTCGGCTCCTTGTATGGTAGCCTCCATTGGAAAAAATATATGAAGGTCCTGATGATATTGAGCCAACAGGTCCTTGAAGGGTAGGGCAGATGTGTCATTTTGTTTTTCCTTGGGCCCACAGGCCAAAAATGAAGTCAATATGCAAGTCAAAAGAATGTGTTTCATTTTAAATAAAATTGTTGAGGCTTGAAAATAGAAAGTATTCGAATGGATATCATTTAATACAATCGTACAAATCTACGAATAATTTCGTACTTAGAGACTGTCTCTTTTATAAAATATTTATTTAAAAAAAATTGCCGGTAGTGAAGTTAGCAATAGATTAAAATTTAGAATACTAATCCTGCTGTAATTTTAATGGTTGCCAAAAAAAGTATAGTGGAAATTTCTAGACGCGTCTATTAAAATACTTCATTGAGAAACTGGATCATGTGCATCCAGCTTCTTTTATCAGCTTTTTCATTGTAGGCAGCTCCTCCTGTAGGGTCATTTCCGGCTGCAGGATCAGTGAAGGCATGCACGGCATCGGCATAATAAATCATTTGCCAGTCAGCCTTGGCTTGCTTCATTTCGTTCTGGAAGGCAGCAATATCTGCATCCGGTATGTAAAAATCATTGGCCCCATGACAAACCAATACCTTCGGATTAATCTGTTGTACTTTTCTAGTGGTATCTCTTCCAAGGCCGCCATGAAAACTTACCACACCTTTGATGTTCATATTTTCCCTGGCTGCATTTAAGGCGCCGGTTCCTCCGAAGCAATAACCCATTACTACAATTTTTGATGGGTCAGCTCCGGATTTAATCAATTGTTCCAATGCCAGTTTTATCCGATGATTGTAGGCATCTGTATTGTTTTTGTAAAAAGTTGCTTGGGTACTTGCCTCACTTCTGTTTTTCGGATAATTACCCTCTCCGTAAATATCTGCAATAAAGCTATAGTAACCCATGTCGCTTAGTTTGAGGGCCGTTTCTCTGGCATGTTTATCTATTCCCATCCAGGCGGGAAGAATCAGGATTCCGGCTTTTTGCTTGCTTTGTTTTTTTGGACGGGAAGAAAAGCCGTTTAGTGTTTGATTTTCATCTTTATATTTTATCGGTTTTAATTGGCCAAATGAGTCAAGGACAAGAAACAGCATTAGAATAGTTACTGAAATTAATTTCACGATTTTCAAGATGTCTTTTACATTGAACATAACGCTTGTTCAAAATAAAAAAAAAATGAGTATTGTCAATTTTATCCTTAAAATAATGTCAGAATAAAGACAAATTTAGATGTAATAATAAGCCAATTAATTCAAATCCTTGCATTTCTAAATAAATAGAATTTTAAATCAGTTGTGAGGAAGTATATTTTGGACACCTATGGTGGCAATGTTTTTTTGCAACTATCAGGTTCTACCTTATTAGAGAGACTGCAAGTAGACTACTTACAAATTAAGTCATTGAGGTATTTATAAATCCCCCATAAGGTCTTCCATTTGCTATGTAAATCAGACAAGAAGTTACGAAATCTGTCAGGATTTAAAATTTGAATTATTAACAGGATGGAACTTGGCTTTTATAAAGCAAGTCAATAATCTAATAAACTAAAGTGTCAAATCATTCTACTTGATTCTTACCTAATTTTATTGAGTCTATCGAACAGTGATTGTGCTAAATTCAGGTGAGGCTAGGGTCCCGAATATTTGTTTAAAAATGATCTTTATATGCATTGTAAATTTTGGTAACAGTCCAACTTAAAGGTACTTTTTGACAAAATTCACTTGTGTTAGTAATCTTATGGATTTCTTGCAAACCAACAACTTGGGTTAGAATTTTTCCTAAATCTTAACTAAATCTAGTCCTGAAATTGCAAATCACTTAAAACTAATCAGGTTGTAAATAAAATTCAAAAGAAATTTCTTTTAAGATAAAAATTTTATTTATCTTTGAAAATTATAAATTTACCATTTGTAATAGTTTGAAAATTCAAATTGTACAAATGTAAAGGGGGCATATTGCGTACATTATACCCCGTAGAGTGAGTTTGTAATTTTGAATGTTTTTTAAGCCTTGGCATTTCAATTTTGAAAAGTTGAGTTTTTTTTGGAGTTGATGCAGACTTTTAGGGTGAAAGACGAAATAAAGTGCGGATATGCGTTAAAGATTAAAATTAAACCACTTGCCGCGTATTTTGAAAATTTGAATTAACCATGGAGGAATTGCAAGAAGAGCGACTGTAGAAGGCGGAATTTATAGTGAAGAAATAAATTGTTTTGGTAAAAATTGGTTTGGTTTTGATTTTTGACCTTGTTGAGCAAATATCCAGTGGTTTAGTTATTTTCGTAATAAAAAATCTAATATGGGGAACTTAATTTAAAATCCAATTGATTTATGAGTTATTATATGTTATTCTTGAATGTGCAAATAATCAAATCTGTATAAGTTTAAATAATTAGTCCGAAATGAAACATCTTTTGTTGCTACATATACTTGTTATTTTTAGTATTTACAATAATATTTTTTGCCAAAATCTGGTAATCATTCCAGATACTTTAAGTGGCAGTTTGATTAATCTGACTTTGGCTACTGGAATCAGAGAATTTTACAGTGGTAGTTTGACTAAAACATTAGGCTATAATGGTTCTTACCTTGGTAAAACTTTAATTTTATACAAAGGTCAAAAAGTAAAATTGAATGTATTTAATGGATTGCAAGAACCAACTTCTACTCATTGGCATGGTTTACATGTTGCACCTCATAATGATGGGTCACCTCATACTGTTATTGATCCAGGAACTTCATGGACTCCTGAGTTTACTGTAATGGATAAGGCAGGTACCTACTGGTATCACCCTCATTTACATGGAAGAACTCTAAAACAAGTGGTAAAAGGAGCTGCTGGTATGATTATTGTTAGGGATGAAGAAGAAGCCAATTTGGGTCTACCACGTACCTATGGGCTGGATGATATTCCTCTTATTTTCCAGTTTCAAACTTTTGACTTTGACAAGCAAATAGTAGAGAGTGATGCTGTAGACAATGCTATTTTAGTTAACGGAACCTTAAATGGCGAAATAGTTTGTCCGGCCCAAATGGTTAGGCTAAGATTGCTCAACGCTTCTAGCCATCGGATCTTCAGATTTGGTTTTGAGAATAATATGCCTTTCAGTCAAATTGCATCAGATGCGGGCTTACTTAATGTGCCTGTACAAATGACCAGGTTAAATCTTGGTTCGGGGGAACGAGCTGAAATAATTCTTGATTTGAGTGCACATCTGGGTAAGTCTATTAAATTGAAAACATTTGGCAATGAATTAAATGTAGGCTATCCCGGAGGACCAAATTTAATGGGGATGCAAGCAGGTCCACTGGATAATAAAACGAATGATATTCTTACAATAGTAGTTAGAGAGAAATTGGCAAATGCTATAACAACTATACCTCAACAACTTACGACTAACGAAATTTTGTCTCAAACAAATTCATCAAACCGGTCAATTAACTTTACTGCCCAACCTATGATGAGCATGGATAATTTTTATATTAACAATGCTAAATTTGATGCAGGTGTTATTAATTTTAAAACAAAACTTAATAATACAGAAATATGGACTATTTCCAATCAAACGATGATGGCACATCCATTTCATATTCATGGCAATCATTTTTACATATTATCTATTAACGGCCAACCACCACCCGAAAATATGAAAGGAAGAAAAGACGTTGTACTAGTGCCACCATTTAATGGGATTGTTAAGCTGATTACAATGTTCAAAGATTTTAGTGATGATATGATACCCTATATGTATCATTGTCATATCTTAAGTCATGAGGATAATGGAATGATGGGTCAATTTTTAGTCACTGATGTGCTTAGTAGGACAAATGAAGATAAGATAAACCAAAAAATTGGATTTGAAATTAGACCAAATCCTGCTTCTGAGATAATTTATTTAACCTCTAAAATTGAAACCGTGGCAAATGGGCATATTGTTGTTTTTAATAGCCAGGGTAAAATTGTTTATGACAAACCACATACTTTATTACCTGCAAAGATTATTAAAATAGACATAAATAATTGGGAAATAGGTAGTTATATTGTGTCCTTTAATTTCCAAAACCTAAAAGAAAGTATTGTGTTTATAAAGAAGTGAAAGATGTTATTTAGAATATGTGCCTAATTACTATATTATAATGATATTTCACAATATTCAGTATTCACCTTACGTTGCAACTTAACAGGCAATATGATTTTTAGAATTTTACATATCTACTTGGCTTTTAATCTGCTACTTTCATCCGTAGGAATATTAGGCTTTGAGCATATTTGTCAAAAAAAGGGAACATCTGTAGCTTTTATTTTTAATTCCCAAAGTTGTTGTTCCAAGAAAATACAATCAGTCTGTTGTGTAACGGATTGCACTCAAGGAAAGGCACTTCCTGAATGCTCCTTTAAAAAGAAGCCATGTTGTGAAGATAGAACACTCTTCAATAAACTTAAAGAAAATGCAATAACTCTAGCAAAGGTCAACTTATGTAAAGTTAAAATTCTTATTTTTAACGTTTCTGAAAGGCCCAATCCGCATAGAAATAGCTATATCGAATTAAAAATAAAAACTTTCAAATTTTATCTCCTTAATTCACTATTTCTCCCCTTGTCTGATCTAAGAGTCCTGTATATGTCTTTTCTTTGTTAGACTCTCTTATTCAACTGTGTCTGCTGATTTTTATATTGTTTACAATTTATTGTTGTATTGTATCACAATAAATTGGCGTAAACGCCTAATTGTACCTCTACCTTTTTTAAGTATTGTTTTATAAGTTTAAATGATAGGTTTATCAATAATGATATTATCATGGTTTTAAACTTAAAAAGTTAACTGACTTAATTAAGATTCAGATAAAGGCTACTTAAGATTGATGGTATATACAGCTTATCTGACCTAAAAAAGACAGGTAGAAAATTAGTATTGAATACTAAATAAACATTACTATAACTAGTGGTATAAGTTAAGATATGACTTCTACTGCTTAGATTTTTCTAACGTTAATAAGAGTTAATATTTCACTTTTAAAAATTAATCTAAATGAATATTGTAATTAAAAGTATAATAGTAGTTTTCTTCACACTATTTACTACTCAAATAGGTACTGCGCAAATTGAAAATTTTCAAATATTATTGTTCAAAGTTCACGGCAATTGTGGCATGTGCAAAAAGACTATTGAAAAAGCAGGAAATGTAAAAGGGGTCTCCAAAACTGAGTGGAATGTTGAAACTAAAGTGGCAACAATAACCATTGACACTACCAAAATTAGTTTTGGTGAAATTTTACAACGGATCGCAAATGCAGGTTATGACAATGATAAATTCCGGGCACCAGACGCTATTTATGGAAAACTTCCTGCTTGTTGCCAATATCCCAGGTTGTCAAAAAATGAATGAATTTGTTTGAAAATATTCATGGGTATACTATACATTTTACCTTTATTTTTCCTGTTGCAGATTGATGTATTACTTACAAATTTAATTGCCATTTTTCTCTTACAATTAAAATTAATACAAATTGAATTTTTGTGTTCATTATGTAAATTGGGAAGAGGAAAGATCCTTAGAAGTAAAGTTTCTTGCCATTTTTTCTTACCAATAAGTAGCGGAAAATTAATTGAGACATTAGGCGCTCAGGGAAATTGAATAGGAAGAAAAATGGTGAATGTGGAAAATACATCTAAATCAGTTACTGGAATGATTTATAGAGCAAGCATTGTAATTGGAGATGCAACACTCCAATGGTATTTTGAAATGTTTAAAAGACAGACCACTTATATGAAAATTGGATTGCCAAGATATCAATTATCACATTTGTATCTTCTTACTTTTTTGATAGTATTTAAGTCAGAATGTTTACTATTACTCAAACCTTCAATTAACAAGTCATGCGAGAGGTTATAAATCTAATTAATGCCGACGACAAAATATTTCGTCAAAGTAATGGTATTTCGATTCGTACTAACATAAAACATGTAAATATTGATCTTAATGAAGTCTTAAATTGTTTTTCACTAATGATTGATCAAAAGCAAACATTTATTTGGTCTGAAAGGCTTAAATCTCTTTTAACATATCTTTTTTTATTATTACCCATAAAATTCTGGAATTATTAAATTGTTCACCTGGTATAATTGCATAAGGAATGTAGACACTGAAATTGCAAAGGATAGATATCTGGCAGACATGCTACGTTTGATCTAAATAAAATATATTAATGAAAATTTTATAAATAAATCTATTATGAATAAATTAAAATTGCATGTAGTATTCAATTTAATATTAGCTGCAACATTATTGAGTTGTACTAAAATGAACGACTGCTGTCTTATATCAGCACGATTAGTCATTGAAAATTCATTATCATCACCTCTGGCTATTCCTATGGTAATGAATGCAACAAATGCTTCTTTTGCAGCGAAATCTAACATCGTGACTATTGGTGGGAACAAATTGAAAACCCTTTCTTATGGAAGTGGTGAAATATTAGGTCCGACCCTCACGATAAATCAAGGGGAAGAATTGAATATTGCATTTGAAAATCAGTTAACAGAGGCAACTAACATACATTGGCACGGTCTAGAGGTCCCTGCCGCGCAAGATGGATATCCTACCGATCTTATACAGGCAGGAAATTCATTTTCCTATAATTTTCGTATTACTAACAGGCCCGGTACATATTGGTATCATCCACACCCTGAAATGGCAACTGCAAGTCAGGCATATCAAGGATTAGCCGGTTTTTTTATTGTCACATCACCAGAAGAGCGAGCATTAAATTTACCTGGTGGAATCTATGACGTGCCATTAGTTATTCAAGATAAAAGATTGGCAGAAGGACTCAATTATAATCCTATTTCTGACGACCGGTCAATTGGTTTTTTTGGCGAATCAATTCTAGTCAATGGTACACCGAATCCAATGATGGAGGTAGAAACACAAACTTACAGACTCAGATTGTTAAATGGTTCTAATGCAAGAATATACAATTTTACTTTATCTAATGGGATGAAATTTAAGCTCATAGGAAGTGATGGCGGATTATTGGATGCTCCTGAGGAAGTATCAAATATCTTACTTTCACCCGGGGAGAGAGCAGAAGTACTAATAGGCTTTGGAAACTTGCCCATTGATTCTGAAATTTTTCTTGAGAGTGCAACTTTCGCAGGATCTGTTTCACAAGGTAGCCAAAGTTTTAAAATCATGAAATTTAAAATTACGAAAGTTGTTGACGACAATTTTATTGTTAAGCCATCATTAATGCAAATCCAAAAAATATCTGAATCATTGTCTGTTGCTTCCCGCAAATTTAATATTGGACACATGATGGCCCATGGTAATCATGGTGGGGTTAATCATCCGATAGATGGAAAGACTTTCAATCCAGGCCGAAGAGATGAGGTAGTCAAAAGTGGAAGTGTGGAAGTTTGGGAGTTTGACAATACAACAGGAACAGAAGTTCATCCGATGCATTTGCATGGACTTCAGTTTCAGGTTTTGAAAAGGACTGGAGGCAGAGGACAAATTCAGCCATGGGAGAAAGGATGGAAAGATACTGTGCTTGCCTTTCCAGGTGAAAAAGTAAGTATCATTATTCGTTTTCCTCAAAACAAGGGCAAATTTGTATTTCATTGCCATAATCTAGAACACTCTGATGCGGGAATGATGCTGAACTTTGAAATTCAATAACCATATTATTTTATATTTAAAATTATTTTAAAATGATTCAATTAAAATCTTTTATGTCGTTTCTTCTAATTGTCAGCTTGACTTTTACTTTCTGTAAAAAGGATGAGGAAACAGCCGTGGAAAATCTGACTGCAGAATGGAGCTCAACAGTAATTAAAATTGATGGAGTAGTGGCTCCATCGACAATTACAATTCTTTTGCATTTGCAGAGTACAAATCAGTATGAAATCTCTACAAATATTTCACCATTTACGCATCCTAAATCAGGTTCGTGGTCAGTGAATATAGCAGGTGACAAGTTGACCCTTGAGGGAAATGTCTGGACAATTCATCATCTTGATGGAAGCACAATGCGGATTTCGTCTGAGGTAGATGGTAGAGAAATCGAAATTGATTTTGCCAAATAATCAAGTTTTGCTGCCTAAAAAATTATTTTTTAGGCAGCAAATTAAATTGATAAATGCAACATTTTATAAGAAAAAATTAGATGAGCAAAAAAGAATTTTTAAAGAAAAGTGAAAATGTGAAATCTCATTGCTGCCAAATTGATATTTATATATTCTGTATTGATTCCATCTTAATTTTCAAAAATCTTAAAGGTGATACTTGTTGAATGATTACAGAAGCATTTATGTTTAAGAATATTAATATTAGAAATAAATAGTGTTGACTTTAAGTATTGAAAGGTCAGTCATGAATTCAAAAAGTGTACAAAACAAAGAAGGTAGTTAAGTAGAGTATAAATTTGATTGACTCAGAGCAAGTATGTAATATATAATAAAACTAGGTTCATAAAAATATCGGACTACAAAAGTGATAAAAGGTAAAATGAAGTGAATTTTAAACTAAAGACATAAGATAATGAATCGAAGCACCAAAAAAAATTGAAAAAATTGAGTTATCATTTAACATTGGAATTAAAGACTCAGAATAGATGCCAAGATTTGAAGCCAAATTCTGACGACACACTTTTTAATAATAATAATATAAATATTTTTAGAAATAGAAAAATTTGTATTATTGAAAATTATTTGATATCGTTTCTTTAAATTGATATTGATGATCCATTCCAACAATGGAGTTAAAATATATAGATCAAAAAAATGAAAAATAATAATAAAGTTCCATTTGTTCCTGCATTGGGTTATAGTTTTCTCAATTCATATTATGATTTAACTATAAAATTAACAATGCCGGAGAAAATATTCAGGACAAAACTAATTGAATATATTAATCCAATAGAGACTGACAATATTTTGGAGTTTGGATGCGGAACGGGTCAAAACTTAATTTATTTAAATTCTAAGGAACCGAAGGCCTTGGTATATGGTGTGGACATAGATTCTAATATTTTAAAAATTGCTGATTTAAAATTGCTAAAACTAAATATTTCAATACCATTGCTTTTATATGATGGAGTTAAATTACCATTTAGTGATAAATCCTTTGATAAAGTTTTTAGCTCTTTAGTTTTTCATCAGATAGATGCCGAAACTAAGATGCATTGTCTCAATGAATTGTATCGTGTACTAAAACCAAACGGCAAACTAGTCATTGGCGATTGGGGCATGCCAAAATCAAAATGGATGCGATTTTCATTTTTTGCAGTTCAATTATTGGATGGTTTCAAGACCACCAAAGATAATATAAACGGCTTAATGCCTCAATTCATTTCTGATGCTGGGTTCCAGAATGTTTCGGAAGTTGATTTCATCAATACAAACATTGGAACATACAGTTATTACTCAGCAGTTAAATCATCTAAACAATGAAAACATTTAATGCTTGTCTTACGATACCAGCTCAAAATTATTTAGCTCAGTAAAAAAAAATAAATTCAATGAAAATATTAATTCTGTTTTTTTCTCTTGCATTCACCTTTACAAGTACTTCTGTTAAGTCACAATTTTCAATAAGCGGAAATGTAACCTCTCAGTCGCTGTCCATTGTGAATGCACGTGTGACATTATTTAACACTGACACTTCATTTTTCAGAGAAGATAGAACCTTATCTTCAGGAAATTATCTTTTTTCAAATATCCCCACAGGTGCTTATACCCTCGGTGTTGCCAAACTAGATCATGAGTATTTTGATACGTTAATTTCACTGACCGCGTCGGTTGCAAATCTCCACATTACCTTATCCTCAGAATCAAATAAAGGGATGTGGGATGTAATTATGAACTCTCCAGAACGATTAGGTGGAACTGATTTAGGGATTTTGATGCCTAACGGAAACATTTATTATTGTCATGATACTGAAGACCCTTTCTATTTTGATCCAACGGCCAATGATACCATCTCAGTGGCAGGAGATACTGCTGTTCAAGGATGTGTTGGTCCAATATTATGCAATAATGGAGATTTATGGTTTTTTGGAGGAACTCTTCAAAATGTTTATGGACCTGGAACAAAGAAAGTCAAATCGTTTAACCCAAAGAATGCTAATTGGAAAATTCAAAAAAATATGTTTGATTATCGTTGGTATCCATCAGTTTCGCCTTTGCCTAATGGTAATATTTTAATTGCAGGTGGTGGAGGATTGAGTAATCCTTTACGTGTAAAAACATCTGAAGTTTACAATACACAAACAAGCACTTTTACACGCATAGATGATATTGCAATTGGAAATGAAGTTTCACCAATTCTGCCTTTACACAATGGCAAAACATTGATGACCCATCGCCCACCTCAGCTATTTGATCCAGTTACGAATGAATGGGATTTGGCAGGAGATTTTGTTCAAAGTAATCGCATGAGCAATGGTGATCATAGTGACCATGAGTTGGTTTTATTGTCAAACGGTAGTGTTTTGGCAATTGGATTCAAACCTTTCAATAACCCTCTCGGAACATTTGTTGAAATATATGATCCTTCATTAAATCAGTGGTCCTTGAAAAGCAGCATAAATCCGATTCGTTCACGTGCCAAAGCAGTAATTCTTCCTGATAAAAGAATTTTGGTGGCAAATGGTCAAAAGGAAGATGGCAGTAATCATACCCCTGTGAATCAATGGGGTTACATGAAACGAACTGATTTGTATAACTCAAATACAGATACTTGGAGGAATGTAGCAGATATGAATTATTTTCGTGAATATCATGCTATCATTACGTTGGTTCCAGATGGTAGATTAATTGCAGTGGGTGGCGAAGGACAGCCAGGTAATGAACCACCATTAAGCATTATTGAAGCATACAAACCTCCCTACTTGTTCAGAGGAGTACGTCCCGAAATTCATAACCTCAACAACACAGAATTTCCAAGAGGTGGCAAGATAAATTTTAATATTGCCAAAACTGACAGTATTACCGGTGTTCACTTGATGTCAAATGCAGTAAACACGCATTTTATGAATAGCAGCAGCAATCGATTTTTGGAACTTGCTTTTACGCAAAATGGCGGTAGCATTTCCGCATCTTTACCATCGGACAGTTTGTTGGTTCATGCCGGATTTTACATGCTCTTTGCTATGGTGGATGATATACCTTCTATGGCTAATATCATTCAGGTATTGGATAGCACCACCACAGTATTTACTGGTATGGAAGAGAATATAATTGAAAACACCTTAAGAATTTACCCCAATCCATTCGGTGAATTTATTTCAATTCAATCCACCATTCCGGTTGTAAAGGCAAAAATCACCAATATAACAGGAAGAGTGTTGCTGGCAATTGCTGCACAAAATATTCAACACATCAAAACTGAAAATTTAGACACCGGCTATTATTTATTGTCGGTGCAATTTGAAAACGGACAATCAACAACACGAAAAATAGTGAGGCATCAAAAATGAAATCAACATTTAATGCACGTAGAATTTTCAGAAAAATACTCCGATGGTTATTTTTAAAAAATTGCTGTCGCTAACCATTCAAGAAATGATAAAATTAATTACCTTATACTGCCTTTTTGCATCTGTCAACCTCATGGCACAGCAAATTCCCCCTTGTTGGTTTGATACCTACCAAAGGCAAAACCAAACCTTCATCCAATATGCCGAAAGCATTTTGCGTAATGCAATTAAATATCCTGTTAATCTAAATCGTACAGAAAACGCGATTAAATTAATTCCGGTGGTGGTTCATATTATTCATAACGGTGGAACAGAAAATATTTCCGACACTCAAGTTCAAAGTCAGATTGATGTATTGAATGAAGATTTCAAAAAATTGGCAGGAACTAACGGTGATGGAAATGGCGTTGACACCGAAATAGAATTTTGCCTCGCAAAAATGTCACCAGATGGAAATTGCACGAATGGTATTGTGCGGGTTCAATCCACTCTTACCAATCATCTTACCTATCAAAGAACCTTGCTTAAGCAATTAAGTTTTTGGGATAATACTCGTTACTTGAATATTTATGTGGTTAGATCCATAAATGGCGGCAGTGGAATTGCTGGCTACTCGTCTTTTCCGGGCGGTCCTGCAAGTGAAGATGGAATTGTTGTTCGCTACAATTACTTTGGAAGAACCGGAACCATAACAAACGGCACAAACGGCAGAACCACCACTCATGAAATTGCGCATTGGATGGGCTTGTATCACACTTTTAATAATGGTTGCGGCATCGACACTTGTACCGATGGCGATTATATATGTGATACACCACCTGCCGCAAATCCAAATTTTGGTTGCCCAATTGTAAACAGTTGCTCCAACGACTTTCCGGATGTAAACGACCAAATTGGTAACTACTGTGACTACTCCGATGATGGCTGCAAAAATATGTTTTCTGCCGGGCAAAAAGCAAAAATGGATGCAACCCTTAATACATTCAGAATGCAAATATGGAATTCTGCAAACATTACCTCAACCGGATGTGACTCCATTTTTAATCCGCCACCTACCTGTCCTCCTGTGGCTGATTTTACTACGCTCACTGAAAATATTTGTGTTGGTAGCAGCATTACATTTTACAATCGCTCACTGAATAATCCAACTGCATTTAACTGGAGCTTTCCGGGAGGAACACCTACTTCATCAACTGTTGCCAACCCTGTTGTTGTATATTCTTCGGCAGGTACTTATGATGTTAGTTTGATTGTTTCTGACGCCAAAGGTACCGATACATTGGTTTTGTTCAACTATGTCAATGTAACAACACCTTTAGTCGGATTGACATCATCATGGGGTGATGACTTTGAAAAAGGGATTTTCCCAAACAACGCATTAACCATTGACAATCCTGATGGAGGAATTTCCTGGGAGCGCACTACTGATGCATCTTTTGAAGGATTAGCATCTGCACGAATTCAAAATTTAATCAATACAAATTACGGTCAGTCTGATGCACTACAGCTTCCGCGTATTGATTGTACAACATTAGCTACACCAATAAAGCTTGGTTTCAAATGGGCGTATGCCCGTAGTGATGCTAATTATAGCGATGAACTCATTGTGCTTGTTTCCAGCGATTGTGGGACCACTTGGACGCAAAAATTTTACCGCACCGGAAATTCATTGGCATCAGGTCCTACCCAAAAAACTTTGTTTATTCCCACTAAATCTCAATGGAAGACTGCAAACATTGATCTTTCAAGTTACTCATCTTTCAGACATATTGACGTTAAAATTGTAAACGTGACCGATGGAGGAAATGCCCTTTACATCGATAGTTTAAAATTAGGTAATTTTGATTTTGGGACGCTCTCCAGTTCTATAATAGAAAGCAAAAAAATACCCAGTGTATTTATATTTCCAAATCCTGTAAATAATACCCTTATCGTAAGAATTGAAGATGACAAAGAGAAGAACTTTAGTGAAATTGAAATTGTTAATCTTCTCGGCAGTAAAATGTTACAATTTAGCAATCTTAACACATCTAATTTCTCAATTAATACAACTCAGCTTCCAACCGGTGTGTATATCCTTACTGCTAAATTTGGTAATAAATATTCTCAACTGAAATTTGTCAAAAAATGAATATGAAAAAATTAATCGTGATTATGTATTGTTGTATTGCTTTTATTATTTTTATTGCGAGTTCAACTTTAGTACAATCTCCCTGCGACAGCCCTTTAGTAGGTGGTCATACAGGAGCACCAGGAGAATACGGCTGTAATGGCTGTCATTCAGGAATCGTCAATACTGGCAAAGCAATTATTGATTTTAACATTGATGCAACCACCTATACTCCCGGACAAACCTATAAGGTTTTTGTCAGAATTCAGCATCCGAATTTTAATAAATCTGGTTTCTCGTGCCTTGCTTTAAAAAATACCAACAACACCACGATCGGTACATTTAATTTGATTGAGACTCAAAGAACGCGCATCTATTCAGATGGAAATAGAAATTACTTGAGTCATACACCTTGTGGGGCTGACAGTTTAGACAGTAATAGTTGGACTTTTAGTTGGACTGCGCCAAATACATATGTGGATACTATTACATTGTATATTGGCGCGTTAGTTGCCAATCATAATCACGCTACATCAGGCGATTTTAGCTATACGCGAAAACTTGTTCTGCCTTATCAGGCCGTAAATACTTTATCTGAAAATAGTAAATTTAAAGTGGGTATATTTCCAAATCCAATGTCAGATAAGCTTATTGTACAACCTACAGAAACAAATTCTACTTGCGATTTTCACATTATCACCCTTACTGGAAAATTAGTAATGAAGAAGAATAATTTTTCAGGAGGGGCGATTGATGTTTCACATTTATCGACTGGTACCTATTTAATTTATGTAAATTCTGGTAACAAATCTTTTTCATTTAAATTTATAAAACAATAGTCAATTATTTTAAACTTTAAAAACATATAATATGAAAAATCAAATGATTGCAATCGCAACAATTTTGTTAACAACTATTTTCATTGCTTCTTGCGGTAGTAAAGGATCTGAAAGCAAAAATCCTACAACCGAACAAACCGCCAACGCCATGTATCAATGTCCCATGAAATGCGAGGGTGAAAAAGTGTATGACAAAACTGGTCAATGCCCTGTATGCAACATGGAGTTGGAAAAAGTTGTAGGAAACCATGATCATCACAAACACGACAGTCTAAACTAAAATCACTAATTGGTGACAAATGGAACATACAGATCATTACATAGGGAAAAGCCAACCCCATGACAAACAAAGCAATCAAGTTAAAAGTGGCCATGACAAACATTTAGGACATAATGTATCTGATTTTTTGAGCCGGTTTATTGTTTGTTCCATAGTTTCTATTCCAGTGCTTGCCTTGTCGCACATGTTACAGGAGTGGATTGGATTTGAATTTGCTTTTGCAGGTGACAAGTTTGTGTTGGCAGTTCTCTCCACATTTATTTTTATTTATGGTGGTTTCCCTTTTCTGAAAGGGTTGTATGTCGAAGTAAAAGACAAAGCCATTGGTATGATGACACTAATTGGTGTTGCTATTTCTGTTGCATGGGTTTACAGTGTTGCTATCACTTTTGGTTTGCAGGGTTTGGACTTTTATTGGGAAATGGCAACTCTGATAGACATAATGCTCATTGGGCATTACTTTGAAATGAAATCGGTCATGGGTGTTTCCCGTTCGCTTGAATTGCTTGTAAAAATGATGCCTTCCACCGCACACCATTTAGTAAACGGACAAATACATGATATGCCTATCAGTCATTTGAAAGTGGATAATATGATACTGGTGAAGCCGGGCGAAAAAGTTCCAGTAGATGGAATTGTTACCGAAGGAGAAAGCTATGTTGATGAAAGTATGCTTACTGGTGAGAGCAAACCTGTAAAAAAAGAAAAGGAGAGCAAAGTGATTGGCGGGGCTATAAACAGCAATGGTTCACTTATTATAAAAGTTACAAGTACAGGAAAAGAAAGCTATCTAAACAAAGTAGTGAAATTGGTAGAAGATGCACAAAAAGTAAAATCCAAAACACAAAATTTTGCCGACCGTGCCGCAAGGGTTTTAACTTTTGTAGCTTTGGTTGGCGGACTCATCACACTGGTTGTTTGGCTTCTCTTGGGTTTCCCTTTTGTATTTGCATTGGAAAGGATGGTCACAGTTATGGTTATTTCTTGTCCTCATGCTCTGGGTTTAGCAGTTCCATTAGTTGTGGCAATTTCAACCTCGATTTCTGCACAAAAAGGATTACTCATTCGCAACAGAACAGCTTTTGAAAATGCGCGGCTGATTACTACCATCATTTTTGACAAGACTGGAACACTAACAAAAGGTTCACATGAATTACAGGAAACAAAAGTGCTGAACCCAAGATTTGATGATAAAGAATTACTGCGTTTGGCATCAGGCATTGAACAACATTCTGAGCATTATATCGCAGCAGGTTTGTTGAGAAAGATTAAAGAATTGAGCATTGTTATTCCAAAATCCGAAAATTTCAATTACCTGCCGGGTAAAGGGTTAGAGGGCATTGTGGAAGGAAAAGATATTAAAATAGTAGGTCCGAATTACCTGAAAGAACAAAACATCAAGATTGTTGAAACGATTGATGATTTTACAGGCACAGTTGTTTATATTATGATTGACAAAAATGTTGCGGGGTACTTTACTTTCTCAGATCAGATAAGAGAAAGTTCTTTTGAAGCTATTCAAATACTTAAAAAAGCAGGAATTAAAAATTTACTGCTTACAGGCGACAACGAAAAAGTAGCCAAGAAAGTAAGCGATGAATTAAACATGGACGGCTTCTTTGCCAATGTATTGCCACATGATAAATTAGAGAAAGTAAAATCACTTCAAGAGAAAGGTGAAAATGTTGCCATGACGGGTGATGGCGTAAATGATGCACCTGCCCTTGCACAAGCGGATGTTGGTATTGCTGTTGGTTCAGGCACAGACGTGGCAGCCGAAACAGCAGATATTATTTTGGTGAATTCTGACCCTAAAGATATTGCCAATTTGATTTTATTTGGCAAAGCCACCTATAATAAAATGATACAAAACCTTTGGTGGGCAGTTGGCTATAACATTATCGTAATTCCATTGGCAGCAGGTGTTTTGTATCAATGGGACATCATGCTAAGCCCGTCAATGGGGGCTGTGCTTATGAGTGTAAGCACTATTGTGGTTGCCATAAATGCACAACTTTTAAAAAGGAAATTGAAATGATTGAAAAAATAATTTCTTGGTCAACACACAACCGTTTCTTTGTATGGATTGGTATTTTGCTAATCGTAGTTGGTGGTTTGTATTCGGTGATAAACACTCCCGTTGATGCCATTCCCGACCTCTCAGAAAACCAGGTGATTGTTTATACCGAATGGATGGGGCGCAACCCGAAAATTATGGAAGACCAGATTACCTACCCCTTGGTTTCAAATTTGCAGGGCATCCCCAACATCAAAGCCATTCGTGCGGCATCCATGTTTGGCATGAGTTTCATCTTTGTCATATTTAATGATGATGCAGAAATTTATTGGGCAAGAACTCGCGTGTTAGAACGATTGAGCTTCGCTCAAAAAGCATTACCGCAAGGGGTAACTCCTTCACTTGGTCCCGATGGAACAGGTGTCGGGCACGTATTTTGGTATACACTACAAGGTGATGGTTACGATTTGGGAGAACTTCGAGCCGTGCAGGATTGGTATGTAAAATTTGCTTTGCAGAATGTAGAAGGAGTGAGTGAAGTTGCCTCTTTCGGTGGCTTTCAAAAACAATATCAGGTCAGCATCAATCCAAACAAACTGATTTACTACAACATATCGGCAATGGATGTAGCAAACGCCATAAAAGCAAATAATCGCGATGTAGGCGGTAGCATTTACGAAATGAACCGTATGGGTTACATGCTTCGCGGCTTGGGTTATATAAAGAATATTAAAGACATCGAAGAAATTTCTGTTGGCGCATACAAGTCAACGCCCATAAAACTGAAAGATGTGGCTGATGTGCAAATGAGCAGCGACATCCGTTTGGGTATTGTTGAAGAAAACGGAGAAGGCGAAGTGGTAGGTGGTGTGGTGGTTGCCCGATATGGTGAAAATGCCAAAGAAGTGATTGACCGTGTGAAAGAACGGTTAGGAGATGTAGAAAAAGGTTTACCCCCAGGTGTAAAAATTCAAGTTGCTTACGATCGCAGCGATTTGATTGAAGCTGCCATCGCCACGCTCAATGAAGCATTGATTGAAGAAATTATTGTCGTTTCCCTTGTGGTGTTATTGTTTCTCTTTCATTTGCGCAGTGCAGTAGTAGCTATCATCACCATTCCCTTATCGGTGCTTATTGGTTTTATGGTAGTAAAACTTTTTGGCATTTCACTCAACATTATGTCATTGGGTGGTATTGCATTAGCAATTGGTGATTTGGTAGATGCCGGAATTGTAATGACTGAAAACGCTTATAAAAGTTTGGTGAAGGCAGTTCTAAAAACAGACGAATAATGGAAAATCAAAGAATAGGAAATACAAAAGAACTCAACGAAGAAGAGCGCATCAAAATAATTGAACGCTCTTCACGCACCGTAGGAAGAGCCGTTTTCTTTTCCATACTGGTAACACTCATTTCATTCGCGCCTATCCTGTTTCTTGAAGGGCAGGAAAAGAAATTGTTTTCGCCATTGGTATGGACAAAAACCTTTACCATGATTGGTTCTGCCATAGTTGCCCTGTTTATTGTACCGATGTTGCTTCGTTCATTAATGAAAGGCAAACTCATTCCAGAAAGTAGAAATCCTGTTGCCAATTTCTTCATTAAAATTTACAGTCCTGTTTTGCGCTTGTGTCAGCGTTGGAAAAAAACAGTCATTGCCATTTCTGTTTTAATTGTACTAGGCAGCATTCCTTTTGTTCTGCGTTTGGGTTCAGAATTTATGCCTCCTTTAGATGAAGGTTCGCTGTTGTTTATGCCTGTTACATTGCCCGATGTTTCCAACAACGAAGCAAAACGAATTTTGCAGGTGCAGGACAAACTTATCATGTCCGTTCCCGAAGTGCAAAATGTTTTGGGCAAAGCAGGTCGCGCTTACACCGCTACTGACAACGCGCCCATGAGTATGATTGAAAGCATCATTTTGTTAAAACCAAAATCAGAATGGCGCGAAGGCATGACCACCGAAAAACTCATTACTGAATTAAACGAGAAAGTGCAAATTCCCGGTGTTACCAGTGGTTGGACCCAGCCCATCATAAACCGGATTAACATGCTTTCAACAGGGGTTCGCACAGACATCGGCATTAAAATTTACGGTCAGGAATTAGATACCATTTACAACATCGCAAGGCAAATTGAAAAGTCCTTGCAGGGTATTGAAGGGCTTGCAGATTTATATGTAGAGCAACTCACAGGCGGCAAATATCTTGATGTGAAAATTAAACGTGAAGAAATTGCCCGATACAATCTTTCTGTTGAAGAAGTAAACATGCTCATTGAAATGGCTTTGGGCGGAATGCCCGTTACCAACACTGTGGAAGGCAGACAGCGTTTCAGCGTGTCCATGCGTTTGGCGCAAGATTTCAGGAGTGATTTGGAAGAAATAAAACGAACGCCTCTTCAAACATCGGGCTACGGAGTTATCCCGCTTTCAGCGGTGGCTGATTTAGAAATTACTGAAGGTCCGCCAATGATTAGTTCCGAAAACGCCATGTTGAGAGGAACAGTTCTGTTTAATGTGCGCGGTAGAGATATGGGTAGCGTTGTTAGTGATGCTAAAAAGAAAATTGAAGCCGACTTTAAAAATTTACCCAAAGGTTATTTCATCAATTGGAGCGGACAATATGAAAGTAAAGTTCGTGCCGAAAAGCGTTTGAAAATTATCATTCCCATTACACTATTGATTATTGCTTTTGTTCTCTATTTCACTTTTCATTCGATTAAAGAAATGACAATTGTCCTTTCCAGTATTCCCATTGCGCTTATTGGTGGCGTGTATTCCATGTTTTTTTTTGAAGTGAATTTTTCTGTGGCTGTTGCAGTTGGGTTCATTGCATTATTTGGCATTGCAGTAGAAACAGGAGTTTTGATGATTGTTTATATGAATGAAGCTATACGCGATGTCATAGAAAAAAATGGCAGCGCAGAACTTTCACAGGAAGAAGTGCAGGCAGCCGTTTTTTCAGGGGCGGTAATGCGTGTCCGTCCAAAATTGATGACTGTAATGGCAGATATGATTGGACTGATGCCCATTCTCTTTGCGTCAGGCGTGGGCAGCGATGTTATGAAGCCCATCACCATTCCTTTCGTATTTGGGCTGATTACCTCCACTCTTTTTGTGTTAATTGTATTGCCTGTGGTATATCAGCTAGTGAAAGAATATGAATTGAAAAAGCATGGCAAAGTGGACAGTCTTGAAATAGAAGAATAATGAAAACAATAAGCAACTATACAATTCCTATCATGAAACTTATCACCGAATTTGGGAGTGATAAAGAAAAGGGATTGAGTTTAGTTGAAGCAACAAATCGGATTGAAAAATTCGGAAGCAATATAATTCAATCAGATAAAGGAAAACATCCTTTGAAATTAGTTCTGTCGCAGATTAATAACCTCTTGGTATATCTACTGTTGTTTGCAGCAGGAATGTCGTTTTGGTTTCAGGAGTATTTGGATGCTACTGCAATTCTACTTGTTATATTCCTTAATGTGAGCATTGGCTTTTGGATGGAGTTACAGGCAGAACGCTCCATGAATGCGCTGAAAAAAATGGCAAGTGTTCCGGCAAAAGTGTTCAGAGATGGTAAGTTATCTGAAATACCTTCCGAAGAATTAGTTCCGGGCGATATTCTGTTTGTAGAAGCAGGCGATATGATTACCTCAGACGCAAGAATTGTTTCTGCTACACAACTTTCCGTAAATGAATCATCGCTTACAGGCGAAGCTATGCCTGTTGAAAAAATTCCATCCGAGCTTTCTGGCAATGTTCCACTTGCTGACCGAACTAATATGTTGCACAAAGGAACTTTCGTAACTAACGGAAACTCCACTGCCCTTGTGGTAGCAACAGGAATGCAAACTGAATTAGGAAAAATTGCACATCTCGTTCAGAGTGCTGAGCAATCAGCCACACCACTTGAAAAGAAATTGCAGGTTTTCAGCCGCAAACTCATTTACTTAACGGTTGTCTTGGTAGTGCTGATTTTCATTGTTGGCATGTTCACACATGGGAATTATATTGAATTGCTAGAAACGTCCATTGCTCTTGCAGTAGCCGCCATACCCGAAGGGCTTCCTATTGTAGCGACCCTTGCACTGGCACAAGGCATGTTGAAGATGGCAAGGCATAATGTGATAGTTAAAAAACTTTCTGCAGTAGAAACTTTAGGGGGCACTACAGTAATTTGCACCGATAAAACAGGAACGCTTACTCAAAATAAAATTGAGGTTACAGATGTAATCACAGCAGACGATAACGCTGAAAACAATAAGCAGATAATGCAACAAATCGCTGTTTTATGCAACACCGCATACATTCAGATTTTAGAAAACGACATAAAAGAAATTGGCGACCCTTTGGAAACGGGTTTATTGAAATATGCACTTAAGAACGGAAGTAACATAGAACTAATACGGCAGCAGTTTCCGAAAATAAATGAGGTCCCGTTTTCATCGGAAACAAAAATGATGGCAACGCTACATAGTAGGCAAAACGATTTTACTGTTTATGCCAAAGGCGCAGCAGAAGAAATATTCAAACAGTGCAGCCACATTCTTATAGGTTCTGAAATTCAACCATGGAATGATGAAACAAGAAAGCAATGGAAAGAAAAATCGGAGCAATTAGCAGTATCTGGGTTACGGGTAATAGCCGGAGCATTTCGAGAAAATTCTCAAAATGATGCTTTTTTTACAAGCGATTTGACTTTTGCAGGGCTTTATGGTATGATGGATCCGCCTGCGGAAGATGTTTTGGATGCCATCAATGAATGTAAAGAGGCAGGAATTAAAGTAGTGATGATTACAGGCGACCACCCCTCCACTGCCAATTATATAGCCCGTCAGTTAGGTATTACAGAAAACGACAACCCAATTGTCGGAAAAGAAATGAACCCTTTTTCACAACTCAGCGAAAATGAAAAACAGAAGTGGATCAACACTTCTGTTTTCGCTAGAGTTACGCCCACGCAAAAGCTCGATTTGGTTACCGTGTTGCAGGAGAAAGGAAATATCGTAGGTATGACTGGCGATGGCGTAAACGATGCTCCAGCTTTAAAAAAAGCGGACATCGGCATAGCAATGGGAAAGCGTGGAACACAGGTGGCGCAGGAAGTGTCAGACATGGTATTGAAAGACGATAAGTTTTCGTCAATTGTTCATGCAATTAAGCAAGGTCGCGTCATTTTTAATAACATTCAGGAGTTCGTTATTTACTTGCTTTCCTGCAACATGAGCGAGTTGTTTGTAGTGTCTTTGGCCGCTTTATCCAACCTGCACTTTCAATTAGTCCCTTTGCAAATTCTTTTCATCAATCTGGTAACCGATGTATTGCCAGCTCTTGCTTTAGGGGTAAGTAAAGGCAATTCATTTGTGATGAAACACAAACCCCGCAATCCGGCTGAACCGCTTTTGAAAACGAAACAATGGTATGCAGTTTGGCTCTATGCGGCAATAATTTCTATATGCACATTGGGGGCGGTCTTCATAAGTCATTTTGTTCTGCATACCGGAGAACGATTTGACCCGAAACTGTGCAACAACATTTTGTTCTTCACGCTCATTTTTTGCCAGTTGTTCCATGTGTTTAATATGGCATCGGTTAAAACATCCTTTACACATTCCGAAGTGTTCCGCAATAAGTATGTGTGGTATGCACTGCTATTAAGCGTAATAATAGTGATTGCTGTCTTTTTCATTCCTTCGGCTCTTGAAGCATTGGTAGTTCAGCCCCTTAAAGTGGAAGACTGGTTGGTTGTCGTTGCTTCTGCTGCCCTTTCGCTCTTGGTTATTCAATTTTTAAAACGTACAAACCTTATTCACGATGAAGATTAACGCTGAAAATATAAACATTACCAAGGCATCGGGCGAGAAAGTACCTTTCAATATAGGGAAATTGAAGCAATCCCTTTTGCATTCAGGTGCAAGTTCCAACCAGGCAAATGAAATTTCTAATGAAGTAATTGAAATGCTTGTAGAAGGCATGTCCACTCGCAAGATTTACAAAACAGCATTTCGTTTACTAAGAAATGTTTCCCGCCCGATAGCTGCAAAATATAAATTGAAGCATGCAATTATGGAATTGGGACCGTCCGGCTTTCCATTTGAACTATTTATTGCAGAAATTTTAAAACAAAGAGGATACAAAACGCAAGTGGGAGTGGTTGTAAAAGGACACTGTGTAACCCACGAAATTGATGTAATTGCCGAAAGGGACAATCACCATTTTATGATTGAGTGCAAATTTCACAATCGGCAGGGTTACTCGTCCGATGTTAAAATCCCACTCTATATTCAGTCACGCTTTTTAGATGTGGAAAGACAATGGAAACAGTTAGATGGTCATGCCGAAAAATTTCATCAGGGCTGGGTAGTCACTAATTCGCGTTTTTCAGACGATGCCACTCAATACGGCAGATGTATGAATATGAACCTTATTAGTTGGGATTACCCTAAGCACAATGGCTTAAAAGACTGGATTGATGGATCAGGTTTACATCCTGTAACTTGCCTGACTACACTGTCCCAAAAAGAAAAACAACAACTGTTAGACAAAAAAATAGTGTTGTGTAAGACCATGCACAACAATCACAGTGTATTGCAGAGCATAGGTGTAAAACCACCTCGCCTTCAAAAAGTAATGGAAGAATGCTCGGCTTTATGCGAAATATATGTTCAAACTAACCATCAGCACGATAAATAAGATGCACGATATTTTTAACAACTTACTTTCCCCATTCTTACTAAGTCTATTGGTATCAGTTGGTGTAGGTGTAATTATTGAGCTTGAACGCGAGTTTGATACTTTATCTGGCAACGAACATTTTGCAGGTTTAAGAACATTTGTTTTGGTGGGAATTCTTTGTTGCGTTATAACATATTTGACGACCGAGTTTGATTATAATATTTTATTGGTTACTGTTCCTTCCATTTTCTTTCTGATAAGTGCATTTCACTTTTCTAAATTCAAAAGGGAGCATTTAGGTCTTGTAACCGAATTTTCTCTTGTCTTAGTGTTTTTTTTGGGAGTCCTTTCCGGTTCGCATTTATTTAAGGAAACACTCTCTGTTGTTGTTGTTGTTGTTGTTGTTGTTTCCTCATTACTGACTTTTATAGCTAAACGCCGATCAACCGTAAAGCAAATTACACAAGAAGAATTGTGCGCTTTCATTCGGTTTGAAATCATATCATTTCTCTTTCTGACATATTTACCTAATGAAAATTTCGGTCCGTCAGAACTGATAAATCCACAAAGCATAGGTATTGTTATAGTCATTGTGTCTTCACTAAGTTTTGTTGGTTATTTTATCATAAAATTCATTGGCGCAGATAGGGTTATTCTATTTACCGCATTTTTCGGTGGAACATTTTCGAGTACAGCAGTTACCTGGATTTTTAGCACCAAAAGCATGGAGAATACAAGCCAATCGTTGTATTATGCAAAAGGAATACTTGTTGCTTGTGCTGTAATGTTTGTAAAAGTATCACTTTTAGCCGCTTCATTTAATATACAAATGTTTAAGTGGCTTCTAATATCTTGGTTATTGATGACAATAAGTGCAGTAAGTTACACTTACTTTAATATAAAAAAGAAAACATCTAAATCTGACATTGTAAACGAAAGCATTCAATTAGGAAATCCACTCGAACTGATAAACGCTTCATTATTCGGGCTTCAATAAATTGTTGTATCAATATCCGAAATCAAAAACATGAAAAATTTGAAGATTAGCGAAATTAAAACCTCCTCCCCGAAAGAGGTGAAAAAGAAAAAAACAAAAAGTGAGTTTCTGAACTTACAACGGGATATTTATTCCCTACAACATATGTTTTATGCAGCTCATTCCAAAAGTCTGTTAATTATATTTCAAGGTATTGATACGTCAGGAAAAGATGGTGTAATACGCAAGGTTTTTAATTGCGTTAATCCCTTGGGTGTTCATGCTAGCTCATTTATAGCACCATGCGACAAGGAGCGTGAACATGATTATATGTGGCGTATTTACCAAAAACTGCCTGAAAATGGAATGATACATATTTTCAATCGCTCATATTATGAAGATATTATTGTTCCAACCATCCAGAAATCGTTGTCAAAAAGTAAAATAGATAAGCGATACGACTTTATCAATGCTTTTGAAGAGCACCTTATAGAAAACGGCACAGAAATAATCAAATTTTATCTGCACATCAGCCCCGAAGAACAAAAAAGTAGGATAGTAGAACGGCTAAAGGACCCTCTTAAAAAATGGAAATATTCAGAAGAGGATAAAAAGTCATCAGAAAAATGGAATGATTATACGGCAGTATATGAAAGCATCATAAAACGATGCAATCAAGTCCCCTGGGTAATAATACCTTCTGACGACAAATGGTATAGAGACTATTTGGTTGCATCAGTAATAAAGGAAAAGTTGAAATCCATGCACTTAAAGTTTCCAGGACAAATTATTGTATCGTAAATGATAAAGTCAAAGAAATAAAATAATTAAGATAAATTAATCAAATTTTATGAGCATTATCAAAATCCAATTCTTAGGCGCTTCAGGGACGGTAACTGGTTCAAAATTCCTTATTACAGCATTCAGTAAAAAAATACTGATCGACTGCGGTTTGTTTCAGGGTTTAAAAGAGCTCCGGCAACTCAATTGGCAGCCATTGGCTGTTTCAGCAAAGACTATTGATATAGTCTTATTAACACACGCCCACTTAGACCATACAGGTTACCTTCCATTATTAGTGAAACATGGTTTTGAGGGAACAATCAACGGAACCTCCCCAACTATACAGATTGCTGAAATAATTTTAAAAGACAGCGCAAAAATTCAGGAAGAAGATGCCATAAGAGCTAACAAATTCCGCTACTCAAAGCACAAACCCGCTTTGCCGCTTTATGGCTTGCCGGAAGTGGAAAATACTTTACCGCTTTTTCAAAAGCAACTACTCAATGAATGGATAGACATTAACGAGCATATCCGATACCGCTTTCGATATAACGGACATATCATTGGTGCTACATTTATTGAATTGCAAGTTGGTGATAAAACATTGGTCTTTAGCGGTGATATTGGCAGAGAAATAGACCCTCTTTTATATCCCCCCGAAAAACCTGAGAAAGCAGACATTCTATTTATTGAAGCTACGTATGGCAATCGCCTTCATCCTGCAGAACCTGCCAGCAACAGCTTGGAAAAACTCATCAATTGTTGCGTAGCAAGAAGCGGAACTATCATCATACCGAGTTTTGCGGTAGAGAGGACTCAATTGCTCATGTATCTTTTCTGGCAGTTAAAAAAGACCCATAAAATTCCCGACATCCCTGTTTATATGGATAGCCCTATGGGAAGAAATGTGTTAGAGGTATTTCATCATGATACCGAATGGCATAAACTATCCACTGATGAATGTTCAGAAATGTGCAATACCATCAGGCGGATTAAAAGTGTAGATGAAACTTATGATCTTGCAGAAGACAAAACACCTAAGATAATTATAGCAGGTAGCGGAATGGCGGCTGGGGGCAGAGTGCTTACTTATTTTGAAAAATACTTAGGTGATGAAAATGCAACCATCCTGTTGGTAGGTTTTCAGGCGGAAGGAACAAGAGGAAGGGCATTGCTGGAAGGAGCAAAAGAAATCAAAATGAGAGGTAAATTTTATTCTGTTAAAGCACACATTGAAAATATTGAAGGCTTGTCTGGTCATGCAGACCAAAATGGATTGATTGACTGGATGAGCAAACTGAAATCCAAGCCCGATAGAATATTCATTGTCCATAGTGAGGCGGATGGGGCAAAAGGATTACAGGAAAAAGTAAAAGAAATCTTTGGGTGGATTGCTAATATTCCCCAATTGAACGAAACCATACAAATTTAATCGGTTGAAAGTATGCATAATCATAAGGCACTAACGATAAAAAAACTTGGTATAGACACCTACAGGGAAAACATCATCTATATGCGTTCGGACTGCAATGTATGTCTTTCAGAAGGATTTACAGCCCTTACACGAGTTGTAGTGCATTTTGGCAATGAGAGTATCATTGCTACACTTAATGTTGTTTACAATGAACTGTTGAAACATGGAGAAGCCGGACTTTCAATAGTGGCTGCACAGAGATTAGGCGTAAGTGATGGGGATTCTATTATGGTATCTCACTTGCAACCCATCGCATCTATGGGATTGGTAAGGTCAAAAATGTATGGAAACGAATTAAACGAGGCTGAACTGAACCAAATTATTTACGATATTTCAACAGGACAATATTCCAACATAGAACTCGCCGCATTTATTACTGCTACGTCTGGCAATCATCTTTCCTTAAATGAAATAAAAGGTCTTACCAGTGCAATGGTTCGTTCCGGTAAAAATTTAGAATGGAACAATCAACTCATTTTTGATAAGCATTGCATTGGCGGTTTGCCGGGTAACCGGACAACTCCTATTGTAATAAGCATTGTTGCAGCAGCAGGTCTGACTATTCCTAAAACTTCTTCCCGTGCCATTACATCCCCGGCAGGAACGGCAGATACAATGGAAGTGATGACCAACGTAGAACTTTCAATTGATCAAATGAAAGAAGTAGTAAGCAAGGAAAACGGATGTTTGGTTTGGGGTGGTTCGGTTAGTCTAAGTCCTGCTGACGATGTTCTTATTTCTGTTGAAAAAGCACTGGATATTGACAGCGAAGGGCAGATGATTGCTTCAGTTCTTTCAAAGAAAAAAGCGGCTGGTGCTACACATGTGGTTATTGACATTCCGGTGGGTTCAACTGCAAAAGTCAGAACAAAAGAAAATGCCTACAAATTAATATCATACTTTGAAGACGTGGCTGATGTCATAGGTCTTCATGTAAAATGCGTGATTACTAATGGTTCACAACCAGTTGGCAAGGGAATTGGCCCGGCATTAGAGGCTATGGATGTGTTAAGCGTTCTGCGAAATGAAAACAATGCACCAGAAGATTTAAAACAAAGAGCTTTACTACTTGCGGGGGAGCTATTAGAATTATCTGAAAATGTTGAAAAAGGTAAAGGCATTAGCAAAGCAATAAAAATACTGGAAAATGGAAGTGCCTATAAAAAATTGATTTCCATTTGTGAAGCACAAGGGCGTTTTACCGAGCCTGAATTTGCTGCATTCAGTTTGGATGTTTTAGCAGTACAAAGCGGGATTGTCAATGAAATTGATTGCAGAAAATTAGCAAAAATAGCTAAGCTGTCAGGTGCTCCAAAATCGCATAAAGCAGGTATTTTGTTTCATTCTCATTTAGGTAAGCAGATTAATAATGGGGATGTTCTGTTCACCATATATGCAGAAGCTCAGGGAGAATTAAACTATGCCCTGAACTATTATAAAACTCAAAACAATATTATACGGATAAAATGAAAAAACACGAAATAATACTATTTGCGTTGCCGGGGAATGAATCCATGGTTGACACAATGGCAAAGCGATATAATGTCAGTAAAGGCGAAGCAACTATTCGCAATTTCCCGGATGGTGAAACTTATATCCGCATTCATTCAGATGTGAAGGGAAAAAAGGTTGTCATGGTTTGCACTTTAGACCACCCAGATACAAAACTCTTGCCCTTATACTTTCTATCTAATACTGCTATGGAGCTTGGGGCTAAATGCACTTGCCTTATTGCTCCCTATCTGGCATATATGCGACAGGATAAGCAATTTCATTCAGGAGAGGGAATTACTTCAAAATACTTTGCTTCGTTCATTTCAAACTTTGCAGAAACTATCACCACAGTTGACCCGCACTTGCACAGGTATAGCACTTTATCTGAAATATATTCGGTTCCTGCTACTGTAGTTCAGGCAGCAAATCAAATATCAGAATGGATAAAGAACAATATTCAAAATCCGTTATTGATTGGCCCTGACAGTGAAAGCGAGCAGTGGGTTTCTGAGGTAGCCAATAATGCACATGCCGCTTATATCATATTAGAAAAAGTTAGGCATGGTGACAAAAACGTGAAGGTTTCAATTCCTCAAATAGACCAATATATGAATCATAAACCCGTTTTGGTGGATGATATTATTTCCACTGCCCGAACAATGATTGAGACGGTTCGTCATCTGAAAAATGCTGGAATGAACGCACCTGTTTGCATTGGTATTCATGCCATATTTGCAGGCAATGCCTACCGGGACTTATTAAATGCCGGAGCTGAAATGGTGATTACATCCAACACCATTTCACATGAGAGTAACAGAATTGATATAAGTGAATTATTCAAATCAGTGTTCAATGACGAAAAGTGAAATTCGATGAATTCAAAATTAAGTAAATGAAAAAATTAATAATGATTATACCCCTGCTGTGTCTTCATACGGTACATTTAAAGGCGCAGGACACCACCCACATTTCATTGGAAAAACTGTTGCAGCGGGTGGAAACCAATTACCCGTCCATTATTCAGTATCAATACAGCATGCAGTCTATTCAGGCAAGGGCAGACGGCGCAAATTCATGGATGCCGCCCACTTTTTCTACTGGAATCATGCGCTTCCCTTACGACTTTTCCATGCTCAAAGAAAAAAACGACCCAATGAACCAGGCGGGAGTTGCTCTTTCCATTGAACAAATGATCCCCAACAAAAGCAAGCTGAAGGCTAAGAAAAGTTATATCAACTCGCTGACTGAAATCGAAAAATCAAAAAGCGAATGGACAAAAAACGAACTGAGGCGTGAAGCAAAAATCTTGTATTACAACCGCTATATAACCGAGAAAAAACAAATCATTCTGAAAGAAAGCGAAGAAATTCTCCAATTGCTCATTTCAGCAACAGAAGCCAAATTCAGTAGCAACCAGTCCCAACTGCAAACCATTTACAAAGCCAAAGCCCGTTTGGCAGAACTAAATAATATGCTGCTAATGCTTGAAGGAGCAATTGCTGAAAGCAACATCGGTTTAAACATTCTCTTGGTGCGAGATGTGAACACAATCTTTAAGATTGATACGCTCATAGTACCGATTAATTATTCATTCACCTTTGTCGACACAACAAATGTTTTAAACCGTAGCGACATTACTGCACTCAACAATTACATTCATTCAATGAAGTTGGAACAGAAAATTATGAAAATTGGTGTGCGCCCCGACTTTGGTGTTCGTGCCGAACACATGCAGATGTTCGGTATGCCAAATCAATGGTCGGTCATGGGTATGATGACATTTCCCATGGTGCCTTGGGCTTCAAAAATGTATCGCTCCGAGACAAAATCCATCGGCTTTCAAATTCAATCAATGGAACAGGAAAAGCAAACCATGCAACTAATGGCAAAAAAAATGTCGGCCGAAAAAAATACCATGCTCAATTACGAAAGCGCCCAGTATCAGAGTTTCATCAAAAATATCATTCCAGCTTACGAAAACAACCTGCAAGCCAATTTACTTGCCTTCAAGCAAAACACAGGCGATTTTTTTGTGTTGTTGGATGCGTGGGAAATGTTGTTGATGAAAAAATTAGAATCGTATGACAAGTTGTTAAACATCTTAAAATTAGAAGCTGAATATGAATACGAGATGGAAATTAAATAGTGAACTAAACGTCATCCTCTTTTTGCTTCTGGTGTCAGTTTTTTTATCGTGCAAAAAAGAACACAGCGAACAGGGGCATGAAAATCATATTCAGGATGAAGGCGATTACATCTGCTCTATGCGTTGCGAAGGCGAAAAAACCTATCCGCAGCCCGGCAAATGCCCCGTTTGCAAAATGACATTGGAGCTAGTGGCGGAAGAATTAGTGCAAACGGTTTCACCCAACAAACAGGTATTATCCCGTCAGGCAACCGTTAAACTGCAAACTGCAAATGAGTCGCAATTTATAAAAGCACAAGGTTTTATTGATTATGACCGCAACCGAAATCAAGATGTATCAGCACGGTTTGGTGGAAGAATTGAAAAACTTTTTGTGAAATATAACTTGCAGTTCGTGAATCAAGGCGACAAAATTTTGGAACTCTACAGCCCTGAACTAAACACCATTCAGGAGCATCATTTGTTTCTACTGAAAACCGAAATAGGAAAATCGCTTATTGAACAATCGCGTAAAAAATTAGAGCTGTTGGGAATTACCGAACAACAAATTTCTCAGTTGGAAAATAAAGGTACATTTGCACAATCCATTTCTGTTTACAGCCCAACAAGTGGCTACATTCTATTTAATTCCGAATCGCAATCCAATACAGGTACAGAAGCAAAGCAGCAAACATCTATGAATAACATGGGCATGAAGGCAAATACTTCTGTTACACAAACATCGGGTTCGGCAGGTGTGCAAATCAGAGAAGGCATGTATATCAATAAGGGAGAAACACTTTTCAGTATAAACAATTTACAAACCGTTTGGGCAATCATATCAATTCCCTCTGAATTTCATTCATCTGTTCAACCAAACATACTAATCAATGTCGTATCAGAATTATTTTCCAATAAAAATTTCAAGGGAAAAATATTACTAACGGAAAAAACATTTGAAGAAAAACAACAACGCTTCGTCAGGGTAAGAATTGAATTGCCCAATCCGAAAGCTGCTTTGAAAATAAATTCACTCGTTCAGGCCGAATTTCCACTTGAAATAAAAACGGGTTTACAAATCCCAACATCAGCAGTTTATCGCACAGGCTTAAATGCCTTTGTTTGGGTAAAAACAGGAACTACTAAAAAGGGAACAGGAATTTTTGAATTGCGAAAAGTTACCACAGGCGCAGTAAGCAACGCAACTATCACCATAGTAAACGGTCTTACCCCTAATGAAGAAATTGCTTTACACGCAGGAACATTAACCGACAGCGAAACATTTTTAAACAGAAACTGACATGATTCAAAAAATATTTTACCTTTCAATAGCTATTCTTCTCGTATTGGCAGCTTGCAAAAGCAAAAATGGTCAACACGCAGGGCATGATAGTGGAACATACTATACATGCCCCATGCACCCAACCGTAAAAAGCAACAGCGCGGGTTCTTGCCCAGTGTGTAATATGTCTTTAATCAAAGTGGAAAAACAACACAGGGAACACACAAAACAAGAAGGCAATTTTATCACTATTGAAAAACGACAACAGCAATTAGCAGGTATAAAAACCGACACGGTAAAATTTCAAACCATTGTTACCGCTTCAACCATTTTAGGAACAGTTGCCATTGACGAAGAACAGGTAACAACCATTAGCAGCCGAGTCAAAGGCAGAATAGACAAACTCTACATCAAAACATCAGGAGAATACATCAGAAAAGGAAATCCCGTTTACGCCATTTACAGCGAACAACTATTTGCAGATGAAAATGAATTTCTCACACTTTCTGAAAAACGAAAGAGCAACACTACTGAAATTAAATTGTTGGAAGATATGCTTTCAGCATCCAAAAACAAATTACAGCTATGGGGGCTTTCAGAAAAACAAATTGATGAATTAGGAAAAAATAAATCCGCTTCACCTCAAATTATCTTTTATGCACAAACCGAAGGTTATGTTACCGAAATTCTTGTAAAAGAAGGGGCGTATGTAGAAGCTGGAACTCTGCTTACCAAATTAACCGAATTAAATCAGGTTTGGATTGATGCCCAGGTTTACTCCAATGAAATACAAAAAATAAACGGTAGTAGTTCCTTTCTGGTTTTTTCCGAAACCTATCACGATGAAGTTTACACAGGTCGGCTTGTGTTCAGCAATCCAAGTGTGGAAGATGGTCGCAAAGTGCAATTGTTGCGCCTTAGAATTGATAACGCAAAAAGCAAACTCATTCCGGGCATGATGGTTTATGTAAGTCCAAAACAAAATTCAAAACCTGTTTTAGCCGTTCCGAAATCAGCCGTATTGTTGGAGAAAATGAAAACCGTTTGGGTATTGTCACACGACAACACATTTGAACAACGCATGGTTAAAACAGGCACAGAAAATAAATTTTGGATTGAAATTGTATCTGGCTTAAAAGAAGGTGAAATAGTGGTTACGGAAGGCGCATACTTAATCAGCAGTGAATTTATCCTTAAAGGTGCAATAGGACAAAGGCATGTGCATTAACTAAAATACTTTTACCTATTTCGCAAAAGATTGGCTGTTTTGGATAAAAACACTAAGGCGATTAAAAAGTAGTCAGATAATATTTGACGAATTTTATACACTCTGGATTTAGTGGTTCACTTTATTTCGGATTATGCACTTAGGCACCTGGCATTACTTTTTTTTAAGAAAATGGAGTAATAGACATTTTTCAGGATAAAAAATAGATGTTGGTCTCTAATAGACAAATTTCAGGCTGTTTATTTTTGGCAATTTAAGGTTCGCATGGTTTTATGCGTTTTCTTTGCAAAACTTATTTAAACGGAAGCGTGCTCTGCTGGAGAGCAACATGCCAGTGATAAAGTAAGTGACCGACAAAAATGTCAAGCAATGGGTTGTGTTTAGTGCGCAGCCCATTGATATTTTTAGAGGTCGTCATACCTTTAAAAACTCATTAATAAACTTACGTTTGCGATTTTCAGAGAGCCCATTGTGATTGCATAGTTTGTTTTTTAACTCAGCAAAATGTCCGTCAATTGAGTTTGTTGTATTAGGTATACCAATTTCAATTTTGTCATACCATGTAAAAAGCCAAGGAAGATTATTTTTCAAGCTTCGTGCTGCGCTGCGCAGTCTTTTATGGGTATAAAATGTTTTGCCTGTAGCGGAGTTTGTGCTGCGCTCATCTAAGAACCATTGCCATTTATCAAACCACATTTGTAATGCACCCATGAATGATTCTTTGTCTGTTTGCTTCATTAAATCTGCCACTTCCATAAGCTCTCGTACAGATTGTAACTTTGGCCTTTTTGTCTAGTATCTGCGTAAGTTAGCTGCTTGATGAAATTGACACATTTGTACTGGTATTTCATGGAAAGATTGTGTCAACCCTTTACGCCCATCACAAACAATCGCTAGTATCGCAAATCCCTTATCTTTAAGTTCATTTATTCCCTGCTGATATACTGCATTGGTTTCATACTTCACATAGTACTTGAGCAAATTTTGTCCACTAATGGAATCCTTAAAGAGCATTACTCCAAAGCCTTTCCCCCAATAGGTCGTATCCATTAAAACTATGACTTCTCTAGCCTTAGGAGCTGTAAATGAAACCACGTATGCATCAAGCTTGCGCTGAATCGTACGTATCGAACATCCATATTTGGCAGCTAACTGGATATAATTCTGTTTTCCCTCAACAAATTCTTACCACAATCGTGAGCTTTCTAAACGAACTCCTCCCAAGAAGTACTTTCGGCAGGTATAACATTTATACTGTTGCTTACCATTTTTAAACCCATTTTTCCTGACAATTGAGCCTGAGCAATAAAAGCACTTTTTTTATTCATAACCTTTCAATTGCTTCAAAGCTAAGCCTAGTATAGACTTTTGGCGTTTCTATCCTGAAATTTGTCTATTAACCCAAGAAATATTATTGGGGTACCGACATCTGGTTCACTAATTATTAATTTTTATTAGCAGATTGCTATTCCAATGGGCATCCTGTAATGTCTCAACACCCTCTATAGTCATACCTTTTTTGCAGAATACTGTTTTCGACAGAAACGGAAGGGATGAAGTAGTTTTGTGGGAGTTTGCCTTAGATTAACTTATTTGTAAAAATAACCTCTGGAATTAGCTAAATAATTCATTAATCATGAAAAAATCACTATCCCAGTTAATCTATCAAAATTTGTAAAGGTTAGAATTTTAACATAAGGTATATTAATTTGATTTTCAAAAAGTATGACTAATAAATAATCAAAAAAAGTTTCAAATTTGTATTTTTTTCAATTTACTTCTCTGTATTCCATTAAATTCAAACTGGACAAGATAACAATTAGTGTAACTCCCACATCAGCTGTGATTGCAATAACCAAATTGCTGTATCCCAAAAATGCCAAAAAGATGAAAATTATTTTTACCGCAATGGCTCCAATAGTATTAAACTTTATTCTTTGCACTGTTTTCTGACTTAACCGAATGAGAAAAGGTATGAGTGAAAGTTTGTCGTTCATCAATGCAATGTTTGCAGTTTCTATGGCGGTGTCGCTTCCTGCAGCACCCATTGCAATTCCTACGGTGCTTTGTGCCAATGCAGGTGCATCGTTTATTCCATCTCCGACCATTGCAACCTTTTTGTATTGCAGCAAAAGATCCTTTATTTTGTCGGCTTTGTTTTCGGGTAACATATTTCCGAATATATTTTTGATGCCTACTTTTTCTGCTACAAAATTTGCTGCGTTTTCGTGGTCGCCAGTGAGCATTATAGGATCAATGTTTAGGGATATTAATTCTTTTAGAGCTGCTTGACTGTCGGGTTTTATTTCATCCATCAAACCAATAACACCTGCAACTCCACTTCCGAAACTTACTACAACACTTGTTTTACCTTGTGCTGATAGTTGTTTAACAATTTCTTCGGTTTCTTCATCTGTATGTAGATATTCCTTAATAAAATCTAATTTACCTACATAAATTGTTTCGTCTTCACACACTAAACATTTGGCGGTTGCTCCTTTTCCCATTATGCTTTTAAACGCTTCGGCTTTGTGTGGTTCAAAACCTTCTTTAATACTTGTATCTACAATGGCTTGTGCCAATGGATGTTCGCTGAATATTTCCGCTCCTGCGGTACAAGCCAAAAGTTCTTCACGGCTTGTTCCGTTCAAAGGAAAAATATCTGAAACAATCGGGTTGCCAAAAGTGATGGTTCTTGTTTTGTCTAATGCAATTGCTTTGATGTTTGCCATTGCTTCCAAATATTTTCCACCTTTTATCAAGGCCCCTTTTGAGGAGGCGTTTCCTATTGCTGCGTAAATGGCAACGGGTGTAGATATGACCAGTGCACATGGACAAGCGATCACTAAAAGTGTAATGGCCTGTTGCAACCAATGGTTAAAATCTAATTGCATGGTGTATACAGGAATGGCAAAAACTAATATCGCCAACCCAATAATGGACGGTGTGTAATACTTTGAAAATAGCTGAATAAATTTTTGTGTTTCACTTTTGTTGGCTTGGGCTTCAAAGGTAAGACGAATTATTTTTGAGAATGTGGTATCAATAGAAAGTTTAGTTGTCACCATTTCTATAAAACCATTTTTGTTCAGGGTTCCAGCAAATAAATTATCACCCGGGTGTTTGTCTTTTGAAATTGGTTCGCCAGTTATGGCGGCTTCATCAACAATGGTTTCACCTGATATAATTTTTCCGTCCAATGGTATCATTTCTCCTGCTTTGACTTGAATAATGGTGCCGACGGGAATTTTGTCAATAGCCACATTTGCATTTTCAGCTTTTACAAAAGCGGTCTTGGGCGCTTTACTCACTAATTCTTCTAATGCAGATTTACTATTTGCAATTCCAATTTCTTCCAAGCGTTCTCCTAAGACAAATAGCACTACTAATACAGCAGCTTCAGGAAATTCCTTGAGATAAAAAGCTCCAATGACTGCAATTAGCATCAGAAGGTTGATGTTGCTGAAATTTAGTTTTGTGGCGGCTTTCAAGCCATTCCATACGACACGGTTACCAATGCCAAGAATAAATGCCGCGAAAACAAAGGGCGCATAAGGCATTGGTATTTCTATGCCGATGATGGATAAAACTTCTAAAACAACTACTATAGTGATGGAGGAAAGTAGAAATATGAATTTGTTGTCACTTAGTGGTAATTTCATTGTATTAGTTGTTGGATTTATTTTTACAACAACCATCAAGGGCATTTACAGCATGTGCCGGTGCTTTTTGTTCATCCGCATCATATCCCGCTTTTAGAATTGAATCTTTGATTATTTCGGGTGTGACCTTATTGGCATCAAAGGTTACCGTAATAGTGTTTTTCCTTGGGTTAATTGCAACCTTTTTAATGCCTTTGTTTACTGTGATATGTTCTCTAATGTTTGCTCCACAACTGCCACATTGTAGACAATGGTTGCAAGAAATTTGTGTTTTGATAACTATAGTTTGCTTGTTTGCTTTTTGAGCATGTGCGAAAATGGATGAAGCTAAAAGCATGATTACAAAGATTGACTTTTTCATTTTAAATGATATTAAATGTGATTTAATTTTTAACTACGAAGATAAAGATTCTAAGAACATTAAGTAACATTCTGATAAGTTGTTTGTTTGTTAAAATTTACAAGAATTTCCATTTGTTGAATAATAGGGCCAATCCTGATAGTATTTAAAAGGAAAAGTACAAAGGGAAATACTTTAATGAGGATACATTTCCCTTTATATATTTTTAAAATTATGCTGTAAATGCTGCATTATAACAGCATTTACAGCTTCAAATTTGATTGTTTAACTGAATGTTAATTTGTTAGTTTTCATTGGAGTATTGAATTCATTTTAATAAAACTTAATGAGCATGTCCCTCACCTTTATTATTCATTTTTGCCAAAATGAAAAAGGCGCCATTTACCACAACCTGACTTCTTCCCGGAATTTCTTTCAACAAAGTAATTTCGCTGTAACCCACATCGGTTGTGCCTTTTCGGATAGTTATTTTTTCAAAGGTTGTGCCTTCTTCGGAGTGTTGAGGTTCTAATTTTTCGGTATGGTCGTGTCCGTATTCATCGTGTCCGTGTTCATCGTGTTTGTGTTCTGTTGTTTCATTTTCCGAATGATGTTCTACTTCCTTGTGCGCATCGGTTACAATAAAAATATAATCCTGCCCTTCGTGGCTTACAATGGCGTTGGTTGGCACGGCGTCCACTGTTGCGTTTTCTAAACTTACCAGTGCCGTAATACTCATTCCGTCTATCAAACCCTGCTTGTTTCCTTTTACCATTGCATGAACGGCAACGGCTTTGGTGTTCGGTTCAAAAGTATTGCTGATAGCATATACGTCTGCATCGTATTCTTTACCCGGATTGTTTGTGAGTGTAAAATGTATGGTTTGCCCAACTTTGAGTTTTTGCAAATCTTTTTCATACACATACAAATCCAAATGCAGTTTGCTGTTGTCCACTATTTCGGCAATGGGGTTATTGGCATCTACATAGCTGCCAATGTTTACCATTACATTGCTTATGGTACCATTTATTGGACTGATGATGTTGGTAATTGGCTGGATGGTTTCGCTTGTAAGTGAAGCTGTTTTAATACCGATTAACTCTAATTGTTTTTGTAAACTTGCTTTTCGTGCTTTTAAGGTTTTAAGCTCTGCATCGGCTATCTGAAAGTTTTTAAGTGCTCCTGCATTTCCTTGTTGCAATTCCTTTTGTCTGGCAAATTCTAATTGCGCCAATTCTGCTTTTGATGAAACACTTAAATACTCTTCTTGCATGGTGATGAAAGAATTGTTTGAAATGGTGGCAATGGTTTGTCCTTTCCTTATGTAATTACCAGTTTGCACTAAAATAGTTTTGATAACTCCACCCAATGAAGCAGTTGCATTTGCCTTGTTTTGATTTGGTACTTTCAAAATTCCGTTGGCTTTGAGTGAAGCGGTTAATTGTTTTTTTTCAATACTGCCCAACTCTATTTTTATAGATTTCATTTGCTCAGCAGTAAGCATTGCCGTGTTGGCGTTTTCATGTTCGTCATGGTGTTCAGTTTCTTCCTGGTGCGTTTCATTTTTATTACTGTTGCAGGATGTAAATATTATTGAAGTTGTAGATGCTAATATGAAGAATAAATTTTTCATTTCTCTGAATTATTATTTGTTAAGTATAAAATTGATGTTGATAATTGATTGATTGATTTGATTGATGGTTTGCAGATAATTTAACTGCACATCGGTAGCGGTTTGCAACGCCTGTAAGTATTCAATGTAACCTATTTCGCCACTTTTGAAACCTACTTTTGCAGTACTGATAATGATGTCGGCATTGGGCAAAGCAGTTAATTTATAATAATTGTATTGCGACAAGTGCTGATTGTATTGATAAAATGCGTTTTGCAATTGGTTTTGTAATTTGATTTTTCCGTTTTCGGCTTCTTTTTGCAAGGCTTGTTGTTTGAAATCAAGTGATTTTAATTTTGCTGAATTGCTTACGAACGTAATCGGAATACTTATACCGACATTGAAACCCTGAAATCGTTTGCTGCTTTCAAAATTTACCTCTGCTCCGTTAATTGTTTGAACTCCAATTAAAGACTGATTGAAATAGCCGACATTGACATCAGGAAGCGTTGAAGCATTTTCTAATTTTTTGTTTTGTGCGGCAATTATGGCTTGCTGATACAATACTTTCAGGGATGCATTATTGCCCATGGACGTTGTGTCAAACGAACTCATTAATGCGAGCGGTTGATAGTTTTTGCCATTGTCAATTATAAATTCTTCACTTGTATTCATGTACGTTTTTAAAGAATTGTAGGCCATTGCAAAGTCGGTTTCATTTTGTTTGAGTAAAAGTGAAATTTGTCCCCGTTTGGTTTCGACTGTTGTTTTCTCTAATAAATTGGTTGCGCCTGTGTTGTATCGCAAAGCTGCAGCGCTTACAAAATCATTATACATACTGTCTAAAGATTGCAATTGCGTTTTTATATTTTGCAAATACTGCAGCTGATCATACCAATATCGCACCTGTGCTTTTATCTCTATTGCTGTGGCTTCCTGCTTCAATTCGCTACTTACCAGTTCTGCTTTATATAAATCTGATTTGGCTGAAAAATAAGTGGGGAAAGGAATATTTTGTGATACTTGAAATGCCTTATCTTGATTTATACTGTTGTATTGTCCAAACTGAAAATTGACATTTGTTTTCGGTAGTTCAAAGACTGATTTTTTCATCGTTGCGGAGGATTGCACATTGAGTTTTTGTGATTGAATTTCTAAATTATTTTTCAATGCTATGCTGATTGCATCTTCAACTGATATGGTTTTTGTTGTTACCGGTTGAGCATAAGAAATATTGGATGAAAGTAAGGCAAAGGCTATAAGAGCTGAGGCTGAAACTTTGCGCATCGGTTTTCTGATTTTCGAAAACATCACATAAAGCAAAGGCAAAACGAACAACGTTAAGAAGGTAGCGGTGATGAGTCCTCCTATTACAACGGTTGCCAATGGTTTTTGAACTTCTGCCCCCGCCCCATGTGACAGGGCCATTGGTAAAAATCCAAATGATGCAACGGTTGCGGTCATCAGCACGGGTCTTAAACGGATTTTAGTTCCTTCTTTTATGCGTTCTAAGATGTCGCGCATACCGTCTTTCTCTAATTGGTTGAAAGTTCCAATCAACACAATTCCGTTTAAAACCGCGACACCAAACAAGGCTATAAAACCAATACCTGCCGAAATGCTGAATGGCATATCACGAATGAGTAACGCGAAAACACCACCAATTGCACTCATTGGAATTGCAGTATATATTAGCGTTGCCTGTTTTACTGAACTAAACGTAAAATAGAGCAACATAAAAATGAGCGCTAATGCAACAGGTAAGGCAATCATCAAACGTTTGGATGCGGCTTGCAGGTTTTCAAAAGTTCCACCGTAAGTGTAGTAATATCCTTCGGGTAATTTTACTTTTTCGTCTAGTTCCTTTTGAATATCTGTAACTACGCTGGCAACATCTCTGCCTTTAATATTGAACCCTACAACAATTCTGCGTTTTCCATCCTCCCGGCTTATTTGTGCAGGACCTAACTCCATTTTTATTTCGGCAACTTGAGACAATGGTATTTGTGCGCCGTTGGCAGTGGGGATATACAGATGACTTACATCGTCAATGTTATTGCGATGGGTGCTGTCAAGGCGAACGACTAATTCAAATTTACGTTCGTTTTCATATACAACCCCTGCGCTTCCACCGGCAAACGAAGTAGAAACAATATGATTGATGTCCTCAATGTTCAAACCATAATTGGCAATTTGCGAACGATTGTATTTGATTACAATTTGAGGAAGGCCTGCAACCCTTTCAACGCTTGGTTCGGTTGCACCGTTTACACTTTGTACAACAGTGTTTACTTTGTTGGCGTAGCTTAACAGTGTGTCCATGTTTTCTCCAAAAATTTTAACGGCTACATCTTGGCGAATGCCTGTCATAAGTTCATTAAACCTCATTTGTATGGGTTGATTTTTTTCAAAGAAGACTCCGGGGATTGTATTCAATTTTTCTTCAATTTCCTCTGCTAACTCATCATAGGAAATATTTCGTTTCCAATCATCGGGTGATTTTAGAATTATCATCATGTCGGTTGCTTCGGGTGGCATTGGGTCTGTAGGGACTTCTGCTGCTCCTGTTTTACCAACCACCATTTTTACCTCGTCAAATTCTTTGATTAGTCGGGATGCTTGCATAGAAGTTTCCAGACTTTGGGAAAGTGATGTGCCCTGTGGCAAAATACAGTGAAAAGCAAAATCACCTTCCTGTAATGTTGGAATAAATTCTCCACCCATTTTTGAAAACAGGAAAACAGAAAATGCAAATGCGGCAACAGTTGCAACCACAATTACTTTTTTGAAACGAATGGCTTTTTCTAAAAGCGGTGCGTAAATCCGTTGAAAGAAATTCATAATTCTATCGCTAAAGTTAAGTTTGTGGGAAATGGTTTTAGGTAAAAACGCTGCACACATCATTGGAATGTAGGTAAGCGATAAAATCAATGCACCGAAAATAGCGAAACCAACGGTTTGAGCCATCGGGCGGAACATTTTACCTTCTATACCAATAAGGGTAAGAATAGGAATGTAAACAATGAGAATAATAATTTCGCCAAACGCTGCACTGCTTCGGATTTTAGATGCAGATTGAAATACTTCTTCGTCCATTTCCTTTTGTGATAGTCTGCTGATTGATTTTCGTAATCCCAAATGGTGCAAGGTGGCTTCTACAATGATTACTGCCCCGTCCACAATCAAACCAAAGTCAATTGCTCCTAAACTCATCAAGTTTGCACTTACCCCGAAAACATTCATTAAACCCAATGCAAACAGCATGGATAGAGGAATGGCAGAAGCTACAATCAAGCCTGCACGAAGGTTTCCTAGAAACATAACCAGTACGAAGATTACAATTAAAGCACCTTCAATGAGGTTTTTTTCAACGGTGCTGATTGCACGGTTGACCAAATCGGTTCTGTCTAAGTAAGGTTCTATCACCACATCTTTAGGTAATGATTTCTGTATGTTTTGCATTTTGGCTTTAATGCGGTCTACCACATCGGCACTGTTGGCACCTTTCAGCATCATTACAACTCCACCAACAGCATCTACTTCGCCGTTGTAAGTCATAGCACCGTAACGCACCGCACTACCCAAATGCACTTCGGCAACGTCTTTAATAAGAATTGGAATGCCATTAGGATTTGATTTTACGACAATGTTTTTGATGTCGTCAAACGAACCAATCAAGCCCACTCCGCGGATGAAATAGGCGTTTGGCTTTTTGTCTATGTATGCACCGCCTGTGTTTTCGTTGTTCTTTTCTAAAGCGGTAAAAATTTCGGGGATGGTGATGCCCATTGCTATTAGTCTGTCTGGGTTTAGGGCAACTTCATATTGCTTGAGTTGTCCGCCAAAGCTATTTACCTCTGCAATTCCAGGTGTGCCGTATAGTTGGCGGGCAACAATCCAGTCATGCATTGTCCGCAAATCCATAGCGGAATATTTGCTCTCACTACCCAACTTCGGATGAATGATGTATTGATACACTTCTCCCAAACCTGTGCTTACAGGTGCTAATTCGGGTGTTCCAATCCCTTTGGGAATTTTGCTTTCGGCTTCTTTTATCCGTTCGTTAATGAGTTGTCGAGCAAAGTAGATGTCCACCTTGTCGTCAAACACAACCGTAATTACCGAAAGCCCGAAACGGGATATGCTTCTCAACTCTTCCAAGTCGGGAAGATTTGCAATACTTTGTTCAATAGGGTAAGTTACCAACTGTTCAACCTCTTCTCCTGCAAGGGTTGGGCAAACCGTAATGATTTGCACTTGATTGTTGGTGATGTCGGGAACTGCATCAATGGGCAGTTGAGTTGCACTCCACGATCCCCAAATGATGAGGAATAGTGTCATCAATGCAACGATAAATTTGTTATTTATGCTGAATGCAATTATTTTGTCTAACATTGGATGGATCAGTTGAATAATTAAATACATAATTACTTTCGATGTAACAACATCGGAAGTAGTTTCAACTTGTTCTACGTTGGTAGAACATTAGTGATTTAACAACTGATTTTTGGTGGTTGCCAGATTGAAAGATACACCGCTGGGATAAAAGAAGGGCGGTAAATAGGGAAGTCCTTTGAGTAATTTATAGTCCTAATATTCAAGCGGTAATTAAAATATTCAACACTAAAGAAATGTCCACAGCATGCACATACACAGAATGGGGTGCAATGCTCGTGGTCGCTGTCCTGGTCTGAATGGTCTGAAATTGGGATATACAAATGCTCTGTGTTCGAGATTGAACAATCATCTTTATCCCTACATGGCAAAGAAGACAAAGCCAGCAGATAGAAACTAAATAAGATTATTAAAATTCTCTTCACGGGTTAAAATTACGAAATAAAGCTGACTTTTATCAGTTAAGTAAACTTGGAAGAACACTTAACGGATAATTTATCAAATTTAGTATGAATTTAAGTATTTGACTGAGATTCTTATATCATAGGTCACTTTGACAAAGACCTAACTAGCCATTCAATTGCATTTTTATTGAAGCTATGAATGCTGAATTGTGCTCGATAAAAATTTAAGATATTTAAATTAGACCATTGGACATGGCCAACAACTTTTGAGCACTTAAGCTCAATTTTCAATATAATCCAAAAGAATAATGAGTTGCGTATGCTCAAAAATCTCCCTGCAGTCTAATTACATTGTATAGTGGAATTTCTTTTTATTTGCAGTCGCAACCACGTTCATTGCCGTCAGAAACTACCCCAAGCAAACACACTGTTTTACCATTAAATTTTCCTTCCCGATATCCTCTTTGTTTACAATATTCCTGGCAGGTAGCATCGCAAGCTGAGCCGGTATTGTTTGGTGAATTTCCTGTACTGCATGAACAACAACAATCTGACAAGGCAATGGCCCATAAAAGTTGAGTTTCAGTGCCTACAATGAAAGTATGTGCTTCAATTGAATTCAGTGAGGTTAATGGTACATTACTGAAATTGTTAAAATTGAATGCCGCAACTTTTGACTTATCGGCTCGCGTAGCATCCAGGCAAGGTGCATAAGGTGCCAGCGCAGTTGATGCTGTATTCAAATGTGCTGAAATTACTGAGGCCACTGGAGCGGGCATAGGTACAGGCATACACTGTTGGGCAGAAGCCCATGCCTGCGCTGCGCCAAGATGAACTCCTGCTACAAATAATGCAATTGGTTGAACACCGTTGTCACACTTAAATGCAGCCCGATTTATTGCGGTCTGTAATTCTTTTATAATCATTTCTATTTCCTTGCTGATCGTTGCAGAAGACATGGTCCTTAATTCACTTTCAAGTTTTCGGAGTTTGAAAAGGTCATAATTTAAACAGTTTTCATAGTCTTTAAAAACATCGAGTGCTGTTCGTAAATGGGCTTGCATAGCAGAGATCCCAATTGGTGTCGGGAAGGCTGGCTCTGTAGCACTTCTTCCCCAGGCAGAACCAAGTAGCTGGCTAGCGTAATAAAAGGTGGAAAGTTCAAATCTGCAATACAGTTTATTCTCTTGAGTTCTATCTGATGGTTTTGAGTTGTTGGGTTTCCTTGTCCAGGTTTGATTTCCCCATGTGATGGTTTGTAGGTCAGAAGAAACGTTTGCATAAGTATTCCAGGCCGTAGCGAATATCTGATTGGAAGAATACCAATATCCGGCAGAACTCCCATTTGAAAATTTGAATTCCAGATTCTTTCCGGTTTGACTAATACTGGCAACATTTGCCTGATCGCCGTTGACATACCATGTGCCACCGATGTCACCATAATTCATTGTAGGATAACGCGTCCAGTTTTGGTTATTCCAGGTGATGGTGTTTCCGTCAGTAGACAAATTTGCATAGGCGTTCCAGTCAGATGCATAAATTTGGCCGGATTGTGTAAAATATCCTTTTGACTGGTTACTTGAATAGCTGAAGTTTAAGTACTGTTGGCTTTGGGTAATTAGGCATGGAGCATCCGCCTGTCCGTTTATATACCACGTGCCTGCCAGCTGTGGATAAGTCTGAGCAATAATGTGCTGGAATGAAATCAACACAACCAATAAAATCAATGATTTAGAAAATAGATTCATGGTATTTTTTTTTTCGAGAAATGACAAAAGTTACCACCACATAAGAATGCGCTTCAATCTACACTTCCACAAAGTACAATTATTTGAGTATTTGAATCAATTTACTTGGAGGACCTGGTCATCAATCATATTGTGAATTGATCAACTATTGAATGTAAAGCAAAGTAAATAGTTAGTTGACCATAAACTTGCCACAACTAATTTCTTCTTTTCCATAAAGCATCACTGAATACAATCCACTTTTTAGATTGGTCCTTTCCAATAATATTTGTTTGGTACCGAAGACTGAATTTATTTTTTCTGAATAGATCATTTTGCCCATTGCATCATAAATTTCCAATTGTGCATAATTTCCACTTGAAGGAATTTCTAAACTGAATTTTCCATTATTCGGGTTGGGGGTGATTACCAGCTTATCTTGGGGTGAATTAAATTCTATCGTACCCGTGGTTTCTATTTCTCCTACTTTCATTCCATTTCCAAAACTGCTGACCCACATTTCATTTAATTTATACGGATTGAAAAACACACGTTCAGGTTGTCTGAAAGGGTAGGAGGTCACCAATCTCCAATTGGGTAAATCATTACTCATGTCGTCATTGACCCACAGCCCTTGTGTTTCTGTAGTCAGATAAGCCTGAGAAAGTTTTTTGGGATTGAAAGTGATGGAAGTCACACGATCAAATAGTGTACCGGTTAGTTTGGTCCAATTTGCGCCTCTGTCTTTTGTTTTGTACAATCCTCCCAAACCGTTCGGCGCTCCGCCCCATCCGCTGAAAACGCAGACATACCAGGTGTTTTGGGTAGGATCATTTGGATCTATGATGATGTCTTTTGTCCAATAATTCATGGAAGCATGGCCCACATCTTTCCAGGTATTTGTCACAGGGTCGTACAAGAATACTCCGGAGCTTGCAGTAAATGCGCCTGATGAATTTCTCCTTCCGGAAAAGGTGCATACCATTTTGCCATCCTTAAGCACTGTAATTGCTGCAGGATGCCCTTCAGTGCGCGGAGGATTGGGAAGTTTGGTCCAGGTGGACGCAGCCAGATTATTCAGATTGTTGGTCATGTAAATGCCACCCTGTTGATTGCCCGGGGTTCCTCCGTAATGGATGACGGAAGCATACATTCTGTTCTTGTTGTTCGGGTCTTTAGCCAACCAAAACACGGGATGGTTGAATACACGAAGATTGTTCCAGCTTACACCACGATCCATGGAATAAATAATTTTTCCATTGGCATCGTTTGCGTCAAGCTGTGCATCTGCAAGCCGGGTACTTTGATACATGTCATGGATGTTGGAGCAGGCACCAAATAAAATGCCGTCTGCTGATTCTTCCAGACGGTAAAGTGAGTTGACTGAAAAACCGCTGTACTGATATCCCCAACTGTTTCCCGCATTGGTACTTCTGATACCACCAATGTCGCTGTAACAAGCGAACATGTTATTTTTATCCTGCCAACTTACCTGCCAACAGGTGGTGTTTTCCAGACCAATGCTGTGGTAAGCTTTATTTTTGGGGGTAGGACTACCAGCGGGATGTTCATCTGCTGCATGCACGTATGCCTGACGCCAATTATTACCGCCATCGCTGCTGAGTTGCACATTGCTGTAATTGGTAAACATCACTTTTCCTGAATTGAAAGGCGCTACAGTAATGCCAAAACAGGTTTCACTC
>Ga0268298_10000521_pt1 | contig 49470 bp, 43 predicted proteins | sample WWTPWeurt_MetaG_FD_194462 | JGI IMG/M metagenome (GOLD analysis project Ga0268298, IMG submission 194462) | Activated sludge microbial communities from WWTP in Nijmegen, Gelderland, Netherland - WWTP Weurt | ecosystem: Engineered > WWTP > Aerobic digester > Activated sludge | place... | reverse complement strand
GAGCTAGCTCCAGGGGGCTCACTTCACTCTCCAGGACAAAGTCTTTGCCCTGCCTCAGTTGCACGGCGCGTCCATTCATAATATCGATGCTGGGAACTAACATATGCGTACCTTGACTCCTTCTTCTTGCAATCTTGCCTTCACCTCAGCCACACTGTACACCCGGTCATGAAAAATACTGGCGGCAAGAGCCGCATCGGCTCCGGCGGCAGCAAATACATCTACAAAACTGCCCGGGTCTCTGGCACCGCCCGAGGCAATCACCGGAATCGGCAGGCTGGAAGAGAACAATGACACCATGGGTAAGTCAAAGCCGGAGAGCGTGCCGTCGGCATCAAAAGATGTGAGCAGAACCTCACCGGCACCTCTTTCATAGCAGTTCTTTGCCCATAAGAATGCGTCCAGACCAGTGCCCAGAGTACCGCCACGCACCACCACCTCATAGACTGAGGCGGGCGACTCTGCCTCGCAAACGGCACTGACAGCCCTGGCATCTATGGCTACTACGCAACACTGGGAGCCGCAAGCGACGGCAATTTCTTCCACCAGCGCCGGTCTGTCCACAGCGGCGGAATTGACGGAAACTTTGTCGGCACCACAATCGAGTAAGCGCTTCACATCATCGAGAGTGCGAATGCCTCCACCCACGGTAAAGGGAATGGAAAGCCGGTCGGCTACAGCACGAATCAAATCGTAGACAGTAGCACGCTCTTCCCTGGTGGCGGAAATATCCAGGAACATCAGTTCATCAGCGCCCTGCTCCTGATATTGAACCGCCAACTCAACCGGGTCGCCGACATCGCGCAGATTCTGAAACTTGACACCCTTCACGGTGCGACCGCCGGCAACGTCAAGGCAAGGTATGATGCGCTTGCAGAGCCCGTTACCCTGGGAGGTCTCATCCAAGATCAAAGGTTCGAAAAATTCACCGGTGCGATCCAGCACCTTATTTTGAGACATTAGAGAGCCACTCCTTCAATAAACGTTCGCCCATATCCCCGCTTTTCTCGGGGTGGAACTGGAAAGCCGTGAAATTACCGACCTGCAGGGCCGCGCAGAAAGCACCGCCGTAGTCGGCAAGGTAAGAGATAGCACCAGGCTCCCGGGGGCAAGCATAGTAAGAATTGACGAAGTAGACAAAGCCCTCCTTGATGTCACCGGTCATTTCCCGGCAAGCGACAATCTTGTTCCAGCCTATCTGTGGAACTTTATGCACCCTGGTCGCGCGATACCGCACCACTTTACCGCTAACAAGACCAAGCCCACTAACCCCGGGCGCTTCCTCACTTTCATCAAAGAGAACTTGCATGCCCACACAAACGCCAAGAAAGGGAGTGCCGCCCTTGAGCATTGCCTTCAGCCTCTCGGAAAACTTATTCTCATTCAAAGAAGCCATAACGGTGCCAAAGGCACCAACCCCTGGCAAAATCACCGGGCGTTCTCCCGAAGGCGGGTCGAAATTTCCTTTCGTCTGAAACTTCACTCCCAGACGGGTCAAACAGCGACTCATGCTGCCCACATTGCCGCCGGCGGATGTGACCAAGTCGACGGCTGCAAAATTCAACTCTTCAGTTTTCATCCAGAACCCCCTTGGTGCTCAAATAAGTAGAACCCGGCAGGGGAACAATGGCCTGCCGCAAAGAACGAGCGAGCGCTTTGAAAAGGGCCTCGATAAGGTGGTGATCATTGTCGGCACAAACGGCATGACAGTGCAGGGTAGCCTTCAGGCCATCCACGAAACCTTTGAAGAATTCGCGGAAGAGATTAGGATCTAAACCACCCACAGGAAAATTTCCAAATGACATATTCCAGGTAAGATTGCGACGTCCGCACAGGTCAATGGCGACCGTGACCAGACTACCGTCCATGGGGTAAGAAAATGAGCCGGCCCGCTCGATGCCCTTAAGCCCACCAAGGGCCTTGAAAATTGCCTCGCCCAGAACGATGCCGGTATCCTCGATCAAGTGATGGGGATCTACTTCGATGTCACCGCGGGCTTCAACAATGAAGCTCATGCGAGAATGACAGGCCAGAGCATCGAGCATGTGAGTAAGAAAGGGCAAGTCGGTGACGATCCGCGACTGAAGCGGCTGGTCAAGCAAGACTTCAATGCTTACACTTGTTTCGCGGGTTGCCCGTTCCACCCTGGCCATGCGCCCAACCTGGCAGGGCGAATCGTTAACTAGCTCAGAATTTCTCAAGCTCATAAAGAAAGCACCTCGATAATTTCATTGACGTTTTGAACTGTAATATCGGCACCACTCTCTCTCAGGGTGGCAGCGCTCAAATTCGTACAGACACCTATGGCATAAAAACCGGCTTGCCGCGCCGCTTGCATATCATCCACAGAATTGCCCACATAGATACCATCACGAATCCGGTAATCGCTCCTGGCCCGCAATAAGAAATCAGGCGCCGGCTTTGGTCTTGCATCCGGCAGATCATCAAGACAATAAACTCTCTTGAAGGAAGCATCCAGGCGGCTAGCCCAAACCGGTTCATATTCCCGGCGGGTGCGACCGGTCACAATGAAGAGTGGATGTTTCAAGGCCGCCTTTTGCAAGAGCCCTTCATCAAAGAATGCGGTTTCATTGGCAGCGGCCATAGACAGATATAATTCAAAGGCTTCGTCGCTCAACTTTCCAAAGTCCACTTCGATACCCCGACGCCGCAGCAGTTCCTGTGCGGCAACCCAATCATCATTAAAGCCGCCTTCCGCCCTCAGACAGTTAAGTTCGTCCGGAGCCAGTCTGCCGCCGCTGTAGCGAAAAACAAGTTCATCAACGGTGGCATCAAAACTGGTGCTGGTATCCACAAGAGTGCCGTCCAGGTCAAAGAGCAGAGCGTAGCCGGAATTAAATTCGTCAAGCAATTCTAAAAGGCGCTGATTCTCATCCTCGCTGCCGGTTGAAACCCGCACCATTCCCCAGAGCGGATCGGCTTGGGTAGGCTGGTCTTTTTCGATGCCTCCGGGCGGCGCTACCGAAGCACTACGATTGCGCACCAGAAGCCCACGCTCCTTCAAAAAATCGGTAACCGACTGGGCATTAATTCCAAGCGAAAGCAGAAAACTGTTGGACTGTCCGCGGACGAGTTTGTAGCCGCGAGCAACAAGTTCGCTTTCCAGCCGCTCCTTGCGCTCCACCGAAGAATCCGCACCCGCCAATACCTTTGAGCTTTCACCGACTAACTTAAGGGCCGTGGCCACGGCGGCAGAGTTGACACTATAAGGTAGACGCACCCGCTGCAACCACTCTAGATTGGTTGGGTTGGAAACGATGAAGCCGAGTCTCAAGCCGGCCATGGCCCAGGCTTTGGAGAAGGTTCTCATTACAAGCAAGTTTGAATACTGATCAAGGGTCGTCGCCTTCAATAAGGCGTGCGGCTGAGCAGCCGGTTCTACTCGAGAAAACTCCACATAAGCTTCATCCACGGCAAAGAGCGTATCGGGGAAACGCCTACACCATTCCAAGATGACTTCACTACCAATAGTGGCACCGGTGGGATTTTCCGGTGTAGCGAACATAGCCAGCTTCGGCTTCATTGAAAGAGCCTTTTCAATTCCCGCCAGATCGAAACTCAAATCAGCAAGTACCGGCACTTCTACAAGCTCGGCACCAGCCAGAAGAAGAGCATGGGGCACCATCTGAAAACAAGGTTTGGAGACCACGGCTTTATCCCGCCCGGGCTCAATAAAGGTATTAGCCACTAGGGAAATAGCCTCGTCAGAGCCGTTGGTCAGGAGAATATTGCCGCTCTCCACCCCATAGAGCGCCGCCAGACTGGCAAGCAATTCTTCATACTCAGGATAGGCACTCACCTTCTGCGGCTCCAGTCCGTGCGGATAAGTCTCAGGAAAGCCGCAGGTATTCTCGCCAAAATCGAGGCGTATATAGTCCAGGCGGCCAGCGGACGGGCCTTTGTAGGGGGAGAGTTTCTGTACAATCTGCTTGGGAAATACAGGCATGTTCTACACTTCTCCCAGTACGATTTTGTCTACTTTATATTCAAGAATATCGCGAGCCCCCTTTGCTACCAATTGAGGAATGAGGGCACGAACATCGGCACTGGGCACCGAAATCTTGACGGCATAGCCACCACCATTGAATAGCTCGGATATAGTCGGCGCCTTCATACAGGGCAGGTCCACAACCAGTTTGTCGAAGTCGGCTTTAGACACATTCATCTCCAGCATCACCCGTCCACGTGCTGCCAGCGTGCTCTTCATGAGCATGGTCATCTCTTCCAGAACCCGGCGCTTGCCGGCATTTTCCAGAGCGGCTCGATTGCATATAAACCTGGTGGTAGACCGCATTATTTCATCGATTATAACCAATCGATTTTGCCTGAGAGTTGCACCACTAGCGGTATTATCGATAATGATGTCCGCATCTTCCGGCGGCAGGGCTTCGGTGGCACCAAAAGTCTGCACAAAGATGGCATTGAGATTATTCTCGGCAATAAACCGCGAAGCCAGGCTTCTGTATTCGGATGCCACCACCAGAGGTCTGCCGAGGTCCAGGCTGCGAAAATCGCCGCGCTCTGCCAGTTCCTCCGGCATAGCAGCAACAATCCGCACCGGGTCAAAGCCTAAATCCAGGAGTTCTACCACCTGAGCGTTCTGTTCCGTCACCCAGTCGTAGCCGCTAAAGCCGCAATCATGTCTGCCCAAAGCCACAAGACCGGGAATATTCTGGGATTTGAGTAATTTGGTGGTAAAGCCGGGATCGGAACAAAGAGGCCGATAAGAGCGGTCATTAGCCAGGAAATTGAGTCCAATCTGGTTTAGCAGACCAAGAACTTTCTCCTGTATACGACCTTTGGGTATGGTCATACGAAGCGCGCCGCTCGGCTCCAGGTAGGGAGCCACCTGGCCATCGACAATCGAATCAGGACTATTAACTACTTGAACCATCTGTTTCTTCTCCAAACAAAAAAGAGCCCGCTCTACGCGGGCTCACAAGGATTGCATGCTTAAATGAAGCTACCTCAGACCCGCCAGCCAGTAAACATGATGATGATGGTGCGAAGCGATGTTCGCTGCCGAATATATGAATGCAATTTTCTTAGATTCGACGGTAGTCATATCAGCCCGGGCGATTTCTTGAGGTTCCACTACTTAAATAGAGGTATCTGTATAGATAGACTTGCGAACCAAGTCTGAGACCTCCGAGAGTAACATGCGCGTCGGGCGGATGGCAAGAAGTTATAAGGATAGTTAAGTTCTTGGTGTATCCTAATCTCGGATCGATTCCCCATAGAGCAGAAAAACTTCGTTTTGAAAGACCAGCGTGCATTGAAAGCAAAGTCGCTCCTTCTTGTCACCATGCAACTTGGTCTTTCTGTTCTCCTGGCTGTGCCGCCATGCTCAGCGGCAGAAAATAGACCCGAAACAACAACAACAACAACAACAACAACAACAACAACAGAGACAGAGACAGCGGCAGGACGGTCCCTATCCTACGTCAATCGTGCCATCTTGCTAGAGCTAATCAAACTGGCACGGTTCAACATTCGCTTTCATCAAGAGGCCAACCGCCACCAGAAATGGCGCACTTACTTTTACGCATCGGGAAGGGAAGCCGGCACGGCCGTCTCTCTAGCCAGCAGCCTGATAGATTTAAAGCAGCGCATTAGAGGGCTCGATGACCCCTCATTGATTTCCAGAAACGCCCAGAAAAATGCCGTGATCACTTCGCTAATTGGCAATTCCATAAGCGGTTCGGCATCCGGTCTGGAGCTAGCCCAGAACAGCTTTATGATGCTGAGAGCCCGCAAGCTGGGCTACTCGCCAGGGGACTCCCTGGCCTTCGTCAAGAAAATAGTAGAGACAACAGACGCTCTCTTTACCGAACGAGCGCAAATTATCCAGCGCTCCACCATAAATCTGGAAGCGCGGCGAGATTTCTACAGCCTTGAAGAACGGCTTATGCGCCGTATCAGGCAACAACTGCTCTTCGAATTCTGCAACTGGAGTTGCCACTCAAGAGACCTGGCCTGGCGAGAAAATATTTTCTACAGTCTGGATGCCCTGCAAAACTATACCCGCGTCAGCGCCTCCATCGTTGCTCTGAAAGGCTTCAGCCAACCCAACCTGGGTGGTGCTGTGGCCATCTCCACCGTGGTGGCAAACTCTACGGCCACAATAAATCCCTTATTGGCTTCACTGGTGGGACTAACCCTGCGAAAATACCAACATCGCAAACTGGCCCATGAACTTCAAATAGAACGCCCAGCTAATGCCGACTTCTCCCTGGTCGACCTGGCCATGAACTCGAAGGATTTACCGGAAGAAACAGAATCAAAATTGCTGCAAGAGGTGGCCGTTCTCGGCGATCAATCGGAACGTCTGGACAGGGCGCTGGATCGTGAAAACGGTGACATTGAGAGATATCGGCGCGTCGCTCAACAACAAACCATAGCCGGTCCGCTCATTGGTCTGACCAGCATACCAGGGGCCGTACTCGGCACACTGGCCTTCTATAACTATCAAGACAATCGTGATGCCACCAATAAAATGCTCTTTGCCGGCCGCCTCTCCACCCTTTCAGGGCAGACCTACGCCCTCATACAGACGCCGGCGACCATAATTGCCGGGGTTATCAAGGCCAGAAAACTAAAGAAGACCGGCCAACACCCTACACAACTGCTGGACGCGCGCCTGAAGAATTTGGCAATACTGGAAGAAAAGCTCAGAATGACTGCCCCATAGCACTATTGTCGATCAGGTCACAAAAAGCAGGCTCAGACAATTGACAACCACATGGGAGCGATCCCTTTCAAGCGGTTATACTCGCCCTGTACCAGGCACCATCCAGAGGGAAGCAAGCTTTGAAAACCAGAAAGACGATCACCGGAGCCGCTACACTGACGCTCAGTCTCACCCTGGGGCTGATACAGTGCATGCAACTGGCCCTGCCTGCCTGCGCCCAGGAAGCGAAAGCACCTGTTCTAGATCGCACCAATCTGCCCATCAAAGAACCACAATTAAAACCGTGCACAATCGTCGATGCCCGCGACGCCAAATTACCGCCGCGTTTTCAGGTAAAAGCACCGGACGGCGCTCCCAATGTACTGCTCGTGCTCATAGACGACATGGGCTTTGGTCAATCCAGCGCTTTCGGCGGCCCCGTGCAAATGCCCACCCTGGAGAAATTAGCAAACAACGGTCTGCGCTATAACGGCTTTCATACCACGGCCCTATGCTCCCCCACCAGAGCGGCCCTTCTTTCAGGGCGCAATCACCATGTCTGCAATATGGGCTCCATCACTGAAACAGCAACCGGTTTTCCCGGTCAAACCGGACAGAGACCAAACAGCGTCGCACCGCTAGCTGAGATGCTCAGACTGAACGGCTACGCTACCGCCGCCTTCGGCAAATCACACGAGACGGCCGCCTGGGAAGTCAGCCCCTCCGGTCCCACCGACCGTTGGCCCACAAGATCGGGCTTCGACAAGTTCTACGGCTTCATTGGCGGCGAAGCCAACCAGTGGGCACCCACCCTCTACGATGGTCTCACTCAAGTTGAACCGCCAAATGAACCCAATTATCACCTCATTCCAGACATGACCAGAAAAGCCATCCAGTGGATGAACTACGAAAAGGCCCTCACTCCCGACAAACCCTTCTTCATCTATTTCGCTCCCGGCGGCACCCATGCCCCGCACCAGGTGCCCAAAGAATGGATAGATAAATACAAAGGCAAATTCGATCAAGGCTGGGACAAACTGAGGGAAGAAACCCTGGCCAGACAAAAGGCACTGGGGATGGTGCCGCAAGATGCCACCCTGGCACCAAAACCTCCAGGCATCAAAGACTGGGATAAGCTCACAGCTGATGAGAAAAAACTCTTTGCGCACCAGATGGAAGTATTCGCCGCCTACGGTGAATTCACCGACCACAACGTGGGCAATCTAATCAAAGCCCTGGAGAAAAACGGACAACTGGATAACACCCTGGTTTTCTACATCGCCGGTGACAATGGAGCCAGCGCTGAAGGCGGCTTCAACGGTCTCTACAACGAAATGAGCTATTTCAATTCTGCCCCCGAATCAGTAGAAGACATCCTCAAACATTATGACAAGCTAGGTAGCGCCGATTCCTACGGACACTACGCAGCGGGCTGGGCGGTGGCAGGCGACACGCCCTTCACCTGGACGAAACAAGTAGCCTCCGACTACGGCGGCACCATGAATGCCATGGCCGTACACTGGCCTCACGGAATCAAAGCAAAAGGCGAAATACGCTCACAGTTCCACCATGTCATCGACATCGCGCCCACAGTTCTTGAAGCGGCCGGTCTACCGGAGCCGAAAAGCGTAAACGGCACAGTGCAGACCCCCATCGAAGGGGTGAGCATGGCTTACACCTTCGACAATGCCAGAGCTGAGAGTAAGCGCAAAACACAGTACTTCGAAATTTTCGGCAACCGCTCTATCTATCACGACGGCTGGCTAGCCGGAACGGTACACCGCGCCCCCTGGGAACCAAAGCCCAGCACCACCCTTGACAAAGACAAATGGGAGCTATACAACACCAAAACGGATTTCAGCTTGACCAAAGATCTCTCCAAGGAAATGCCTGAAAAGCTGAAGGAAATGCAGGGCATCTTCTTGAAAGAGGCAGAAAAATATAACGTGCTGCCGCTCGACGATCGCCTCTTTGATCGCCTCAATGCCAAACTGGTAGGTCGCCCGGATCTTATGCAAGGACGCAAATCGCTCACCGTATATGATGGCATGACCGGCATGTCGGAAAATGTTTTCATCAGCCTCAAAAACTCATCCTACTGCCTGACGGCGGAAACAGAAATTCCAAAAGAAGGTGCAAACGGCGTCATTATTGCCCAGGCCGGCAAGTTCGGCGGCTGGAGTTTTTACCTGAATGAAGGTAAACCAACATTCACCTACAACTGGCTGGGACAAGCGGAATACACAATCACCGCAAGCGAAGCCCTGAACCCCGGAGCCAACACCATCAAATTCGACTTTGCCTATGATGGCGGCGGACCCGGCAAAGGCGGTACCGGCACAATCTCTGTAAACGGCAAAGAGGTAGCCACCGGACGCATCGACAAAACTCAGGGCTTTATCTTCTCAGCCGATGAAGGTGCGGACGTGGGCGCTGATCTTGGGACAGCGGTAAGCAAGGCTTATCAGGTTCCCAATCGCTTCACCGGTAAACTCAACAGCGTGAAAGTAGACTTGCTGCCTGGAAGCGCCGTCGATCAAGCCCACAATGCTAGAGCCCATAGCGAAGGCAAAATGAAGAAGATGCTCTCCGACTAAACTCGGCAGCTTCCTTCCAGGTTTATTTTATTTTCCTCTGCCGCCCGGGAACGGTAAACCCGGTGGCAGAGGAAGTACAATTGCCAACATTATGAACCTTCTATGCAAACTTAGCAGCCGCCGGCTAAAGCAATCAGCGACTTTCTTGTTGCCGATTTTCTCAACTCTGGTTGTTGTTTCCGGCTGTTCCAAAAATGCCGGTGACGATCTGGCCGTCACTAAATTGTCAGACAGTCAGATACAAGCAACAAGCTTTTTGCCCCTGAACGCCGACAAGCCGGGCACGCCGGTAGATGTAAAAGACTTCCTGGTAGCAGGCAAGTACACAGTTGTGGTCTACTTCAGCCCTTACGACGGTGCCTATGGCAACCTGGAACCTGGCTTAATGCAGCTGGCACAAGTCAGACAAGACATAGCCGTACGCACCATCAACGTAAACAGACCGGGTGTGCAGGGCATCGACCTGCAAGGGCCAATAATGATAAACGCCCAGGGGCAGGTTCTTCCTTACTTTCAAATCTATGAGCCTTCGCGCCGACTGAGAGCCCAGGCCAGACCTGCTTACGAACAGGTATTACAGTGGCTGAGAGATCTACCCCGCTAACCAAGAAGCATGGTTTGCGCCCTAAGCTTCTGCCCAGGCAAGCCCCGCAGGAAGCTGGACCCCGGCATACTCAATGTGCAAAACCCTTCGATGGGCCGGCGACTGAGAAACCGAAGAGGCGTGCAGTACAAGTGGTCGCATGGCGATAACGTCTCCTACTTCCGCAGGGCATACCACTGCCCTGCCGCCCTCACGCAGACCGGAAACCCTTTCGGGCGCCAATACACCACCCAAGTGGGAACCGGCAACAAACTTGACGGCACCATTTGATTCCGGGCAAGGATCCAGGTGTATTCGCAGTGCCACCATTCCCTCAAGCACAGAGGCAGGCGGCTGCACATGCAAGACCCCTTCCTTGGTAGACCAGGGTCCATAACCGTCGATCTCAAGCCGTTCTTTTACGGGAATGCTCAAGTCTTGATGCCAGGTGACATACCAGTTTGCGGCAGGGGTTTTATCAAAGAGAATAGCCCTGACCGGCAAGGCCGACACTCCTAATATTTCAGAGGCAATCTTATGAGCGAGACCCGCCACCGCAAACGATTTCACATAAGGGCATCCGCTCAGCAAATTGCGCATGTTCGCGGCACCACAAACAGAGTTTTCGCGGCGAAAGGTCTCCACCGCATCCCGCAATGCTTCTATCTGTGCAGGCGACACCGCAGCCTGCAACAAAGCAAAGCCATCTCTCTCAAATTGCCGGTACTTATCGAGAACTTCCTGCATATGGCAAGTATTTTAGCACTGCCTGGAAAACCCTCCCGGTAATGACAAACCCCGACCTACCACTCATCGCTGGGGAGAGGCCACTTGACCCAGACCCGCTGCCATTCTTTCGCAGAACAATCTCCGTGGAATTTGACCATATATGCGCCCCAAACGAAAAGGGCTGAATCAGCGCTAATCTGCGGAGTTTGATATGGCCAGTCATTAGCCTCCATGGGCGGCCGCACCTGCGGCGGTATCAATCTATCGATCCACCGCCAGGCTTTCTCATCAGGCAATGCGCCTTGCTTTGGATAGATGGTGGCAGCATAGGGTCTATCTTTAAGTTCTTCCGGATTAAAAACCAGAAAAACGTCCACGTCATCACGTTCCACAAGCTTTACGAACCCCCGGCGCGAACCTTCGGAATTTAGAACTCGATAGTGATAAGCCAGGTGCCATGAACAAGTACGACAGACAAAATCATCGCTGGAGCCGGCCAGCCTTGCCAGATGCTCTTCCATGCCGACAATCGGAAAGCCTTCCTCAGTGGCAGTCATAGCAGCCAGAGACTCAGCCCCCAGTGAGATTAGTTTGCCGACTGCATCGGGGTTTGCGCTGAGAACTTCATGCGCATGAAAATCAATGCCGTTGTAAAAGGGCACATACGGCTCGTCGGACTTTCGCCTGGCTACAATCTCTAGAATCCAGTCGGTGAGCTTGATGCCACTTCCGGAGATTTCGCCATCCACAAGGCTGTCCATTAGTAGCGGACCGACAAACGCACCGGCAAAACCAGGACGTTCGATTTCCCGCTCTTTTACCTGCTGCATGGTCTGCCCCAGCGGCGGCAGGTGCGCCGCCTCGTTTGCGTACATCTCGCCAAAGGCAGCCGCAGCACTGGCTCGCAGCAGATCATTTTGATGGTCAAAAAATGGAGTCAGAAATTCGCTCACCTCGTTCCAGTCATCCGAGGCAAAGAGCCTGGCTTGAATGACAGCCGTGGTGATGACCTCAGGCGGCAAGAGACCATCAGCTTGAGCCGAATTCAACCAATCCGCCAAGACACCTTTCTGCTCATCATTGAAAGTACTCCACATGGTAAACGCCAGGAGACACTGTTCACGATGCTCAGGCTGCCGGATAATGGCTTCAAGTATTGGCAAAAGTCTTACTGCTGCTTCAGCAGGCTTGAATTCAGGCTGCCTGTAGCGCTGGCTGTTTTCAGCCCAGACCGCCTTTTGAAGCCTCTCAATAGCATAATCTTTCTTGTCAATGTCAGGATGCTCAAGCAGGCTTATGGCATCGTTAAAGAAGCCCTGCCATTCTTCTTCGCTGTGAAGGTCCGCCAGATTGAAGCGGTCGATCTGGGACTCTAAGACCTGAAAACTATCATCTGCCATTGCCAACTCCCCCGACCGCCTATTATCGCAGCCAAGAGACCTCTTGAACGCGCGAATTTGCAAAGATGAGACGGTAACAGCACCGGTTAATTTGACTACCGAAAGGCGGCGGCAGAAAGAAGCCGAAAATGGGGAACTTTCTATAGACCGGTCATGCCTTGCGATATAAGAAACGGCCAGACAATAACGATCAGCAGGAAGCTGACAGAAAGCCCCAGTGGAATAGACTGCCACCCATGCCTGAGGGCCCGGGGTAAAACGTAGACCAGCAAGTATACAAGCTTGTAAATCACTTGCATTATGAGGACTGAAACAAAGGCTCTCGGTTGAAAGAGCCCGGCAATTGAAAGCACTAAAATTGCCGACCAGAGAGAAGCCACGAGAAGACGTAGACCCTCGGAGTTTTCAACTTGCCCCTGAAAGGCTCTAATCGACCTACCGCCACCATCACGAAACATAGAAAACAGCACAGGAACAAGGATTAGAATGTTCGCGGCATAGGCTATCTGAAGTAAGCTGGTCATCATCGGTAACCCTATTTGCGGTGATACGATGCTAGTAGAGCATGGTGAACGGATAGTGAACCGGCTGCGGCGCTCCGGCAGAATCAGGCCAGCCACCCCGGAAAGCATTAGACTAGAAGTGTTCATTTTTGCAAGGAACTTCATATTTGCAACCACACTTCCAATTCGACAAAATACACATCACTACAGATGCCCCAGCATCTGAACCACACGCACCAGCTTCCCTTTCAACTAGAGTCTGGATTAATGACCGTCTTCCTGTTGAAGAGGACTACACTCTCGACATTCAATCTTTCTTCGAATCGCTCGACCTTGTCCAGGGCGAAGTTTCATTCACCGGCGGCTGCGGCATTCCTGAATGCTGTGCCGTCGGGTTTCGCACCCACGCCGGAATCAATTCGTGGCATTTGGGAGATTTTGCATTCAGTTGGACCAGCGTCTACGAAATCGCGAATCAACTCATCTCGCTCATCGAGTCCCTACCGACCAGTTCAAAGGAGTACGCACATTTCAGCCCCCTCCTCAAAGAATTCAGCCGCAAGCGCGACAGCATCAAGCCCCGCCTTTCCGAAGGATCTCCTTAAAGGGATAATTGCCAGGATTGCACAATGACAGAAGCACTTTATTGTTTCCGCTGCGGTGACCCGTTCACAACCATAGATGGTTGTCTATACTGCTCCAGGGGAGACATGGGACTTTCACCGCTCCTCACTGAATTATTGGTAGCAGCAGCAGCAGTCGCCACCAGAGGCGAAACACTGAAGCCGGTGGAAAATTCGAGCTTCCGGTGCGTTCGCTGCAGAACCTTCATGAGGCAGATGGACAAAATTGGTCTGATATTTCAGTGCCCGGATTGCAGCATGCATTACAGCAAGCAAATCACTTACAACATGGTTGAACGACACGGTCATGCAAAATGGCTTGAGCCTGGACAGAGCGCTCTCTGTTCGGTGATCGTGATACGAGAGCGGGATGCAAAACTCATTCCGGAACGATTGGCGGAACGGCTTCAACACACACTTAAGATACCCGGGCACAAAGCCTGGCAACTAACTGAAGAACTTCAAAAGGTCGGGCAGGTTCTCCTATTCACCGGCCATCCGCAAGATGCCGTGCTTGTCGCTTCTGGATTAATGACTGAAGGGATTAGAGTCGAACTAGTTGAGACCTGAAGTGGTGAACCCACGACTGCTATATTCACTCAATGGCCCACCGCCAAGGAGAAGCTCTCATTGACTGAGAGCTAAGGACATGCCTACCTTGCTTTCATGCTTTACAAGAAGCAGCACAAGCTTGTCGTTTCCTTCATCGACAAATATACTTACTTTACTATGAGCAAAGAAACAACACTTTTATTTCGCCCGGTTGGACAGAAAGAATTTGAGCTGATTGAAGAATCAGGGTTCAAAGCCTTTCCGCCACGCCTGGAAATTCAGCCTATCTTTTACCCAGTATTGAACAGAGAGTACGCCACTCAAATTGCTCGAGACTGGAATACTAAAGATGCAGCTTCCGGCTACGTAGGCTATGTAACGCAGTTTCATGTTTCCTCAGACTATTTGAAAAGCTTCGAAGTGCAGACCGTAGGTGCCGCCAATGTGCACAAGGAGTACTGGATTCCGGCAGAACGGCTTGATGAATTCAATGCCAATATCGTCGGCAAAATCGAAGTTATTGATCGTTTTGCGAGAGAAACAGAAACGCCGCCAGGTTGATAACAAGGTACTATTTTATCCTGGCGAAAGCATGTCGCGCGGATGCACCGAACCCTGGAACCTTAGATTATCTCGACACAAGTCCGCCTTATGGTCAGGATTGACTAGTGAATCTTCGTCCACTCCGCTCGCATGTATGCCACATTCAATCCCAGCTTCTCTTTATTGCGCTGACTGACGCTTGCGAAATAAGTTCGGCTGAATATCAATTCGACGTTCGCTCGCTTTGCAGCACTAACCCGTGCTCTATCGATCGCTGACTGACCGCCCCGTCCGCGACATTGCGGCGGCGTCGCGGAGACTGCGAGGAATGCAATTCCATCGAAGCAATGCAATATGCCACAAGAAACGGCTTCGTCGCCTTGAAGAGCAAGAAGTAGAGAGAAACCGGGTAATTTCATCCATTCCTCAACCGAAGCTGCCAAAGTTTCCGGCAGCTCGGCGGGCGGTATAGTCCAGCCTGCAACCAGAACCTTCTTAAAAGTACTGAGCTCGTCCTCTTCACCAAGCAGCCTCACATCGAGCTTAGGCTCCTCTGCAGATACGTTATCAGCGTAATTTACGAGAACGGGAAGAAATTGCGTCTGCGCGTAACCCCGAGCCGATAACGCAGAGCTGAGTTCCTGATTAAGTGCCCCCGGACTGACCTCGATATGCCGCTGTCCTTCTCCGAACTGACCGTCCAAGACTGCGCAGACTTCTGCAACGTCGCATTCAGTGGAAATGATCATTCTGTTAAAGAGAGGATCTCTGACGGTGGGGGCAAAGAATGTGCGAAAGCCACGTTTTTCGATAACCGTACAGACGTCACTTCCGGCCATCTGATTGGTGGCACGCGCGATACCACCGAAAAACGCATGCTCTGCTGCGTCGAGCCGGCAGATAACACTCGCGTCTAGATGAAGCCGCTTCATGATTGTGCCGCTCTCATAGATTCTTTCGCCTTTACCTTTTGCAATGCGGGAGACGCCGCCATGATGTACAACATATCCAGCCCAAGGGTGGCGCCCAAAACTGATGTAACCTGAGAAGGATCGTAAGGCGGCGAAACCTCCACCACATCACAGCCAACGATATTGAGCCCCTGCAAGCCCCAGAGAATTTCGCGTTGCATGGCGGATGTGATACCACCTGGCAGAGGTGTTCCCGTGCCAGGCGCATAGGCGGGGTCCATTCCATCAACATCGAGGGAGATATAGCAAGGATTATCCCCTACCAACGTGCGAATCTTCTCCACGATTTCTTTGCTCTTCATGTCCATACACTCGTGTGATGTCATCACATTGAACTTCGTATCCGGCGGAATAAATGTACGAATGCCAATCTGAACCGAAGTCTCCGGATCGATAAGCCCTTCTCTGGCAGCGTAAATGAACATGCTTCCATGATTCAAAAACGGACCATCGTGCGTGTCGGTATGTGCGTCGAAGTGAATGAGGGACAGCTTGCCATGGGTCTTTGCATGAGCCTTCAATGCAGGGTAAGCCACGAGGTGATCGCCGCCCAGTCCGAGCGTTCCAATTCCTCGCGCCGACATCTCGCCGACTTCGCTTTCGACATTGCTCAGCATCTCTTCCACTCGCCCGGGATAAAACACAATGTCCCCGTAATCGATGACGTTATATTTCTCGCGCAAGTCAAAATCAAACGGCCAGTGCGGGGAAACCAAACCTACATAAACAGATTGCTCGCGAATCGCGCGAGGGCCAAAGCGGGTTCCTGGGCGATAGAAGATTTCGCAATCAAAGGGAACGCCATAGACAGCAAGGTCGACATTCTCCAGGGCTTGAGTGTGAGGCGCTCGCCAGAACGTAATCAATCCCTGATAAGGTATGCGACCGGCGAGTTTGTCCCTGCTCAAAATGCCTGACATAACGAATTGTCCCCTATCAATGGAAGGCGCATGTTAGCACACGCACCACATGCATTCAAGAACCGAGCATGCCACTTTCGGAATGAAGGACTAGCTGCAACAAAGGTATGCGCAGGTGTTCCAGATAAGGCGTGTTGACCCGCCGGCCCAATGATGGCATCTTCATAGAGTGGAGTTATGGTTATGAGAGTTCTTCTTGCTGCATTTACCCGCGACCTGGAAGGCACAAACCCACGGTCTTCGTGTATGCAAACCGAGACCGAGTGAGCACATCCGCCAGGCATTCAAAAGGAATCGATGTTCAATCGCCGGCAAGTCTGCACGAAGCTAACGTAAATTGCTCCCGAGATACAAACCTTGCTCTAGCCTGCAAACAACCATTATCTTCGTCCAAGCACCGTGGGACGCAATCCGTTCTCCGACAAATTATTGGACGCTGGAACGAGGACTGAGTTGACGAACTAGACCAGCGATTCAGTGCATAAAAACGGCTTCGATAAGGGCATTTCTCGGCATTAAGCCAAAAGTTGAGGGTGGAGGCGGCGAGAATCGGCTAGACAGTTATTCTCTTTAAGGCTAGTTGATTGCTTTCCTTGATGACGCGGGTTTCGGGATTTTTGTCGCTTCCGCGAAGCGGCGCTAATGGTCCTGAAAGGACACATGAGGGGCCACAACATGGGACACAGCTTTGAAGCAATTTTGGGGTAGGCAATGCCCGGGATAGCATGCTTCATTAAAATAGAAGGTTTCACCGCACGGCGAAGAGGGCTCCCAGGGCTTGTACCCATCACCGCTTGACTTGTCGAGCTTTGGTAAAATAGACTCAATCTAACGCGAGTCCTCAATCAGGTTGAAACATGACCACATCCCGCAAGCATTCTGATGAGCAATCACCTTCGAAAGTAAGGTGGCCGGATGCTGCCGACGCCATCAAGTTTATCGACCACTTGCTAGCAACCAGCGACCAGAGCGATGACACCAGCGAATGGGAGAAGTTGAAAACTATGCTCGATCAGGATAGGCTGTCTGGCAGAAAGTTGTTCCCCATGAGCTGCGGCGTGAACTAGTAAGAATCGCTTCTAAGGCTTCCATTGAAACCCTGAATCGCATGGGCACGAAACTGGGTCACCTTCCTCTTGACGCGGAAACTATGCGACGAGCAGCGGAACTTTGGGCAAAGTCTCGAGCAAAGGGTCGCCCACTTGCAGATAAGCACGCTTTGGACGGTGACGTAATTCTATGCGCTCAAGCACAGCTACTAGCCGATGCCTATCCGCGGGATGATGTGCTCATTGCGACGACCAACGTAGAACATCTCCGCCACTTCGTTGCTGCTGACGAACGGCAGAACATATGGACCGCGTGTAAGCGGTACGACCTCTTTGGGCAGGTCGTTTAGTTGACGCATGAATCCCTTATCGATGCTGGTTGTATTGTGCGTTCACTCGTTGATAGATGGATTCAATGTGTCGCTCTGGTCTTTTCTGAAGCCAGCGTTCGGCCTCCTTAACAACCAGTTCGTCTTCCGGTGATACCATTAGCAGTGCTTCAATCACCTCGCCTCTGTTTGCATGAAGAGGACTCCATCTGAACTCTAGATAGCGTGTAGTCAGCCAAGCCTTCGCTCGCTCGACTGCTTGTGAGTCTCCTGTTACAACTTCACGAGCAAGCGCGAAACTGATTGTCGGCATGGAGTTACTTGCCATGTCTTTCTTGATCTTAGAAATCGGGACCTCGGGAATGCACTTTGATATCTCAGTCCAGACTGTTTCCTGTTTGCTGGCTTCGGTACTTTTACCTATTATGCCTATCGCTGTGCTTAGCGATAATTCAGAAAGCTTTGGTCGCCAGTGGTTTAGCATTCGTAACTGCTCTTCGAAATTGCTTTTTCCCAAAGTCCTAAAGAAGACGTTCACCCAAAGCGAATGATTCTCATTGTTGTTCAACCAGTTTCTCGCGTAAGCAACTATGTCGGCAGGAACCTGCCCATCAGTTGTGATAAGAATGGTCATGACATTGAGGATATCTGACTTCTTGGCATTTGATTTACACCAGGTCCAGAGCAGATCGGCGTAGTAGTCTGAACCCTCCTCGATCAGTAACTCGATTAAAAGTCTTTGTGTATCGCGCGACTTCGGATGCCTGCTGATCCATTCCAGGAGATAGGGCAGAGCTAACTCACGAGAGTCATAAAGAAGACTATCGAGAATGCGATCGAATCGTTTTGATTCACGATGCTGGTTCAGGAATTTTGTTACTGCGTCGCTACCGCGTTGTCCACTTTGTGCAAGAGCACCTGCCACCATACTGCCGACAAGCGGATCTGTAGTTTCTAAGATTTGAATTCCAATCTCGATGGTCTTCCTATCAGGTGCCTGATACAAGAGAGCTTGAGCGAGAAGTAATGGTAGTGGTCGCTCTTGGAGCAGTCTTCGCGAAATCTCTATAACTTTGTCGGATGGAGTCTCCTTGACCAACACCGCTGCAACTGGGTCAGCATAAGGATCGCTCTCACTGTGATTGAGTAACCAATCTGTAGCACCGTCAAAGATTTCGCGGTTATTGTAGGAGGATAGAAGGTTGTTCCAGATACTGCCAGCCTGAGGGTGGCTCGGATTTTTGCTTAGCAGAGAAAGAACCCAATCTAAATGTTCGAGTGAAACCATTTTGTACGATGTACTTTCAAGGCAGCTCCACTTCTTTGCAGTCTCCATCCATTCAGTCAGAGCTGAAAGATGTGGGCCTGCCTGAGGAATATTCATCAGCATTTCGACAATCTTCTTTGCGGATTTGTCTGATTGCTTTTTTGATTTGATCCAGTCGACGGACTTCTGAATGTCATCGCCTGATGGATTTCTTGATGAGAGAAGATCGATTATGGACTGTTCGGTCGACATTAGGAGCTCTCTTAGTGATCTGCGCAGGGCTGCTACTGATTATAAGCCCCCAGAAGCCAAGGTCTCCTGACATTCCATTCTGACTACCGCCTTTGAAACATCCACGGACACAAAGGCGCCGTTCCGAGCATAGCGAGCCGAACCGATGCTGTCTCACCATTCGGTAAGATAAAGGGAATCTCTAAATATCCCGAATGGCATGCCTGGCAAGGTTTACAGGGAGAGGAACGTCCCTCATATCAGCTTCGGCACACGTTCGCTTCACCTTGCTTAGAGAATGGAGTCACGCCAGGATGGCTAGCCAATATGCTCAGTCTCTCGACTCTGCAAACAACCTTCAAGCACTACGCGCGATTCATCACAGACACGTCGCGCAAGAATGAGGCTCGTCTGGAACATCTACTTACTCCAAAGTCTCACTTCAAAAAGAAGGCGTGAAACTACGCTGAATAATCGCCCCTGCTGTAAACTACAGTTGAGCGCCAAAGGTTCGGTCGGAGGCTGGCAGCTATGAGTTGGGTAATGCCCGGCGAATATGAAAACGAAGAATGCTTTGAGCGCGAACTCGCCATCGAAAGAGATGAGGCGCGCAAGATCCTCATGGATTCAGGACTCGTCGCAAGAGTAGAGTTTACAAACTGCATGCTCCCGATTCAAATAGATGCTTTTTTGCCGACTGGCGAGATGTGCTACGGACGTAACTCGCGCGTAGGCGGCGATGTCACAATGTGGGTTTTTGAAAAGGAATGTGAGCTAGCAAACGGTTGGCCGCCGGTTTTGTTCAAAGGGGAACAGGTTTCGGATGCCGCGACATACATTATCCTAGCCCAAGACATGCTCGTTCTTATCAAGAAATACCTCGAATTGAAGAACAAAGAGAACGCAGTAGCGACATAAAAGTCACCAAAAAATCCTTACTAAAACCGGGTGATTTCAGTCCCTCAAGATATTTTGCCTGGCCACTGAAGGGTCCACACTTTCGCACATTCTCCTCAATGAGAATGCTCGAAAGTGCACTCTGATGGCACTTTCATCCCTGTTTAAAATATAAAATGGTGGAGGCGGCGAGAATCGCACTCGCGTCCAAAGTTGCCGAGAGGCAAGTATCTACAAGCTTAGCTTGAAATTTCCTCAGTCACCTTTTGGGTCCGCTGAAGTCGGCTCAAACCGCCAACCGGGTTCGCGATTGTGTCTTAACAGGCGCTATCATTCGCTAACTTCGCACCTGAGCAACTACCATGGTTTACCCTTCCGCTTCGGGTAGTCAAGAAGCGGTCGAGTACCGCACCTAAGTTAAGTTAGGCAGCAAGCGCAAGCTTAGCTTGACGCTTGGCGGTGAAATCGATGACGTTATTGGCATCTTTGTTTTTGCTTATTTGTTAACGAGGCACAAGCTCCCCGGCCTGCAACCTACGACCCAACAGCCCTGTCGAATCTAAACGCCCCCATGAATAAAACGGTCAGGTCTGGCCGAACCGGTCAAAACAAGGGTGGTTGCTACATCTATTCAGTTTTCAGGGTGCAATTTAGAAAGGACGCCGTGGAAACCTCAAAAACTTCGAGAATCCCTTGGAACAGAGTCTGGTTTTCCTTCCTGTATACAGTCTATACCATGAACAGGCGGCGCACAAACAATGCCCCAATCTCTTTATCTTCCGCTAGTTGACTGCCGACCGATCAGCCCTTCTGCAGGACCACACCCACCCAGTGACCGATGGTTTCCGACTGCACAATCTGGAAGCCCTTCTCGGTAGCGGCTTTCTCCAGAAGGGGCAACTTCTCAGCCAGAATTCCTGCGCAGAGAACAACGCCGCCTGTTGCCAGAAGCCTTGCATAGTCCGGCAAGAGAGCCACAATGTCTTCGCAGGTCAAATTAGAGAGCAACATGTCGAAAAGCCGCCCCTGAGCGACATCAGTGCTGCCCACCAGAAGCTCGATACGGCCGTCCACATCATTTAGTTCCAGGTCCTTGGCGGCAAAATCAACAGCCACCGGGTCGATGTCTACGGCACAGATCTGACAATCGTTGCATAAAAGCGCTGCGGCGATGGCTAAGATGCCGCTGCCGGTGCCCACATCCAGGATGCGTTTCCGGGGCGGGAAAGACTCAAGGGCCCGCAAACAAAACTGGGTAGTGGCGTGCAAACCGGTGCCGAAGGCCATGCCCGGCTCGATATAGATAACCTTGCGATTGCCCACCAGCTCGCTATCAAGCTTACCGGCACACTCGCTATCAGCCTGGGGGTGGTACCAACTGGGAGCCACGATGAACATGGTACCCACGCGGAAAGGCTCAAAGCCCTCCTTCCAGCGAGCCAGCCAGTCTTCCTCCGGCACATCCTTGCGCTTCAGGGTCTTGAGACTCTCAGCCAGACCGTATTCTTCAAAGGAACCAATGATACTGTCGAAGTCGCTCTGGGCAATGACCGCACTGTCGAAAGTAGCGCGTACTCTTACTTTGCCGCCTTCTGCCGGCTGCCCGTCCAGCCCTTCCACCTCGCAGCCCTGGGCGCCGCACTGCATCAAAAGCCAGCAGGCCAGGTCTTCATCGGTCCGTTTCACTTCAATTTCCAGGGCGGCCCAGCTCTTTCTGGGTTCTGCTGCTGTCTCGGTCATGCTTGCCTCTTAATGGCCAATTAATAGCCGCTTAATTCCAATCGGGTATTCCGTACCGGCTTAATATAACCCATGGATTTAATCTGGATTAGCCCGGCAGGCTGAAACTTTTTGGCACCGCCCCCGTAATCAGCTCATGGGTCTGTACGCCTGAGCGTTCAAGACAGGCAAAAGCCCCACTAGATAAGGTTTGAGGGATAGTCAGATGATGGAAGCAGCCAAGTCGTTATTTTTACCTTTTATTTCGGTGGCGGCAGTTTGCGTTGTGGCGGAACTGGCCTGGTCATTTCACAAGAAACGCCAGGTTTACAACCTGAAAGAGACCCTCTGCAATCTATCGATGCTAGTAATAAACCGCTCTACGCAATTCCTGTTTGTGGGCTACACATATTATTCAATCACCTGGCTGGAACAGTTTCAGCCGCACAAGCTGCCGGATACGCCACTGTTTGCCCTGCTTGCCGTAATTGTGGTGGACCTACTTTATTACATTGAGCACCGAGCTCTGCATACTAATAAACTACTGTGGTGCCTGCATCAGGTGCACCATAGCAGCCCCTGGTTTAACTTTACCGCCAGCTTTCGCCTGCACTGGCTCGGGCGCATCGTCACGCCCGTCTTCTTTGCACCGGCAGTATTTCTAGGCTTCCGGGTAGAACAGATTTTGCTTTTCGTTACCCTCAACCTCATCTATCAATTCTTCCTACACACAGAAATGGTCGGCAAGCTTGGTTTTCTTGAAGGTATCATCAATACGCCCTCAGCCCACCGGGTTCATCATGGTCAGAACAAACAGTACATAGACAAAAACTTTGGCGGCTTACTTATGGTCTGGGACAGACTTTTCGGCACCTATGAGCCGGAGGTGGAAACTGTTAAATACGGTGTAACGGAAGGCTATTTCGGGGCCAATCCTTTTGTGGTGCAGTCGGTGCTGTTCAGAAGACTATTGAGAGAGCTGATAAGAGACCTCCTGGGAAAGGCGAAAGTGATTCCGCCCAACGCACCCGAACAGATGCTTAAGTGATGGATAGGGGCTCAAAAGCCGGCTCGACCATGACATATTGTCTCCAGGGCTTGGAGGCCAAATAGATGAAAGACAATAGCGAAAATGGTCGAAGTAGTAGAAGCTGGCGAAAGGCAAGCACATCTTGCCAGAAGAATAGAAGCGGCAGGCGCATACTCATTCTCTCTGCTTCTTCCGGCAATGGGCACGTGCGGGCAGCGGAAGCCCTGGAAAAGGCTTTCAGGCTGCAAGATGCCCAGGCTGAGATACAACATCTGGACGCCCTCACCCTGGTCAGTCCGGCCATGCGCGCCGTCTATTCAAGGGCTTATATTCGCATGGTCAACAAAGCGCCGGCAGTGCTGGGTTGGCTCTACAACCATCTTGATGCTCCGTACAAAGACGAGCGGCGTCGGCTGCTTATGAACCGTATTAATAGCCTGCCTCTGGCTAAAGCGATTGTCTCATTCAAACCGGATCTGGTGGTCTGTACACACTTTCTACCGGCCGACATCGTCTCAATGTTGCTTGCCAAACGGCGCATCAAAGCCCGCCATGCCGTTGTAGTCACCGACTTCGATGCCCACGGCATGTGGCTGACTAGAAATGTAGACAGATATTTTGTGGCTCTACCTGAGACAAAGGAACATCTTATTCAACTGGGAGTGGCCGCTTCTCTTATCACCGTATCCGGAATTCCAATTGATCCCATATTTGCAGAAGTGGGAGAGAACAGCCAGGCAGAGGCAGCACAAAGCCCACAGAGCATAGAGGCATTGAAGAAGCTCAGAGTGCTGGACAAGACAAGGCCGACGCTGATTGTCTCAGCCGGAGGGCTGGGGGTCGGCCCGGTGGAAGAGCTGATTGAGGCGCTGGTTAAGGCAAAGGTACAAGTAAATGTTATTGCCATGTGCGGCAAAAATGAGGAGCTGAAGGAACGGCTAGAGCAGACTTACGCCAGCGAACAATGCCTCAGACTGCTCACACTGGGCTATGTGAATAACGTGCAAGACTACATGAAAGCTGCCGATGTAATTGTCGGCAAACCTGGAGGGCTGACCACGGCAGAAGCCCTGGCTAGCGGGCTGGCCTTTGTGATTGTCAATCCCATTCCCGGACAGGAGGAGCGAAACTCTGCCCACCTTCTGGAAAATGGTGCAGCCATCCGCTGCAATAACATGACCACTATTGGCTACAAATTGAAAAAGCTGCTGGAAGATCCCTTGCGACTGGCCGAGCTGAAACTCAAAGCTCATGCCATGAGTAGACCAAATGCCGCCATGAAAATAGCGAAACACCTCTCACCGCAACCTAAAGGAAGGCAACCCCGAGAAATCATGTGCAATAGCACAGTGCCACGCTCGGCCTGAGAATCTATTCTGTAACCACGGGAGCGAATTTCAGATAATTCAACGCAAATCAAAAATTCGCCGGTGTGGTCATTTTCTTTCAAACCAGGTTTCCCACGACCAACACCAACCCACCGCCTGAGTGAGTCCACCTTCCTTATTCATGGAGGGGAAGTGGGCTCACGCAGGCGTTTACTCAAAAGTGACGACGCCGAAGCTCAATCTTCATAAATATCGAATGGCTCCTTCCGGGGCAGAGCCCAGAGGCGACGCTTCAAATCTTCCGACAACTGATTTTTGTTTACGTTAACGTAGTGCAAGCGTGGCGGTAAGAGTAGAGCATTGAGACTGGCAGGATCAGTCACCCCCATTTTAAGAGTGAGTGTTTGCAGCCTGGTAAGCTCTTTCAGGCTGGCAAGAGAGCTGCCGTTAATACTTGAAGGTGATTGCAAGGTAAGATTTTCAAGGTTCTTAAGCTTACTTATATTGACGATATCCCGATCAGTTAGAGGGGAGCCGCTGATATCCATAATTCGCATATCAGAGCGCCCCTGCGCCAGAAACTGCAGAAGCTCCGGCACGCCCAGTTGTTCTACGAGACGTAAATGCGTCAGGTAGCGGGTAAATTTCAATCCAACTAGATCGGCGCAAGACAAGGCTGTCCCATCTCCACGGGGCGGCACTTTCGGGCAAAGGGACAAACTCTTGAGGTCGGTCAAAGTATCCAAATACCGCGCGGAAGCGTGAGTCAAATCGAGGCGCTTGCACTCCAGGCGTAATACCAATAATTCCGGCAGACGGCTCACCCACTGCATATGTTCGTCTGTCCAGGTGGCCTCAGGTAACAGGGGAGGAGAACTTACCTGAATACGACTGAGATTGGTACCTACAAGATAGCGAAGCAAGGAAGGGTCTTTGAAAACCGCCGCTCCGGGTTGAAACTCCAGAGGCTGATCCACCGTATGTTTAATAGTAACGGTACCGCTGGCATCTCTTTCAGTACCTGCCTTCTGTTTTCGTTCCAGATAGATCTTTCCGATGCTCTCAGCCGGGAAGCGGAACTCGCTGTTAATATTCTTAGCGCTGAATACCGTTTTCCCCGTAAATTGCGGGCTTGTCCCATGCACTTCCAGAAGTCTTCCGTCGTAAGAGTTCTCCAGATGCACCCGCTTAGAATCAGATTCCGGAATTATCATCTTGCGCCCAAGACTGGGAACCAGCACAAAAAGTGCGCATAACACTATTACGGAAGCCACACCAAAAGCCACCAGTGCCGGCAGGGAAAGCAGGGTGGCTCGCAGTCCGGATCGAGACTTAAAATCCTCCTGCCCGAGAATGGAAAAGTAGGAAGCGGACCCGGCATCACCGGCGGTGCTTTTGTAAGTACCGCTGCGGGCAAGAGTCTGAAGAACCGTCTCCAGTTCCAGCTTTACCTCTGCCATGGTAGCAATGCGGTCCGACAGATCTTTGGCCAGCATACGCTTGAGTAAGCCATCAAGCCGATTGGGGTACTGCGCCATAGGCATACGCTCCCGCAAGGTCGGCACCGGCGCCTGCATGTGCATACCAAGAGTAACCAGGGCATTTTCCCCTACATAAGGCGGCTCGCCCACCAGAGCATGGAAAAGAGTACAGCCCAGAGAATATATGTCGGACTGCGGGGAAGGTCCCTGGCCCATAGCCTGCTCGGGACTCATATAAAGCGGACTGCCGAAGATACAGCCTGGTTGTGTGAGAGACTGCTTGGAGTGATCAGATATGACGCCGGCAATGCCGAAGTCCATGAGCTTAATGACAAAGACATCACGGCTTGGCACCTGACTGCTCTGGGCGGCGGCCTCGGTAAGTGGGCGCTCTACTTTCACCAGCAGGAAATTGGAAGGCTTGATATCGCGGTGTATGATACCGGCATCGTGCACCATCTGCAGTGCCTTGCAAATTTGAATGAAGATATTGAGAAGCACCGGCAACGGTAACTCCTTCCTGCCATCAATGAGAAGATCAAGAGTACTCCCTTCAAAAAGCTCCATTGCGTAGTAAGGATGAGTATTGTTAGCTACGCCGAAGTCGTAGATCTGCACTATCGAAGGATGTTTCAATTTCCCCATCAGTTGCGCCTCACGCTGAAACCGCAACCATGATTCGGAACTGACACTAGATTTAAGAACCTTCAAGGCCACATCTTTTTTGAGCAGCAAGTGATGGGCACGGTAGACCTTGCCCATTCCCCCTTCGCCCAGAACTTCACTAATTTGGTACTTGCCGTCGATTACATGACCTGGAGCAAATTGTTGACATGTGCTGTCCAGAAAGGGCACAGCCGGGTTAACATCGGCAAAGCCAACCACCCCCGCTTGCACTGTAAAGAGCTGAGATTGAGACTGTGATTCAAGACGTTTGTTTTTGGACACCGGACCACAGTACCTTTGAGTGGCTAAGAATGATCGGAGAATCTGCCGGAAAGTCGGGCAATAAGCAAAGAGAAAATTTATGCCAAAATATAACACAAACAGGAGGTAGGCTTATGATCAAGGACGACACTCAACAAGCAATTCCGCCCGACCGTATCGGGCTAGTTTTGAAGGCAGCTTGTTTTGCGGCCGACAAACACCGTCATCAAAGACGCAAGGACAGCCTCAAGTCACCCTATATAAACCACCCCCTGGAGGTGGCGGAGCGCATCTGGAATACAGGCGAGTGTCACGACCCTGACGTTATTTGCGCAGCGATTCTGCACGATACGGTGGAAGACACTGAAGCAACCTTTGAAGAACTGGAAGCGGAATTCGGCAAGACCATCTGCGATCTAGTCAGAGAAGTGACGGACGATAAGAGTCTGCCGAAAGCGCGGCGCAAAGAGCTACAAATCGAGCACGCCGCCCACATAAGCCCCGCTGCCAAGCTAATCAAACTGGCCGACAAAACCAGCAATGTCAAAGACATTCACCAGAGCCCGCCTCCCGACTGGAGCCTTACCAGGCGCAAGGAATATCTCGACTGGACAGCGGCAGTGGTAGAACAGTTGCGGGGCGCAAATCAAGCCATGGAAGAGGCTTATTTCGCCACCCTGGCAGAGGCTCGCCTCGGTCTGAAGAGAGCGTCTGAAGAATTGGGCTCATAATGGAAGGAATGAAGAGAGCTAGAGGCTGGTTTAAGGAGAGAGGCTTCGAGCCTTTCTCATTTCAGGAAGAATTATGGTCTGCCTACTTGAATCAACAGAGCGCTCTTCTCACGGCCTCTACCGGTACAGGAAAGACTTATGCCGCTTGGTTCGGTCCGCTAATTGAAAATATGAATTCCTGGGGTGATAAGCACCTTCAGAGATCGGTTACTGCTCAAACTCAAGAACCGCTTGATACTGGGCCTCCGAATGACAGTCGGAATTTACCTTTGACCGTTTTGTGGATCACACCTTTGCGCGCATTAGCTCAAGATTTACATTTGAATTTGCTTGCGCCGGTGCAAGATCTTAAACTGCCATTCTCTGTAGAAACCCGCACCTCAGACACCTCTGCCGGTACACGAGCCAGACAGAAGAAGGTCTTGCCCAGCTGCCTTATTACTACGCCCGAGTCTATATCAATTCAGATATCCTATGCCGGCTTTGCAGATAAATTCAGGCATGTGAAGCTGGTCGTTGTCGACGAATGGCATGAGCTTTTAGGCAGTAAGCGCGGCACCCTGGTGGAACTGTTTCTGGCTAGATTAAGGAGCTATTGCTCCCCCGTAGTATTTGCGCTCTCTGCCACCATAGGTAATGCCGACCTGGCGCTTGAGACTCTTGTGCCCAGCGGCGACAGAATAATTATCACAGGGAAGGAAAAGAAGGTGATTGAGGCACGCTCAGTCTTGCCGCCGCGACTTTCAAATTTACCATGGAGCGGGCATACCGGCTTAACCATGGTGGATGAAGTAGCTAAGCTCGCCGGTGAAGCCAGTTCCACCTTGATTTTCACTAACACCCGTTCTCAGACCGAACAGTGGTACCAGGAGTTGATTGAAATCGAGCCCGACTTTGCCGGACGGGCGGCCCTGCATCACGGCTCACTTGATACTGATGTTCGACGCTTCGTAGAAGAGAATCTACGCAGTGGGCGCATTAATTTAGTCGTTTCCACTTCGTCTTTAGATCTTGGCGTAGACTTCTCACCGGTGGAAAGAGTCCTACAAATCGGCAGCCCGAAAAGCGTCGCCCGCGCCCTTCAGCGAGCCGGGCGCAGCGGTCACAGACCGGGTGCGGTGAGCACGCTCTATATGGTGCCCTGCCATGCTCTCGAACTTGTCGAGTTGGCCGCAGCCCGCATAGCCCTTACTTCCGGACACCTGGAAGAACGCTATCCTGTGCTCATGCCCATCGATGTTCTGTGTCAACACATTACCACCACTTGCCTGGCTGGTCCCCTCTATCCGCAGCAGTTTCTAAAAGAGATGCGAAGTACAAGAGCCTTCCGCCATCTTAGTGAGGACGAGTTAAACTGGTCCCTAACTTTCGTTGCCACCGGTGGTAGTGCGCTAGCTGCTTATCCCGAGTTCAAGCGCATTAAACTTAAGGAAGGTTATTATGAAGTAGATTGCGAAACTGCCGAGGGCAAACAACTGGCCCTTAAACACCGCCTGTCGATTGGCACCATAGTTGCAGATCAATCGATGGAAGTACGATTCTTTCGAGGCGGCTCCCTTGGTCATGTGGAAGAGTCTTTTATATCTCGACTGAAAGTCGGCGATACTTTTCTTTTCGCCGGACGCTATTTGGAGTTGGTCGAGGTGAACGGCATGAAGGCTTATGTGCGGCTTTCTTCAAAACGTGGCGGTCCGGTGCCTCGCTGGATGGGCGGGCGTTTACCCATGAGCAGTCAGTTATCTGCCCATGTTCGTTATCTGATTGATCAGGCTTCGCACGGCAAATTTGAAGAGCCCGAGATGACCTTCATCAAACCCCTCTTACTTTTACAGTCGCAGCGCTCCTTACTGCCCGCCCAAGACGAAGTGCTTGTGGAATGGCACAAGTCACGGGACGGCTATCATCTCTTTATATACACTTTTGAAGGCAGAATGGTAAATGAAGGTTTAGCCTATCTGAGCGCCTTCAAATTATCAAGACTATCGCCTGCTACTTTCTCTATAGCCGTTAACGATTGGGGCTTTGAGATACTATCAGATCGCCCCTTCCGCTTTGAGAGAGGGGCGAGCGAATTTTTCATGGCATTTAAGCAGGAAGAATTATCGGATGACATACTAGCTTGCCTCAATGCCGGCGAAATGGCGCGCCGCCAGTTCAGAGAGATTGCCAGGGTAGGGGGACTTATCTTCCAGGGGTATCCAGGCGCTCCTCGCAAAGTCAAACAAGTTCAAATTTCTTCCTCCCTGCTTTATGATGTTTTTGTCGATTATGACCCAGGTAATCTTTTGGTCAGACAAGCGCATCAAGAAGTTCTAGATAGGCATCTCGAAGTGCAAAGGATGAAGCTTGCCATCGAGCGTATAGTGAGCGGCAAGGTGGTAGAGGTAGAGACACCTAAGGCTAGCCCTTTCGCCTTACCACTGATGGTTGATCGTTTGCGGGGTAAGCTGTCTTCGGAAAAACTGAGCAGCCGCATTGAAAGAATGGAAGTGGACATGGCCAGGGAAATGCAGGCCGGGCGCTATTATGGCTGAGTTTCTCAATTTCAAGAGGCAGGGTGAAACAATAACTGTTTTGCCTGATAAAGCGGTCTTCCTTCCCAGTCGCAAGACCTTGCTTGTTTCTGATATTCATCTTGGAAAAGGCCAGGCATTTAGAGCCAGGCAGTTCTTCGCTCCAGCCGGTGTTTGTGCCGCCGACTTGCAGCGCTTGTTACAGGTTGTCACCGCCTATAGGGCCGAGCGCCTGATTATTCTAGGAGACTTAGTGCACAGCAGAGACGGAATCAATGAGGAACTTGATCGGCTCTTCCTTGACTTCAGAGCCAAGACAAAAAATGTTGAGACCATACTTGTGCTGGGGAACCACGATCTGAGAGTGAATTTCAGCAGTAAGTGGAGACTATCTCTAGTGAACGGCGGCTTTGAAGAAGACGGTTTTTTCTTCGAACATGGCGACGAAGATAGTAAGGCCCAAATAAACGAGAACAATAAAACAAATAGGTCCGGTCTATTTCGCTTTTCCGGTCATATCCATCCGGCGGTGCGACTGCATGGTGCCGGCAAGGCGAGCGAAAGAATGCCCTGCTTCTGGCTTCGCTCTAGAGAACGCTGCCTGGTTTTGCCATCCTTTGGCAGATTAACCGGTGCTTTCACAGTTAGTCCCCAAACATCCGACCGGGTCTTTATTCCGCTCTACGATGAAGGCAACATTCTAGAGGTTACTCTTAAATAAGCAGATAAGCTTCCCCTTTGAGAAACTGAACTGTCCGCAATATTCCAGGGACAGAGGCGAAAACTAAAGTCAGCATAGAGAGAACTATAAACAAGAAGAGAAGCAAGCCAACCTCAAATGCACCATTAACCTCCCACAATAGTCCCAGAAAGCCAAATGCCTACCCCAAAATCAGGGTAGGCATTTTCTCGAAACTTGGTGCCGAAGGTCGGAGTCGAACCGACACGGAGTGTTTGCTCCGGCTGATTTTGAGTCAGCTGCGTCTGCCATTTCGCCACTTCGGCTTGCGGAAGGAAATATATCTTACACTATGTCCACCATGCCTAAACCCTCAGCTAAAGCAAAAGCAACCAAACGCAAAGATCCAACCCCCTTGGCAGCAGCCGACCTCTATTGCCTGCTCACCGGCTTTGGTCCCTTCGGCTCCGCGAAAAGCAACCCCAGCGAGCTTGTTACCCTGTCATTTCCTGACATCTTCAAAACCGGCGACGCCAAAACCGACGCCTCCTCTAAAAAGGGACCGGTTGCAAAGCAAATTCACATCTCTAAACTGAGCCTCGACACGGTGGGAGCCACAGCCTGGAAAACCCTCAAGAAGTCATTGAAGAAGCTTGAAAAGGACCTGGAAGAAGCGGGTAAAGCCGGACCGGTTATTGTTCTTATGACCGGTCTGGCATCAGGGAGCCGGGCCCTCCACCTGGAACGTTTTGGCATGAATCTGCGCGACTATCGCATTGCCGACCAGGCCGGCGCCCAGGTGGAAGACAAGCCGGTACAGGCTGAAGGCCCTGACCTCTTGCGCACCAGCCTGAAACTGACGGCCGTCAAGAAGTCCCTCATTGACGCAGGCTACCCCTGCCAGATTTCCAACCATGCCGGTACTTTCGTCTGCAACGAACTTTATTACCAGGTGCTCTATCACTTGAGCAGGCATAGAGCAGTAAAAGCCTGCCTTTTTGTGCATATGCCTGAATTGAAGGACTTTGCCGAGGCCACAGCCGCACTCAAGAGAAAGCAAACAGCCAGGCAAGCCGCCGCTGCCCGTACGGAAACTGCACGCCTGGCGCTGCTTCGGGATGCCATGCTGAAGGTATTGGAAGAAGTGGCGAAACAGGTGCATTGAAGCGCCAATCTAATAATTCGCCCGGGCAATTCAGCTAAAATGCACAGGTCGGCAGCCAATAGCTCGGTAAACTCAAACAAGGGCAAAAGAAAAGTATGGAAAGACAAAGAGAAGGTAACACCAAGTTGTCGTTGGCCTTTATGCTGGCCGGTATACTCGGCACAGTGCTCATTCCTTCCGTCTTTGCCGACTGCAAAGATTGCCCCAAGAGTGAAAGTGCCGGAAGACGTGAGGGTTTCAACCAGCCCTTAATCTTATCAGGCATCAAAAGCATCAAGGTGGCGGTGGGCGAAATCGACGACACTCTGAAAGAGAAAGGCGCCAATCAAGAGCACCTGGTCAACCGCCTGAAAGAGGAACTTAGCACCACTCATGCCACCATTATCGATGCCGGCGAAGCTTGCTGCAAACATAAAGCCGGCAACAAAGCCGCCGACAACTCGCCGATTCTCTACCTGAAGGTGCGCTCGGTCAGTGACGATGCAAAAGTTTGTGTTTACTCGATAAACCTTTCTCTAGTAGAAAAGTCTCGCGTAGCTCGCAACCACAAGGATATTATGGCTTCCGTCTGGAGCAAAGACCTGATCGGCAAGGTACAGGCCGATGCCGGCGCGGAGCTTGACAGCAAGCTCGATTTGCTCATGAAAGAGTTCCGCCGCGACTACCTGCTGGCCAATAGTGCCGACATTGCTCACCCGGACATGCCCGATGATGCTGGCGGCAAGAACGTGCATAAGAAGCCGCGCTACATAAGGAAGTAAACCGCTCTTAACTCCTCAAACAGGATCCCGCGTCCACACTAGAAGCCAATTCAAGAAAATGCCCATGCACAAATTCAACTATCTGCTCTCGGCGCTTATGGCTGTAATCTTTCTACAGCAAGGGGCCGGGGCGGCTGATGTGGCGCCGGAAGACGGCAAAGCACTTAAGTCAGCCTTATTTAGAGAGGCCAAAAACGAAGTAGACTATCCTCGCCTCTCGAAAGTGGCAGGCTATGCAATTAGAGTCAGCGTCGAGAAGTTGGACCTGCCTCCGAGCAAGAGTGCGCTTAACAAGGGCAAGACCAGACAGGTAATGGAGAAGTATCTGAAAGAATTCGGACTCAAAACCACTCGAGAAATGATTACGGGAAGAAGCACAAAGCTCAGCTTGACCGTCACCAAAGCAGGCACGACAAAGGTGAACGCCAAAGCAAAAGCTCAGAAATCTACGCATATATTAAAAGTCATGCTCTTTGCACCACCTGCTCCCAACTGGAAATTTAACACCAGAGCAGCCATAATGAGTTCAGAGATTCCGCTTAAGCTCTCCGCCGATAAAAGTGATGAGCTAACGCCTATCTTGAAAGAGACTGCGCTAAAAATCTCGAAGCAATATTTCACAGCTCGCAGCGGCGACTATGAAAAGAAACAGGAAGCCCCGGCCCCCAAAGACAATCCTGTCAAACAAGACTGAGGCAAAGGTCTGAACAAGCAAATTCCAGTCCGATTGATCCGTATATCGGCTCTCCTTAGTATTCTGTGCCTGGCGCAGACATTGTGGATGTCCGTTTCCGCCAGGGCGATAGCAAAGGCAAACGGCACCGCCCCTGATCTCGCCCGCCGAGAGGAACTCAGAAAGCAATACTGGTTCGCGCAGAAGTACGGCGAATGCGATGAAATCTCGGTCATCAGGCCCTTTTTAAGTGAAGCTAATTGCTTCATCGTCTACGAACCATTCTTCCGAGGCATTCCTTTAAATTCGCCGCTGTTAGCGGAAATACCTTTCAGCACAGTCAATCTAAAACTCGACATAGACTGCGACATACATACTGACCTCTGTGCCGCCAAACAAGAGATAGAAGAAGCCCTCACGGCTGAACTAGCCAACTCAGGCATCACGGTAACAAGTGAGCCGCAAAAGCATAAGCTTGTTTTCAAATGCACGCCGCATAAACCCCATCTCTGGAAATTGGTGCTCTGGAAAGAGGAAGATGGAGTAGAGAAAAAGAATCATTCCGCTCCTATACTGAGCCGGAAGCTGGCCGTAGAGCATTTATGCTCCAATTACACAGAGAAAGTTGAGTTCCTGCCCAAAATAAGAGAACTGGCGGGTTTATTGCCCAGTTACTATCACGAGCTCAAGGAAGGCAAGCCAAAAATTCTGGTGGATGCCCAAGCTAAAGTTGCTACTAATGTGAGAGTCACATTCGATGGTTATACGGTCAGCCGGTTTCCAAAAGACAAGCGAAAAGTGGCATCATCAGTAGAAATTACCAGCGGTGAACGGCTGACCGGTTTGAGTCTTGCCACTATTGAGAAAACCATTCGCGAAACACTGGCGGACCAGGGCATCGAAACCACGAATTCCACATCGGCAATTAAGAATTTGAAGATGCCCACCTACCGCTTCAAGCTCACTTTGAGCAAGCAAGAAGGTAACGAAAATGGTGCCATGCATCTTTTTATTGAAATGCAATCTCCCTACCTGGAGCGAGAAAGAGACGGCGCTAAAGCCCTCTGGCGCATCAACCAGAACGGCAGTGGTTACATCGTTTACAACGGACAGGGTGTACTAAGCTGCCTGCGCGAATTCATTGCCAACATGCCCAACCCATTTGAAGACAGAACAGTCAGACGCACAATAGAAATACCGAAAGACTACCAACCAATTCAGCTGGAAAAAGAATTGATTCACCAGAGAAATGCCGAACACGGATCCTTTGAAGACCTGGTCCAGCCGGCAAAAACGGCAGAACCCGGCACAAACCAAATAAGGGAGCAATCGAGAATCATAAGTCCTCCTGTGGACCTGGAATTGTTAGAGAAACAACCAAGTGAGCCAAACAGTGACTTTAAAATTCTTGAGCCTTATATCCGCGAAAGGAAGAGACCCTGATGTTTAACGGCGCATATTAAAGATTGCACAAACGCTACTGCAAAGGCAAACTGTCCGGCTCTACTTCCGACTCTCCTGCACGAATAACTGTCGCTCTTTGATCGCAGGGCTTTTGGAATCGAGCTTTTCAGCACGATCAAAGCAGTCCATGGCGTACTTCTTAAATACTTCAGCTTGAATATTGGTGGAACCGCCTTTCCGGGTCTGGATGTATTGTTCGCGGAAATACTGAGCCAGTTTCAAGTATACAGCCGCCTCTTTGCCCGGCGGAATTGCTGACATAAGAGGAGCATACTTATCTTCAGGAGAAGCGGCACTAGTGGGTGCTATCTTCAGTTCGAAAGCGGAACCGTTCACCTTGCCCAGTTTGACATTGCCGGGCTGCATGGAAAAGATCTGGAAGTAATCGGGCTTCTCAGAAGGAGAGGCGGCCCAACTTCCCTTTTTGGGCACCACTGTTGCCACTGCCGCATTGGCAGCAGCTACTTTAAAATCCAGTTCTCTTATTTTGACAGAGCGACCAGCCGAGGCTGAAACAGTTTTGTTTTTGCTTTTATTTAGATCTAGAAGCGCAGCATCTGCCGCCCTCTTCGCAGCCGGTTTTTGCACCTGCACCTCAAGAGCCAGCCAGTTATCACCGTCATCGGCGAAGCTGACTACGGCTACACCGGGACCGACACCTTCCAGCGCCACCAAATTCTTATCCACTACGGTAAGATCAACCACCTCAGGACGATCTACGACGGTGCGCACGAATTTGTGCCCATCGTCCCGGATCAGACAAAACTGACCAGGCAAAAGCTGGGTAAGACGCTTGCCCTTGAGAGTAGACAAGGAGAATGAAACAGCGCCAGTACCTTCCTTGGAAGCCAGTGCAGGCTGACCATTGAATAGCGGAACCGCCAGTAATGCCGCTGTCGTCAGGGCGAAACAGAACTTGATCTTCAAAGGTACGCTCACAGGCACATGCATTTTCAAATCTCCATTCATAAGACGGAACAATAGTCTAAACCTCAGGCGCACGATAGCTCGGACTGCCACCCCGAAAATTCAGCTTTCTTCTCAACAACAGTTTTCTCATTTCATCCAACAAGATTATGACCGGTATGCAAGTAAAGGCATAGAGAATTGCCTGCGGCGGCAAAGGGGCCGTATCGAAGACGCTCCTCAGGGCCGGCACGTACATAAGTGCCGCCAGCAAAGCAATCTCAAAAGCCACTCCACCAATGATGAGACGATTATTGAAGGGGCTTATGGAAAACACGGAGTCAGTCTGAGTGCGACAGCAAAACACAGCGCCAACCTGACTGGTGACAATACAGGTGAGAGTCATGGTGGTGGCAACTTTCCAGACCTCCGAACCCTGCGGAGCAAGGGGCACGCCCGGCCAGCCATGCAGAAAGTTGATATAGAAATAGCCGCTCATGGAAAGAACCGACTCAATGGCGCCATACCAGAGCAAAGCCTTAGCCAGTAGCGCTTTGGATAAAAGCGGTTCCTTGCGTGAGCGCGGTTTGCGCTGCATAACGCCGGTCTGGGCCGTATCGGCACCAAGACCGATAGCCGGCACCATGTCAGTGCCAAGATCCACTGAGAGTACTTGCATCACAGTAAGCGGCATGGGAATCAAGCCGCAAGACAGAAGCATCAATACAAAAGGCACCGCCTCAGCCATATTGCTATTGAAGACATAAACGGCAAATTTTTTGATGTTGTCGTAAACGGCTCGACCTTCTTCCACGGCGTTGACTATGGAAGCAAAATTATCATCCAGCAAGATAATATCGGCGGCTTCCCTGGCCACGTCAGTTCCACACAAGCCCATAGCCACTCCGATATCGGCCTTCTTGAGAGCAGGGGCGTCGTTGACACCATCACCGGTGACGGCCACAATATGACCGGCCCGCTGAAAGGCTTCTACCACTCTCAATTTATGCTCGGGGCTGACCCTGGCAAAGACCACGTCTGATGTAATCAGTTCTACCAGTTCCTGATTGGTCATGCGGTCCAGTTGGGCGCCGGTGATCACTCTGGCCGCGCCGGCGTCGACAATTCCCACCTTTCTGGCGATGGCCTCGGCGGTGACCTCGTAGTCGCCGGTAATCATGACCACCTGAATGCCGGCCTGCCGACATTTCGCAACAGCGCTCAGCACCTCGGAACGAGGCGGGTCCAGCATGGCAAAGAGACCGAGGAAGGTAAGATTCGATTCCACCCCGGCAATGTCGAGGGCAGACTGATCATTGAGAGTTTTGCGAGCTACGGCAATCACTCTCAATCCCTGACCGGCGTAGCCGTCGATTTCTTGCAAAATACCCTGGCGCCGCTCTTCATCAATGGTCTGCAAGCCCAAGGGCGACAACCAGTCCGTGCTATGCTCCAGTACACCGGCCGGCGAACCTTTTATAAAAGCGATCCGCTCAAGGGAACCAGGCTCGGCACCGACATTTACTTCATAGATAGTGCTCATGCGCTTTCTATGAGAGTCAAAGGCATTTTCATGCAGCCTTTTGCTTGTGGCGGCGGCATCCGACTGGAACAGTCCGGCCTTGCCTGCAGCCACAAGCAGCGCTAATTCCGTCGGATCACCGGAGGTGCTCAGACCATCGGCACCTTTCACCAGGGTGGCATTATTACAAAGCAAGCCAACTTGCAAGAGCGCCGCCAGCTCAGGCGGCAGTTCGCTAACCGGTTCATTACCTGAAGAGAAGAGACTGCCGTTCAATTCATAGCCATGACCGGAAAATAGATAGTCCTTGCCGCCCGCCATCACCCTGGCCACAGTCATACGATTTTCCGTAAGCGTACCGGTTTTATCAGTGCAAATTACGTTTGTACAACCAAGAGATTCAACTGAGGAAAGCCTTTTCACAAGCGCATTGCGCTTAACCATACGCTGCACGGCCAGAGCCAGGGCCAGGGTTATGGTAGGCACCATACCCTCCGGCACAAAAGCCACCACCATGCCCATGGCAAAAATGAAAGCCGCTTCCGGCCTCACATGGGCCATGGTGATGGCAATGACAAACATGAGGGCGCCGATACTAAGGGCCAGTATCGAAACTATTTTAGTTACCCGCTCCATTTCCCGCTGCAAGGGGCTTGGCTGTTCGGCGATTGTAGCTGTAAGCCTGGCTATGCGTCCGAATTCGGTATGAGTGCCGGTGGCGTAAACCACTGCCAGTCCGTGACCGGACAGGCAGGATGTACCGGCAAAGAGCAAATTCGGCAGGTCCGCACGAATAAGATTGGCATCCTTGCCCATGCGCTTGGAAAACAGAGCGGCGGTCTTGACCAGCCTGGTGGTCTCGCCGGTGAGAGTGGACTGGTCCACGGTGAGCGACTCATCCTCAATCACCCTGGCATCGGCGGAAATTTTGTCGCCCTCGTTGACAATCACTACATCGCCGGGCACCAGCTCATAAGCCAAGATGGTGCGAACCTTACCCTCCCGCCGCACCTGCACGCTCAGGGGCAAAAGCTGCTTGAGGGCAGCGGTAGTTTTCTGGGCTCGAAACTCCTGCCAGAAGCTGAAGGCCCCATTGATGATATTTACCAGCCAGATAGCCACGCCCAGTTGCGGCATCCGGGCCAGAAAACCAATCAGTCCGGCAGCCCAGAGCAGTAAAGCCATGGTGTGCAGGAAATTTTCACGCAGCAACGCGCCAACGGCAATGGGCACTTCCACACTGATGGAATTGCGGCCGTGCCTTTGCAACCGCTCCGCCGCCGACTTCTCGCTCAATCCATCTACTGTGGTGTTTAACCGGGTGAGAACCTCATCCACCGACAATGTGGAGACATCGGGTTCCACGGCAGCGGTGCGCACCTCTATTACGCGAGGATGTCGCCCATTATGCCTTGAATTGTGTTTCATCAAGCCGCTCTAATTCTCATGGAGCAGTTTCAAGGTTTCCCGGGTGTCAGGCACCAGGAGCCTTTCCCGCTTACGCAAACCACGCAAAGTTCGCGGGATTGAGAATAGCACCTTTTGCACACCTTCTTGTGACAGTTCTTGCAGGAAACAAGACCATCCCCGAGTACCGGTAAAAGCTTGGGATCGCTCAACTTGCCGCAAACGCCGCAAGCTCCAGTGATTGGATTTTGAGGAAGCATTGACATCTCACCCTCTGCGGTCATGCGCAATCGGTTAAATCACGCCGGTCGGGAAGAAAACATCCAACCAGGAGTCTCAATCTGCCCAGCGGCATACTAAAATCATAACCGGCCGGGCTCAGGGTTGCCAGGATACCGGTCTTTGTCACCGAACCATTCAGTACGGGACGGTAGCTCATTGGCATTGCACCATGGCCACCAGTTTAGCCATCAATCAGGGGCGGGTAAGATGAAAAATTATATTCTCAGTATCGACCAGGGCACCACAAGCTGCCGGGCCATAATCTTTGATAAGAGCGGCAAAACCCTGGGCGTAGGTCAGATGGAATTCCAGCAGATCTTCCCCAAACCAAGCTGGGTTGAGCACAATCCCTCTGAAATTCTCGCCAAACAAATCGAATGTATTAAAGATGCCGTAAAAAATGCCGGTATCAAGGCCGAAGAAATTGCTTGCGTAGGGGTTACCAATCAGCGCGAGACGACGGTTGTATGGGAAAAGGCTAGCGGCAAGCCCATCTACAATGCCATCGTCTGGCAATGCCGCCGCACAAAAGATTTTGCCGATAGTCTCAAGGAAAAGATGGATCTTTTCCGCCTCAAAACCGGCCTTGTGCCGGATGCTTATTTCTCGGGACCGAAAATCAGATGGATACTGGATAACGTCCCCGGTGCCCGGGCCCGGGCCGAGAAAGGTGAACTCTGTTTCGGCACCATAGATACCTGGCTCATTTGGAATCTAACCAAAGAGAAGAACCATGCCACAGAGGGTAGCAATGCTTCTCGCACCATGCTCTTTAACATCAATACTATGGAATGGGATGATGAGCTGTTGGCCCTCATCGACGTTCCGAAAGCAGTATTACCGAAGGTGCTGCCCTCAAATGCCGATTTCGGCACCACCAATAAGGAGCTGCTCGGATTTGAAGCACCTATTTTAGCCAATTTAGGCGATCAACAAGCCGCTCTCTTCGGGCAATGCTGCCTGGATGAAGGCATGGCCAAGTGTACTTACGGCACGGGCAGTTTCTTGCTGGCCAACATCGGTGCAAAGCCACGTCTGGCTAAAGGGCTATTGACCACGGTGGGCTGGCAGCTGGCCGGCAAAGCTCCTGCTTATGCCTTTGAAGGAGCCATCTTCATTGCCGGAGCAGCTATCCAGTGGTTGCGAGACGGACTGGCTATCATCGAATCAAGCACGGAAAGCGAAGCCCTGGCTAAATCTCTCCCTTCCAATGAAGGTGTCTACTTTGTACCAGCCCTGGTGGGACTTGGTTCACCGTGGTGGAATTCCGATGTGCGCGGCACCATTGTCGGTATCACACGCGGCACCACCAGAGCCCACCTGGTGAGAGCGGCCCTGGAAGCCATGGCCTACCAGGTCGGCGATGTCGCCGAGGATATGAAAGCCAACGGCATCTCTATCAAAGAACTGAGAGTAGACGGCGGAGCCACCAAGAACGAATTTCTAGTACAGTTCCAAGCCGACGTGCTGAAAGTGCCCGTGCTGAGAGCCTCCAATGTAGAGTCTACAGCCTGGGGCGTAGCGGCTCTGGCTGGAATGACCGCCGGTCTCATCAAAGATGAGGCGGAACTGGAAAGCCTCTGGCAGAAAGACCTGAAACTCAGCCCTGCTGAAGATAAAGCTGAGCAATATGGCGGCTGGCAAGCCGCTCTCAAGGCAGCTTTTGCTTGCGCCGAAGCACAAACACCCTGCAAAGAAAAAGCCTGCAGCAAAAGCTGAGACATCAATAGCGCTCCAGCACCTCTCTTATGAAGTCAGTTTTGGCTTCCGCATAGTCGTTCACGACGCTGTGAACAGCCGCCAGCTCAAGCTTTAGCTTTTCGTAGCGGCGGCAGACCTGAGCATCGCCTCTGAGAATATCGCGAAACTTGAGATGGCGCTGCCAGAAACCACTACCCACCGCCACCAGGTGAACATTGACGGCCTGTCTGCCGGCATCGGCACCAGCCCCACCATCAGTGGCAGTACGGCGGAAGAAGCGACGCTCAGGCAGTTCGCTTTCGTACTGGCCAATGTAAGTAAAACCCAGATCGATCATTGGTTGGACACAACTATCCAGTTCGTCTTTGCCGGCATCGGGACGGAGACCTGGCATTATATCGATTATTGGTTTGGCGGCTAATCCGGGCACGGAAGTACTGCCAATATGCTCGATGGCCGCAAGCCAGGGAGCCAGAGAGGCGGCAATCCCGGCCCGCTCCACCTCATAGAAGGAAGGCCAGCGAGGATCGTAAGCATCGATGCGAATCTTGCCGCTCAAATTCATAAAGCCGCCTCCCTAAAAACTGGCAAGGTGCCGTCCTCACTTTCAGTGGGCAAATTAGCGCCCCGGGAGGCCAGGGCTCCAATTTTAGCTCTATTTGCAATTTAATCTTTGGTCTCCCCCTATTTTTCTCCGGTCCCTCGTTTTCACCTCTGTCAGGACAGCTCACCCCCGAGCAACTAATCGGCAATTCAAAACAATCAACAAACGAGGGTTACAAATGCAAGCTCATAAGTGCCAGGAAACCATCCACCTGAACCTTGAGAAGAACAAAGCGATCGTACTCTTAGGATTAATAGCCAGTTTCAACAATGACGGAGCATTAAGGCTCAAGCACCCGGCCGAGAAAAAGGTGCTCTGGGATCTGGAATGCATCCTGCACGGCATGCTCTCTGATGTGAGCGGGCAGGCCTTCGAAAACAAAGTGCAGCAAGCCAGGGAAATAACCTGGCCCACCAGCCATAGCCGCATCACCCATAATCTGACCGTGCCCAGCACCAAGTAGAAGTTTTTTCAACGCCGACCTGATACAGAAAGACCTCCCTTTAGGGGAGGTCTTTCTGCGTGTCTTCGTCAAGCGGGGGGAAAATCAATTTAAACGAGGCTAATGGCTGGCAGTATCAAGCAGGGCCCGAGGCAGACCTTCCGCTACTACGGCGGAAAAGGGCTCGACGGTAACTATGTCGAACTGCGCACCACTTTCGCCCACGAGCTTTGTATCAAGTTTGCGCAGCGCTTCGATGCCATCTTCTTCGTTTCCTATCTGGAGAAAGTCGATTCGAACTTCGTCGGCTCTCGTCATTTTGCGGGAGGCGCGACTGATCACTGAGATCAACTCGCCTTTGTCGCTGGGCTCACCATCGGTGATCACTTCGATGAGTAATTTTCGAACACTGGCGGGGTTGCGATCGCGGCGCTCAAAATACTCATCTAGAATTTCAGACAGCGGCTTGGCCATATAAGTTCCCCCATTGGGAACATTTTTAGAAAAAATATCCGGCACCAGGGAAAAGCTCACATTCCTGAGAACCTGGGCGTTTGATGAGAAGAGAGCGACAGTTATGCCGCTCTTGAATACAGGCGAAATCTGACTGGTGAAACTGAGCAGTTGCTGGCGACACCACTCCCAGCGGCTCAAGCCCTGCGGACAATCGGTCTCGTTCATGGAACCGGACTTGTCAATTACTATGGCGATTTCATAGTTGGCAAGTAGATTCAATTCTTGCTTATTCAAAACCTTGCCCACTATGGGTATGCGCACCGCGCTCAAAGCGGCAGAGGAAGCGCCGGCAGCAGTGCCGGCCTTCAAAGCTGTGCCGGCGGCGGCCTTGCCGGCAGTGCTGCCGCTACCGCTGGCCAATCCCTTCAATATAGATTTGGCCTTCTCTTGCAACTGGGGAGACTGACTCATGGCCCGCCCCAACTCAGTGACGGCTTTAAGCCCCCTTGAGAAGAGTTCGGAGCTTTTATCGGCTTCGGTAATCTTGAAACTGGAGGGGTAATTGGAAGAGGGCGCCGGAGCCGAACTGGCGGCAGGGGCCTGGGCTCCGGCAAAGGCACTCTTATCGCCGCTGGAAAAGAGGGAACCCTGGGCGCCGTCAGTGGTATTACCAGCGGTACTGGCATCATAAGTCGAGCCGACTCTCCCGACCGGCTGGTTGACGGCCGGCGCCAAACCGCTGTCAGGTCGACTGAGGCGGGGCTGGCTGAGGGTGGTCTGGGTGACCGAACCTGAAAGAACGCTGTCGCCGGCGGAATTGACCGGGCGCTTGAGACGGCTGGGTGCGGCAGGCGGCATGGTATTACCAGCCCAGACCGACTGACAAGCAGTAAGGGAAACCATGGTCAGGGCAATTGCCTTGACAGCCTGCCTGATATTGTCGTTGTGCATTTTGCCAGACCTGTTTGGAAGATAAAGAGCTTGACGGAAGTCGGTAAAGAAAGCATACCGAGGACATCGAGGGAAGAGTACCGCTTTACACCGGCAGATAGACGATGGTAAGCCGCGATGGTTCCTGAAGAGCCTCTGGCAGCGGAGCGGAACTAAAACTATGATGTCGGTTGGAAGTTTAACCGATAAAGGGGTTTCCGCTTTAGAATTAGCTTTTGATCTGCAAGGACCGGCCGCCATTTTGAAAGCCTGCAAAAGTGTCAAATTTGTCCTGGCCGGAAGCGCCCTGCTCCTGAGCTGGATGCCGCTCTTGGCAGCACCCAAGGCTTTCGCCCAGAATGCCGACCTGCAACCGGCGCTCTCAGAGCAGTCAGGTTCGCTGCCGATTTTACGTGGACCAAAGACCGGCCTGGAAAAGCAAGTAGAGAGAAGGGCCGCAAAAGCTACCCGCGCAAAAGTCGATGACAGCCCTCGCCCCGGCAAGGTTCGGCATTCCGGCTTCTCCCGAGGACTTCTCAAAACCCTGAACTTTGTGGGCTTTCCCATCGGAGATGAGAACCTGACTCTGGAAAAACAATCCGAGCAGGTGGTGCCGCCGGAAGTGCAAGAAGCATTAGGCTCTCAAAACAACCAGGTGCCTGAGGGCGCCGCCGACCCGGCCTCACACAGCCAGGCCGACCCCTGAGTTAGCGCAAGAGCACCGGCTCGGCGTCCACTTTCACACGGAAGAGCACATAAGGCTTTTCTCTCAAATCGCGACCACCGTGGAAGAGCGGCTGCCGGTGCAATTGGTTGGCCGTAAAATAAAGATAGCCGTCTTGCGCCAGGCAGAGGGTATCGGGCCAGAGCACGCGCGGGTCGCATACCAGGGTCTCATGCTTGCCTTCCAGAGAAATTCGATGCACGGCATTATGCTCGTAATCGGTGGCATAGATGCGGCCGGCCGAGTCCATCTCCAGTCCGTCCGAGGCGCCCTTTTCGGTTACTTCGCAAACCGTCTTGGCCACATCATCATCACTGACGTTGCGGTCGGCCAGTGCATCTAAATTGACGCTGTAAAGCTTACGGCTGCTCAAAGGACAATAGAAAAGATGTTTACCGTCCGCACCAACGGCGATACCATCAGCGCCGACCTTCATACTGGTGCGCTCACCGTCTTCATGCACAAACATCAGAGGCGCGCCCTCTACAATCGGCAAAAAGCCGGGCACGGCCCTGGTGGAAGCATGCCCTACCAGGCGGCGAAAACTCTCGCCGCTGGCCAGATCCACAACCACCAGCGCATTATGCCCGCTGGAGCTGGAATCAGTAATGAAGGCCATACCGGCCTTGCCCCGGCGCAAGTCAAAGCGCACATCGTTCAAATAACTGGTGGGCAAAGCCACATCGGCAGGAAAGCGAATCGTTTTGATGACCTGATTGGTGGACAGGTCCACACAAACCAGCTTGGCACCGCCCGGTATGACCGTGCCAAATTTGACGGAGCCGGTATCCAGAAGCCAGAGTCGGTCCCGGGCATCCACCACCACACTCTGCACCGAGATCAAGTGATTCTCCGGCGCCTTCAGATCGAGCTTGTTGAAAGCCGCATCGGGGTAGGGCTGCACCTTGCCATGGGAAAGTTCACCGACCGTAAAGGGAACGTTGTCTTCCCAGCGGGGGAAATTGACAAAGCGGCGACCGGAAAACGAAACGGCTACACCGGTGGGCATGGCATCATTGAAAACAGCAACTACTTCAGGCTTACCCAGAAAGTGTTGAGAAGGAACCAGATCGCTAGGATTCTCTCCGGCCGGCAAGACCGGTACATCCTGCACTTTTTCCTGCACCCTGGCAGTATCTTTCACTTTCGTCTTTTTCTCCCGCACCCGCTTTGCCTTCTTGGAAGAAAGTGCGGAAGCCTGGCTTGACTCGACCTTTGGAGCCGGTGGCAGGGAGTCGCTTACCAACTCCGACGTCAGGCTGGAACTCTGGCAGTAGCCAGCTCCACCCCAGGCGCAATAGCCTAGAAGCAGGGCGCCTAGTCCAAAGACCCGGAGGGGGGAAAGCACTTTCCTGGCAGGACTGGGGAATCGGTTAAAAGCCATAATTTCCTCAAGACAAATCAAGTATTCATACTATAGAAGAATCTTCGTTCTAAAATACTGACACAAAAGAACTGCGACCGGAAAAGGCCACGGTAAATTAAGCTCGGTCAACCAAGTTTCTCAAGGGTTGACGGAACTAGCCGACCGGTCTATTATAAAGAAGTTAATCGCCAACGGTATTCCGAACAGCGACCTTGCAGGGCACCGCCCTTAAAACACCGCCAATTTAAATGAGGAACAGGCATGTCGAACGCCACCAGCCAGGAGCACACCATCAGACCTGAGGGCGGACAAGAAAAGTCTGCGGATGGTCTTTTCAGCCCCCTGAAAATCAAATCGATTACCTTAAAAATCCGCATTGCCATCTCACCTATGTGCCAGTACCACTCAGTGGATGGCTTCGCCGAGGACTGGCACCTGGTGCATCTGGGCTCCAGAGCCGTAGGCGGCGCCGGTCTGGTGGTAATGGAAGCAAGTGGTGTGGAAGCCCGCGGGCGCATCTCACCGGATGATCTCGGCATCTATAAAGATGAGCATATTGAAAAGCTCAAGCAGATCACTACCTTTATTAGCTCCTTCGGCGCCGTGGCCGGAATTCAGATTGCCCATGCGGGGCGCAAAGCCTCCACTCGCAATCCCTGGAAGGGAGGCAATCGCCACGAGAAAGAATATTTGACCAGTGAAAATGGCGGCTGGGAAATTGTCGGGCCATCGCCCCTTCCATTCTCGGAGTCATCAACGGTACCAAAAGAACTGACCATCGAAGAAATCCACTCCATTCAAGACAGCTTTGCCGCCGCGGCAAAACGCGCTTATGCAGCCGGTTTCAAATGGCTGGAGGTGCACGCCGCCCATGGCTATTTGCTGCACAGTTTCTATTCGCCGCTCTCCAATAAGCGCAGCGATAAATACGGCGGCAGCCTGGAAAATCGCATGCGCAACACCCTGGAAACAGTGGAAAAAGTGCGGACCGCCTGGCCCGAAGAACTACCTTTGACTGTGCGCATTTCAGCTTCTGACTGGGCCGAGGGTGGTTGGACGCCGGAAGACTCGGTGATACTGGCCAGGGCATTGAAAGAACGCGGAGTAGATCTGATAGATTGCAGCAGCGGCTTTATCAGAGCGGGAGACAGATATCCGCTGGCACCCGGCTGGCAGGTGCCTCTAGCCAGAAAAGTGAGAAGCGAGGCTGGTATCGCCACCGGTGCAGTAGGACTGCTTACGGAGGCGGAACAGGCTCATGCCGTAATTCAAAATGGTGACGCCGATCTGGTCTTCATTGCCCGCGAATCGATTCGCGACCCTTACTGGCCCTATCACGCCGCCCGGGCCCTGGGAAGCGCCGTGGTGGAAGATGCCAGAAAGGTGCTGCCGAAAAACTACTCCTACGCCATCTAAACCAATTAAAACTATCCGCGCAAGAAGGAAAGGAACAAGAAAATGACTACGGCCACCACCTATAAAGCCTGGGAACTGAAAAGCTTCTCCCTCCAGGATGTAGCAGCCACCGCCAGAGAGGAGAGCCGCCTTGAGCCCCATCAAGTGCGCATAGCGGTGAAAGCAGTTTCTTTGAACTTTCGTGACCTGCTGGTGGCCAGGGGGCATTACAATCCCAAGCTTCCGCTGCCGGTGGTGCCGCTGTCCGACGGTGCCGGGGAAGTGGTGGCCGTAGGTGACCTGGTCAGCAAATTTAAAAAGGGCGACCGGGTCATGCCCAATTTCATGCCCGATTGGATCGCCGGCGAAGTCAGCCCGGATGCCGCAAAAACAGCTCTGGGAGGCTTTGTAGACGGCATGCTCAGAGAGCAAGCCACCTTCAACGAAAGTGCCCTGGTGCACATTCCGCCTCATTTGAGCTATGAAGAAGCAGCCACCTTGCCCTGCGCCGCCCTGACGGCCTGGAGTGCACTTATGGTCAACGGCGCCCTCAAACCAGGAGAGACCGTTTTGACCATGGGTTCAGGGGGCGTTTCCATCTTTGCTCTGCAACTGGCTAAAGCAGCAGGGGCACGGGTAATTGCCACCTCCGGTGCAAACGAAAAATTGAAGCGGCTGAAGGAACTTGGTGCCGATACTCTCATCAACTACAAAGAGCATCCCAACTGGGACGAACTGGTGCTGGAAGCCACTGGCGGCACCGGCGTGGACCATGTGGTGGAAGTGGGGGGAGCCGGTACCCTGGAGCGCTCCATGAAAGCAGCCAGAATGAACGGTCATGTCAGCGTTATCGGCGTGCTCGACGGTATCAGCGGCTCCCTCAACGCCATTGCCCTGATTATGAAAAGCCTTCGCTTGCAAGGCGTCTTCGTTGGCTCCCGGAGCCGCTTTGAAGACATGAACAAAGCCATCAGCCTGCACGGCATTAAGCCCGTCATCGACAAAGTGTTTGCCGCCGATGAGATTACTGAAGCCCTCTCCTACATGGCTAGTGGTCAGCATTTCGGCAAAATCGTACTGAAACTATAAGAGAGCAAGCCCCCTCTTCTCTGCACAAGAAAGCCGGGTCGCCCCGGCTTTCTTGCTCTCTATAAACACTCTTGTAAAAGCAGCGGCGACCCTCTCATATCAGTAGGAAAGCACCCGACCGCTCACATTGCGGCTGCCGTCGTATTGATAGACCGGGCGGCTACCCTGGCTGTAAGAGGCATAAGTGCTGGTAGAGGCGCCCCGACCGGAACCGCTATTACCGCTCGTCCCCGGACGTAGCACACCGCTCACATCGCCGGAGGCCAGTTGCTCGCCGCCCATGCGCTTGCCCCTGGCGCTGAGGGCTAGATTGGCGGCAGGGCGGGAATTTGGTCCGGCGGTTCTGCTGATAATCTTGTAGGAGGCCCTTCCGGAAGGGGCAACCCGGTTTATGGCATTGGCGCGATAACGGCTGCTGGCATCAATTTCGGTCCAGTAGTAGTGGCGCAGATTGCCTTCCCTGGCACAGAGGGGCTCTTCCCAGCCCGAAACCCGGTGGCGCTCTTCAAACACAGTGGATTGGGCGTTGGCGGGGTTTTGCAGGGTGATGGTAAGGAATAAGGAAAGAATTATCGGTATGACTATTGCCGCAAATGGAAAGAAAATTGCTGCTCCGGGCCGATCATCTAATATATTTGCTCGCATCTGAGTATTACCTCTGAACAATTAGAAAAACATCTGCCTTAGGTTCTGGTTTAAGGTCGCAGGGCTAATTTGACATAGACTACGTGAGATTGTCATGAACATTTATACCTGAATCCATGTAATCGATTTGTAAACGAAACCGGGGGGTCCTCCCATGGTCAAGCTTAAATCTCAGGAGCCGCCGGAACGTTTTAATGTATTCCATTAAATGGAGGGCGAACGTTCATTTATATAGGAAGACCGGCCTGGGCCGAAATACCCGAGACCACACCACATCTGGTGCAAGCCAAGCCGGTCCGGAATAGACAGGTGGTACAATGCAAAATCCCACAGCAAAACGGCATTTGCTTCGGCATTCAAGGGATGGTTCACTAACTAATGGAATTGTTGCGAGCCAGACTCCTCACAATCACCTATTTCACCATTATCGCCGCCGTGCTGGTGGTGCCCTATGGTGAACTCGTTAAGCGTGCCCAGACCAATGAACTGGCCTTCAGCACCAGAAACAAGCAACTCTATTTGAGCGACTTTGTACAGTTTTACACCTGCGGGAAACTAGTTCTAGAACCTTCTACCCGCACCAGGATCTATGACCCGGCCGCCATAAACAAAGCCATGCCGGTGGCAGTTCCCATGGAAGACCGCATCATTCCGGCCGTTCCCTTCTTCATTGTCCTGATGGCGCCCTGGGCATTGTTACCAGTAGACACCTCCTTCCTGGTCTGGATCTTGCTTTCTGCAATATGTATGGCCGGCGGCTCTCTGCTTCTCCTGCGCGGCTGGAAGGAAGCCACGCCGCTTGCCTGCCTTGGCTTCCTCACCGCCATATTAATGGCCCAACCTTCATGGTTTACCCTCTTCATCGGCCACGCCTGTTTCTATCAATACTTCTTCTTGAGCCTCTTTTTCTTCGCACTCTTGCATAAGAAAGATGCCCTGGCCGGTGCCGGTATGGCGCTGGCCTCCTTTAAGCCGCAGTTTGCCATTCCTCTTCTGGTTCCGGCCCTGGCTGGGCGCCGTTTCAAATTGTTAGCCTGGGGTGCTGCTTTCGAACTGGGCTTGCTGGCCCTTTCTGTTTTCACCGTCGGTCTCGATAACACCATTCATTTTCCGGCTCTAATTGCCAAATACGAACACGACCAAAGCCGGGTAGTGCCGCGCATGATCTGCCTGCGGGCAATAATCGAAAGAGTGCTGCCCCATCAAGCCACCATGCTCCTGTCCTGGGCTCTCTTTGCGCTTTCCCTGGCGATGGCCTACTACCTGTGGCGCCGCACCATGAAGAACCAAAAGCTCTGGCCCCTGGCGGCCTCCTTCACAATTACAGCCGGTCTTGTCTTTTCGCCCCATGCCCATGTCTATGACGCAGTCATGATGGGGCTCGTGGCCATCATGCTGCTGCCTGTAAACGGGCTCTTCGGCTTCGCCTCTCTCAGCCGCACCCGAAAGCTGCTCTGCACAAGCTTGATGCTCTACCCAATGGCAAGCTGGTATTTCTTCGTTGGTATAAGCGAAGCAGGCAACATGATCGGTTATCCTTTCGCCGTGCTAGACCTCTTAATTCTGCTCGGCATACTAGCCGTCTTCAAAGAAGAAAACAGACAGGAAGAAACGGCTCCGAAGCCGGAAACCTAGTGTTTGTCTA
>Ga0268298_10000520_pt1 | contig 49486 bp, 64 predicted proteins | sample WWTPWeurt_MetaG_FD_194462 | JGI IMG/M metagenome (GOLD analysis project Ga0268298, IMG submission 194462) | Activated sludge microbial communities from WWTP in Nijmegen, Gelderland, Netherland - WWTP Weurt | ecosystem: Engineered > WWTP > Aerobic digester > Activated sludge | place... | reverse complement strand
CGCCGGCGAAGCTGTACTGGCAGTCATCGCCCATGTGCTGCAGACCCGGGCAGGCCACGTAGCCCTCGAAGAGGAAGTCGTGCTCGCTTCTGCAGACCCCCTGGTCGTCGAGCATGAAGGCCAGAGCCGAGAGGTCCACGGGCGTGCCGGTGCTGGTGCGGGTCACGGGGTCGATGATGAGCAGGAAGCGGCTCTTGCCGATGTCCAGAGCGCCCTCGGACAGCTTCAGATTGTCGTCGCGAGCGCCCTTCACACCCTTGTCGGCGTGAGTGATGGTTTGAGAATTGTTCATGGATGTTCTCCAGATAGACAAACAAAAGGCCCCGAGCGGAAGCTGTCCGCTCGGGTCGAAGATGAGAGAGAGGCAGCTCATAACTACCTCCCGCTCACCTGTGCTGCGCTACCGAAGTAGCTTTGGTCTCAGTGCAGGCGACGCCCCCGACGCTCGCTGCGGCAGTTGGCAGCCATCTCGAAGGCATCGCTCCACTTCCAGCCGGTGAGGCGCTCGAAGTCGTCAGCTTCGGCGGCATCGGCCTTGACGGCACCGGCCTCGGTGGCGACCACGGAAGCCAGGTACTGGTTCATGGGCATGGCGCCCAGATCCACTTCCTGACCGTGGGCCACGGCCTCTTCCACCGCCTGCCCCCAGGTGAACCCCACCACACCGTCCACCGGCATGGCCAGGAAGCGACCCAGCGGCAGGTCGGCGAGCTGGACGGTCTGGCCGGAAGCCAGCGCCTCGCTGACGGCATCCCCCCACTTCCAGCCGGTATCACCGACGGGCATGGCGAAGAATTGGGCGAGGACACCGGCGAACTTGGCGCTGGCACCGCTTTGAGACAGAACTTGCTGAATGGTATTCATAGTCAGACTCCAGAGTTGAGGTTTTGGCGGCAGGGTAAAGACTGCTGCTCCGCCACCGGAAGAGCAACAGCCAAAGCTCATTCAACCCGGGTTTCCACCCCGAGCAGTCTGAGCAATTCGTGAAAGTTGAGACACTGAGCCAGAGCTTCCAGGCGACCTTCGAAATGCAGACTGTGGCGAGCAAGCTCTCCCACAGCGGCATTGAAGCCCGCCAGTAGCCCACGCAGCTTCAGTTCCGGACTGAGGCGAAAGCGAAAGGTATGCAGCTCCGGCATGACGGGCTCGATGTTGATGTCGGCTTCCTGAGCCTCCACCTCCACCTTGCGGCTTTCATGACAGAGCAAGCGACGACCGAGATTGACAAGCCACCGGTCTCGCTTCTCGCCTTTGCCAACGGAGCGGCATTTGACCACCAGGTCGGATTCAGCCAGGAAGTGCCTGCGCACAAAGGCCACAGGACAACCGCCGAAGGGGCTGAGAGAGCCGTCGAAGAGGACCAGCCCCTTATACTTGACCGGCTCCAGAAGACCAGGGATGGCGCAGGTGGCGCGAATGGCCAGACCGACCGGCGCCGGCTCGGAGGAGAGCATGCGCACCGAGCCGTCGAAGCCGTATTCCCAGACACCAATCTGAGTGAAGAGCACATGGGACTTCTCGCTCATGGCCATGGTCCAGAAGTTCTCCGGCCATTCCTTCACCACAGACTCCACGGCTTCGCCAAGCAGATCGGTATGGAGGCTGGAGCGCTCCAGAAGCCTGGCCACAAAGCCGCGGGCGCGAGGCAAGTTGCCCTCGTCGTCGGCGGCGTGGTCAAACATGACGTCCGACCCACTGGCCGTGCCCTTCATCAGCTTGCGAAAATCGATTTCCAGAAGCCTGTCGATCAGGTCGGCAGGGTCCAGACCGTGAGCCATGAAAAGCGCAGGAATGGAACCGCCGCTGACGCCGCCGATAGTGCTCCATTCTTTGAGACCGCTGAGGCGCAAAGCCACCACCGCTCCCAGACCGGTCAGGAAGGCACGAGAGCCTCCGGCACCGATAACCAGATGACGAGTAATCATGATGTTTCTCCAGAGAGGGGCACCAGGCACCGGCAGGTGCAAAGTGCAGCCAATACTTGCGCTCAGCCTCGGGGCGGTCGGCGCAAGCTCCTGGAGGAACCTGCTCCTTACGCCACCTTCAGCCGCATGCGCCGGCGAAATGCTTGCCAGGCACCAACTTCATCAAAGTTGGTGGAACAGGCTCTTTTGACGACACGTACTTGGGCTTCAGTCAGTTTCTCCACCAGTGAAACCGCCGTACCGACAACGCAGGCATCGATGTAGACGCCCACGACGCGGAAGTTCGAGAGCGAGTAACCGTTCTCGAGGCAGGCTTTGATCACCTCTTCGGAGCCGTCGTCATCGCTCTTGCGTTGAACGACAAAGCGTTTGTAGCCGCCAAGTTCATGCATGATGGACTCGTCGGTTTCTCCGAATTTCCAGGGTTTCACTTCCAGAGCGACGATACCCCAGCCCCGGGCTTTTGCATCGCGAACCTCGGCGAGTACAGAAGCCATGAGCCTGGGATTCTTGCAACCGAAGGTGTAGCCCGGCTGCATATCGACTATGACGAGGGTTCCATCGGGCACCTGGGCACGATGTACTTTCAATTGCTTCATTTGCTTCTCCTTCCGATTATCGAGAGCAATGCAAGTTGCTAAATCTAAGCAGCCGGTCTTTCATGGAACAGCGCGAGCTGAGCTGAAAGAGCTGAAGGTAGGAGTTACTCGTGTTTAGTGAGCTTTTTTACTCGGGGTAGATGTTTTTTTGAAACGTATCTCTTGGTAGCAGGAAGCCAGGAACGAATACAAATCAAAAATCTGTCTTTTGCTAGTTGAGACAGTTTCGAAACAAAGGCATCAAACCCTCAGAGTTGAACCATCCCGCGTCACTAATCAAAATGCTGGAAGTATCGGTGTCGGGCCGGGAAGCCTGCGCATCATGGGGAAAGCACCACAACAGCGAGATTAATATCACCGGTACAGCATTAGCGCAGCTTAATGAACATTCAAAACCCCATTGCCTTGCGGCAAAAGCAGCCGACTGTTCCCCTGGAGACTATCGGAACGGCACTACATGGCAGAACCTTGCTCATTCATGTCGGATTGAGCAGCGGACAATTCGGTCATCTTCGCCATGTTTCCCAGCCTGTGATCACAGGTAAAAGTTGAGCCCGCAAAGGTTTCCTTATACAGCAGGTACACCGACAACCAACTATATCTGTTAGTGTCTTAAGGCAAAAAACCAAAACCTCGGAAAGTTTTTCAAATGAGGCTTTGGCAAAATCAGAACTCACACCTTCGGCTTTTCATGGGCCAGTCGCTCAGCCAGGAAGGCCACCGGCAGGGCCACAAGGATACGGCTCTCGCTACCCATGCAATCGGAACCGGCAAGGGGGTTGAAGTGCTCGTTCTGCGGCTGCGCGTACCAGGCAGGAGCCCGGCCGGCCAGCAGCGTGTAGCGGCAATATTCGCCGTTTTCACCGGCGCGAGTAACTGCCACCAAATAGTCCTTTTCATCGGCGAAATTGGCGGAAAGGCTCACCTCGACAGCCTCGCAATCACAGTCGAGATGTCGGGGAACGACCGTGACCAGATCCGACCGGGAGGCAAAAACGGCAGTGACGGCCAGCGGATTGCGGTGAAAGGTGTTGATCACCATAGCTCGCACCACTGGCGGCACCATGGCCGGCACGGCGCTCGTACTTTTGAAACTCATTTGTTTTCTCCTGAAAGGGTCCTCAGACCACGCGGAAATGCCCTCGTTGCACGAGGAAAGTCGGCTCATGCCGGTCTACCGGCACCGGCAAAGGCGCCGGCCGCAGAACGGCGCTGAAGCTGTGGGGCAAGGCAAAGTGGCCGCCGCGTCCGTCACTCTGGACTTGCAGGCCGAAACGCCTGGCCACTGTCCTGCGCAACTGGTGCATGGTTTGCTCACCGTCCACCTCGAAGGTGGGAGCGCCGGTCTGGCTGAGAACGGTGACGATCAGCTTGGAATTGGAATTGTCCATGGAATCTCCTGGAAAAGCAGAAAAATAAACACCCTCACCGCAAGCGGTAAGGCTCCTACTCCTCTTTTTCAAAACTGAGAACGGCTCACTACCTGCCACTTGCAAATCGCAGTGGGAAAGGAAGCTAGTCAGTCATTGCCGGGGGGAAAGGCTTTTTGAAGGGACTTCTTTTGTTGAAGTAATGGGAGGAGTGCTTCTTGAATATCAAAAGCAAACAGTGCAGCTCACCCCAAATCTAGTTAAGGGAGCCCACCTGGGGCGGTTTACAATTCGCGCTTCCTCAGCGTGCCCATGGAACAAAATTCACCGACAAACACGGCACCAGAAGGAAAGTTTACAGCCAACTCATTAACCCTCTCTCAGCTAGCGCAAAGGGTTTGCCATGGAATTGACAGCTTTCATCTCAACCGATAGCGCAGCCCAATCAACATTTTCACGGTTTCCAAAAATTCCCGGCGAAAGGCTGGAAGCCCTAGATTAGATGCCTATCACTAGCTCGCAGAAGTGCTTAGCTTCAGGCTTCTACGTGGAAACCACAGGAATGCCGGGCCCAATTTCCTGATCAAAAATCATTTCGGACTACCCCGAAATCATCCGGCGCACTGCCCCAAAAGGCCCATCGCCAGGGGCTGCAACCTGCAACTACGCCCACCACCGAGGCAATTCGCCGCGGGCAGGCAGGTCATTTATTTGTCACACTTAATTAGTTGCTTGACATCTTTCTAGATGATTAGTATCAACTTACGTTTCAACACAACCCATTTTCAAAAAGAAAAAACCCAAGCCCAAGCCCAGTAGTTCAACTGTTTTCCATCTAACCCGGCACTAATCAGTGCCAAGAAAGGACATTGCCATGAACAACAACAAGAACAAGAACGTTCGGGTGGTAGTGCTCAGTGATTGTGGAGGCGCCCTCACCGCTAAGATTTTCGCCTCTCGCGAAAACCTCGTGGAGCTCTCCAAGGTGGACGACTGCTATCCGATGCAGGCCGTCAAGCTCGTTTTTGGTGAACTCGCCCCCGGCGATTTCATCGTTCGCTCGGTTCTCGCTGGTCGCCGCCGCAAGGTGGAGATCATCGCCGCCGGCGACAACCATGCCATCGAAGCCGTCATCGAACGCACCCGTGGCGAGAAGCGCCGCGTCACCGGTCGTGAAGGCATCGAGTACGTGGAAGGCGACGAGCTGATCGATCTGGCGAACACCGCTCTCGTAGCCGCTCCCAAAGCCCGCGCTTAACCTCCGCAGGCGAAAGCAAGTTTGAAACGTCGTTAAAAATCCCCTATCCGCACCATCCTGCGGTGGGGCAGGTCGCATACAAGCAACCTCTTATGAAGCCAGCGTCTCGTAGACGTCGGCGCCCATGAAAGGTTGTTACCCGGGCTTGGGTTGTATGCGGTCTAGTGCTGGTCGTGCCGGGTAAGGGGCACGACTGGGGAAATCGAGTGATTGCCCACGGCAACCTGCCGTAAGAAACGGTCCGCAGTTGGACCACTGTGTAAGTAACCGGACCTGCGGGTCCAAAAAGGAGAAAGCTATGTTTATCGAAACCGAAACCAACTGGGGTCGCCCTGTCGCCACCAGTGTCATCAATGCGGGCAGCGTCACTGATGCCAAGCCTGCCAACGAAACCGCTGCCACGACCGTGCAGAAGCCGGCCAAGCAGTTCAAGCGCCGCGTCGCTCGCCTGCGCGAGATGAACGAGAACGGCACCATCAGCGTGCTCGGTCCCTGGAACAGGACGGTGTCCGTCTCGGACATCCATCGTTTCATGGAGTGCCAGGGCGCTTACTTAATGTGGGCGGAAGGCGACAAGCCGGGCGAGCGCACCGTTGGCGATGCCATCGGTCAGGCTGTGCACGGCGAAATCGCCAAGCCCGAACAGGAGCGTCTCGTCGATGTGACCAAGCTGCTCAAGTCGGTTCCGGAAGCGGAACGGGCCCAGGTGGCGGAACAGGTCAAGGCGCTCATCGTCAAGGCGGCAAAGGCTCAGGATGAGGATTCGTCCAAGTCCGAGTCGATGCAGAAGGAGCCGGAGCCCATGGTGTACTTCGACTCGTACACGAACACCTGGTGGTACGCCAAACCCGACGTCATGGCCATCAGCCGTGACGAACGCGGTCGCTACCTCCTGATCGTGGACGAGAAGACCACCAAGGGTCGTCGGCGCCATCACGTGTCGGCAGCCTTCTTCTTCGCCTTCGTGGCTCGCGAAACCAAAGCACTCGGTTTCACGGGCACCATCAAGACTGTGGTCCGGTACCTGAGGGACTTCCAGGGCAACATCCTGGACGAGCCCTTCGAGGAACCCCGCTTCATCAGCGGTCGGCAGTTGTCCGACCGTCAGGAGCAGGAACTTCACGGTATCCAGGCTACGGTCAGGAAGATGGACGAAGCGTGGACTCGGGGCGAGTTCGAACTGAAGGAAGGTGGTCACTGCCGTGGCTGCTCGTTCCGCTTCAGTTGCCCGAAGAACCGCCAGTGGCTGGAAGCACGTCGCCAGGCGCAGGAAGTGAAAGCGGCGGTTGAAGCGGCTGAACCGCCTCAGACCGAAAACGAAGCTGGCATCCTCAATTCCGAGGCTGCCTAGTTTATCTGTAACCCGTGCCGGTACGGTCTCGACCGTGCCGGTGCATTGCCTAATGAAAGGAGTAATACCATGGCTATGGGAATCTCTGGAAGTGTCGGCGTCGGGTCATCAGCTGACCTCGACGGCGCCTTCGACGGTGCGGTCGGCTTCGACTGCGGTGACGTGGACTTCGGCTTCGGCATGGAAGGACATGCACACTGCGGTGATCTCGGTCACACGACGGAAGGTGCAACCACCCACGCCGCGCTGGTCATCTCGCACCTGACCAGCGCGCACGACTGCAACCACGAAAGTGGCTTCGCAGATGTCTCGACGGAAGGGCAAGGGTTTCACGGCAACGTGGACCTGAGCCTGACCGGCGGCAACCAGGCGGAAGATCCGACCAACGCCCGCCGCGACTTCGGCTTCGTGGTGATGGGGCATGGGCAAGCTGACATCAGCGCGCTCATCAAGACCATTACCGAAAAGCTGGGTCTGGTGGAACGTGCCGCCGAGCTGGGCAGCGAGCGCAAGCTCCATGTCCGCGAAGACGGCATCTTGCCCGTTCGCGGCAAGATGAGGCAGATGCCTGCCAGCTACGTGGAAGGCTCGGACGGAATGACCTTCGTCTGGCGCAGCTTCTACACCCTGGGCGAGAAAAGCCCGCTCGCTTGGCTGACGGGCAAACTGCCCGCGGTCGACCGGGCGGTGAAAACCCGTGTCCGTGTCTCGGTTCTGCAGTGGTACTTCGCTGCTACGGCCGACTACGAGACCCGGGTCGTCGTCTCAGTGGACACACCCAAGAGCGTCTACAACCGGACAACCAGCTCCTACTGCGTGCGCGCCAGTGAGGTCAACCCTCACATGAAGGCGGCGCAGAAGCTGGCGCAAGCTCTGGCCGATGCTCTCCGGGACTGCGTGCCCAGCGACTACTCACGCCTCATGCGCGCCCGCCTGACAGCGGACGCGCCTGCAGTCGCGGCCTGAAATTCAGGTCAAGGCAAACAGCAACCTCAACCAACGCAGTAACGCACCTCCTGCCACTGGGCAGGGGGTGCGTGCTGCACATCTGAACCTTCTTTCAAGAACTGGAGTCAAATATGCTTCCCACTTTGTTTACCAAGGTCATGTTCCTGCTGGTCACCTGCCTCTCCGTCAGCGCGCTGGGGGTCTGGCTGGGCCGCAACATCCGCTCCCTGGGCGCCGTCATCGGGCTGGGCATCGCGTTCTTCGTCGGCACCTTCGTGGTGTACTTCTCGGCGACGGCCGCACCACCGGTAGCCATCAGCCTGCTGCTCGCCTGGACACTGGTCTCGGGTCTCTTCATGGGACCCTGCATCCAGGGCTACAGCGAGCGCATCGGCTGGGAAGGCGTCTTCCTGTGCTTCACCGGCACGGCGGGAGCCATGGCCGTCTGCGGCTTGATCGGCATGTTCTCGGGCGTGGACTTCTCGGGCATGGGCACCTACCTGATGTTCGCCCTCTTCGGGTTGATCATCTTCGGTGTGGTGGGCATCTTCGTCAGGATGTCGCGCACGGTCAACATCATCCACGCCATCCTCGGCATGGTGATCTTCGCCGGCTACTTCCTGTTCGACTTCTTCCGCCTCACCAAGGGCGAAGACACCTGGCCCGAGGCCGTGCGCATGACCATGTCGCTGTATCTGGACTTCATCAACTTCTTCCTGTACCTGCTGCAGCTCTACGCTGAAATCTCCAGCAAGAGCTGAGCGCAGGAAGAAGCCGCTCCAGAAGTAAAAGCAGGAGCTAATGAGCCGCTCAACCGGTCCGTCGGCTCCTGCCTTCGTTCAACCTGCTTCATCAACAAGGAGACTTTGCCATGGGCAAGCACCTCGAGTTGTATATCAGCGACCCGCGTCAGGGCGCCTCCGTCCTCATTGAAGTGGAGGGCGTCCGCCGCACCGAACGTCAGGCCAGCCGCACCGGCGCCTCCGACGGAGAAATCCTCCAGTCGGCGGCGCTGGCCATTCTGGAAAGCGAGGACGGCTTCGAGCCGCGCCTGCGCATCATCGACCCGACGCGCACCCAGTGCAAGAGCGGCGAGATGACCATCAGCCTGGAGCAGATGCGCCACTGGCGAAACGGTGGTGGTGCAGCCCCTCGCCTGGGCGGCCACTTCCACGCCCCCAGCACGAGCCGCAGTGACGATGTGCGCCGCGCCATGGGGATGATCGGCTAGGAAGAAGCAGAAACAGACAAGTCGGGTGGTCCAAAAGACCATCCGGCTTCGCTATTCGCCTCCGCCACCACGGAGGAAAACGCAGCAGCCACAAGCTGGTCTGCGGCCGCGTGAGGCTGAGAAGTCTCTTGAGCCGACGGTAAGAAATCGGCGACCAGGCTGAAAGTCACCACTTCAGCCTGTCCTAAACGGTGAAACAACTGGAAACCACATTGAAACCAAAGAAAGCGAGAAACTACCATGAAAGCACTCACAGCAACAACCGGAGCCGGCTACCGGGTCCACCCGATTACGGCGGCGCATAAAGTCGGCGACCGCCCCCACAACCGAGACGACAGCTCCAAGCGCCGTCTCACCAGAGAAGAGATGGAACTGGAAGACGGCATCAAGGCGCAACACGCCGCCGCCGCTTTCATCATCGCCTACCTGGAGACCCTCAAGAGCGGTTGGCGAGCGGAAGAAACCGAAGTAGGCGGTGACTACGACCGTCAGGGCTTCGACCTGCTCCTGATCGAAATCAAAACCAAACGAGTCATCCCCGTGGACTTCTCCTTCGCCTCCAAAGACGGCGGCGCGGTGCAGTATCAGCGGGACTGGTTCGTGATGAACGTCGATGGTCCCTGGGTCTTCCGCAAGGAATGTGCTCAGCTGCTCATCCGCCAGTTCATCAAGGTGATGAGCGAAAACCAACACTTCCGGCGCGCCTGAAAGCGTGCAACTCTGTAAGGAGAACGACATGAAGAAACGCACCATTCGTGTAGTCTCTTGCGGCGCCAAGCACGGTAAGCCGCCGGAAGACGCCGACCTGCTCATCGACTGCCGGGGCTTCGAGAACCCGCACTACGACCCGAAACTGCGCCCCCAAACAGGCGCAGCCAGGGCGGTGCGGCACTTCCTCGAGAACTCTCCCGGCGTGCCGGAAATGCGCGAGGCCCTGACGCTCATGCTCAAGGCCTGGCTGCCGGGGCTCCTGACCAACTCCCGCTACCACCTGGAGAAGGACATCTTGCTGGTGTTCAAGTGCACGGGCGGCAAACACCGCTCGCGCTACTTCACCATCGAGGCCCGGCGCATCGTGCAGGAGCTGATCTCGTCGCATCCCGAATGGGAGGGCGTGCGAGTCGTCATCAACCATCGAGACAAGACCAGTCTCGAAAACTGAAAGGAGGTTGCCATGGCGACTCTCTACTACCTATCCACCCGTCCCGAATCGCGCTTTTGTGAATCGCACAGCACGGACGGTTACACGCCCGTGCTGAACGACGAAACTGAGCGCGGGGACACTCTGCATGAGGACTTCGATGCAGCCTGGCGCCTGGCCCAGGACATCGCCTACGACCTGCCCGGAGCCAAAGGCATGGACGTCATCGAGGTGCGCTTCGAAGACACCCTGCTGGCCACTCTCCAGGAAAGCGGCGATATCCGGCTTGGCTCCACCAGCGACTGCTTCGGAGGCAGAATTGCAGCCCTCTCCACCAGGGCCTGCCATCTCCTCAACCACTCGGCGCAGTTCAGCAAGCGCGAGTTCCTCATCCCCGAGGAACACTTGCCCATGTTGAGCGGCGCCGAGCATCGCGGCTCCGGCACCCTGCACTGAAAATGCAGGGACGAATGTCAGTCGCTTCCGTAACTTCCACCGAAAGGTATTCCATGAACGCTACCACCAACCTGAACCTGGGGCAGACCGCTTACCCCGCCCTGGCCGAGCGTTTCCTCGACCTGAACATCCCCGGCATCGAATGCACCTGGCGCACCGCCATCGAGGCGGCGCTCGCCCAGGGCATGGAAGTCACCGCCGAGGAGCTGCCTTTCGTGCAGTTCCTCGACTCCCCGGTGACCGATGTGCAGGGCTGGACCTGGGGGGCTTCCATCCAGGAGGCCGAGCAAAGCGGCAGCGCCGTCAACTTCGCGGAACTGCCTCTGGCTGAGTTCATCGCTCAGCAAGAGGCTCCGCAAGCGGAACCGGACTACATCAGCCTTCTCATTCAGAACTTGCGGCTGCCACGCTTCAACTGGAACCGCCTGGACAGCCGCGGGCGCTCCATCCCGGCGCTCCTCTGTGTGGACGTACAGCGGCCGTTCTACCAGGACGGCATGCTGCACTTCCCGCTGCCCGACGAGGCCGGTCTCCAGGCGATGCAGATGGAAATCCTCCGCCACGAAATGCCCGGAGCCTGGGGAGACCCCTATGCCCACGCCATCTTCGCCGGAGACTTCAACTGGGGAGCCGACAAGCCCGTGGTCGATCACGAGTACGCGCACAGAGTCCTCGATCTGCCGGCAAACCGTCCGCTCGAAACGAGCGGCGCGGTGAGCGAAGGCGCCATGGGTGACAGGCTGGAATTCCTGCTGCCGCTCATGGGCATCAACCCCGACGGCGACAAGGAAGAAGCGGTGCGGCAGTTCCTCGCTGCCATGCAGCCGCAAGCCTGGTGCCTCACCTGCCGGCAACTGCACGCCGACGGCGAGCACGGGCACAGCAACAACAGCTAAAGCGAATTCGACTACCCATCGAACCAGCTTGACCCGGAAAGGGGCTTGCCGCAAGGCAAGCCCCCTCCATTTCTCTCTAGCAGACTCTTGCTAGAGAGCATTTAAGTGCGAAGCGGGTCCCTGCTTCCCACCTAAATGCTCTCCAGAAAAGGGCATTACAGAGCCGTTTTCCGACAGCAACGGCGCTGTTCCAAACCACGCTGTCACAACCAAAGTGAGGAGTAATACCATGAACGCACGTATCAACAACACCACCATCAACGCCGCCAGCTTCGGTCTCGACAGCAAGTTCGACGGCATCGTCGGTCAGTTCCTGGCCATGTCCATGAGCGACACCGGCTGGAACTGGCGCGATGCCATCGAGGCCTCCCTGGAGCGCGGCGGCACCGTCGACTTCAGCGAAACCCCGCTGGGCCGCTTCTTCGCGAGCCGGGTCAGCAAGGGCTGGAGCTGGGGCGATGCCATCGCCGAGGCTCTGAATGCCGGTCACGAAGTCGACCTGAACGAGCTGCCTTTCGAAGCCTTCATCAAGGCTGACGAAGCGGCCGGTGACGACGTGGTCAGCATCAACGACGCCGACTTCGAGCGCGTCACCGGCTGGACCGCCGGCGACGCCATCGAGATGGCTGCCGAGTGCCGCCGCGACGACCGCCTCTTCAAGGGCGGCCGCCGTCTGCACTGAGGCAGGCAAGGCTGGCTAACAACGTCAGGCGGGAGTCGCATGAGGCTCTCGCCTGACCGTTAGGCAAAGCTCTCCAGAGCAATCTGGAGAGCATCTATATAGGGATGAGTAGGTAGCTCATAGAGCTTTCTATTGATCCTTATATAAATGCTCTCCCTATAGAGAACATTCCGACTGTGCCTTAAAGACAGCAAGGCACGGCGGTTTCAACCCGCTGTCAAAACCAAACCTGTTAGGAGCACTACCATGAACGCACGTATCAACACCACCATCAACGCCGCCACCTTCGGTCTCAACGCCAAGTTCGACGGCATCGTCGGTCAGTTCCTGGCCATGGCCATGAGCGACACCGGCTGGAACTGGCGCGACGCCATCGAGGCCTCCCTCGAGCGCGGCGGCACCGTCGACTTCAGCGAAACTCCGCTGGGTCGCTTCTTCGCCACCAAGGTCAGCAAGGGCTGGAGCTGGGGCGCCGCCATCGAGGAGTCGCTGGATGCCGGTCACGAAGTCGACCTGAACGAGCTGCCTTTCGAAGCCTTCATCAAGGCGGACGAAGCGGCTGATGACGACGCGGTCGGCATCTTCGACGCCGACTTCGAGCGTGTCACCGGCTGGACCGCCGGCGACGCCATCGAGATGGCTGCCGAGTGCCGCCGCGACGACCGCCTCTTCAAGGGCGGCCGCCGTCTGCACTAAGCATGTCGCCTGGCACCACGTCAGGCGGGAGTCGCATGAGGCTCTCGCCTGACCGTTCCAAACTGCTCTCCAGAGCAATCTGGAGAGCATCTATATAGGGATAAGTGGTGAGCTCATAGAGCTCTCTATTGATCCTTATATAAATGCTCTCCCTCAAGTTCTCTAGCAAATCAACGCCAAGTTGAGCAAGAGAGAGTGCAGTCCGGGGTTGCTTCAAGACAGCAAAGCAATTCCGGTTCACCCCGCTGTCAAAACCAAACTGTTAGGAGTGTCTACTATGAAAACCGCAAACATCACTGTGAACGCTGCCGACTTCGGTCTGAACGCCAAGTTCGGCAACCTCGTCGACCAGTTCCTGGCGCTGCCCCTGGGCAACACCGGCTGGACCTGGCGCGACGCTGCTGCTGCCTGCCTGGAGCGTGGCGGAACCATCGACTTCAGCGAAACGCCGCTGGGTCGCTTCTTCGCCACCACCGTCAGCAAGGGCTGGACCTGGGGCGCCGCCATCGGCGAAGCCCTGGAAGCCGGCCACGAAGTCGACCTCAACGAGCTGCCTTTCGAAGCCTTCATCAAGGCTGACGAAGCAACCGTCGAGGACGGTCTGGTCAGCATCGCCGACGCCGACTTCGAGCGCGTCACCGGCTGGACCGCCGGCGACGCCATCGAGATGGCTGCCGAGTGCCGTCGCGACGATCGCCTCTTCAAGGGCGGTCGCCGTCTGCACTAAGCCCGAGCAGCAACAACGGGGGAGGTCGTCGCATGAGGCGACCTCCCTCATTTCTTGAACCGGCTCTTCAAAACAGGAAAGTAAACAACCAAACAGAGCCACTGAAAAACCTGAAAGGAGACTTTCATGAACCTGCGTGTCATCGGCTACATTGCGCTTGCCGCCGTGTTGTCCGTCATGTTCGCGGTGCCGGTCTGGATCGACTTCCATCCGCAGCACCAGGCGCCGGGGCTCTTCACCTTCCTCGCACTCTCCGCAGTCATGTGCTGGCTCATGGAGAAGCTCGAGGGCGGACCGGAGAGCTACCCCGGCTTCCTCTACGACTGAAGCCCGCAATAACAACCAAGTCTCGAACCGATTGCTCTGGGAATCGGGACAGCAGCGCCGGGGCCAACCCCCCGTCGCTGCCTTTCGCCGCAAGCTTCTAATGCGGCATCCCATCGATCAATCAAACCTTGCAAGGAAAATCGCAAATATGAACACCAAGACCATCGTCCGCATCGGCACCGGCCTGGTAGCCGTGCTGCTCCTGGCCGGTTGCGCCGGAACCCGCCTGGGTCCCGGTACCTCCACCGGTCTGCTGATCGGCGGCGCCGCCAGCATCATCTCCGGTGATGGTGGCCGGGCTGCCGGAATCGGAGCTGCTGCCGGTGCGGCTGTGGACATCCTGAACGGGCAGCCGCCCGTGGAAGTGGAACCGGTCTACCGCGACCGCTACTACCGCGATGACCGCTACTACCGCGACGACCGCTACTACCGTCCCGCGCCGCCGGTCTACCGCCCGGTGCCGCAGCGTCAGCCCCGTCGCTACTACGACGAACGCTGCGGCTGCTACTACTACCGCTAACCCGGCAATGTCGGCGCCGCCCCGGTCGATCACGCATCGGCTCCGAGGCGGCGCCTCTTCTGCCAGGTATCTGTGTAACCAACTAACCCTCAAGAAAGGAGGTTGTATGGAACTGCTACTGGTAGCGGTGGTTCTGATGCTGCTTCTCCTGGTCAGACTGCCCATCGTCTGCCTGGGTCTGGCAATCCTGTGTTTGCTCTTCTGGAAGGCTCCCGGCTGGGCGCTCTTCTGGTTCGTCCTCTTCCTGCTGCAGAAGAAGCGGTAGCAGGCAAGACGAAAGCAAACATCTCTCTGACTAATCTGAATGGAAAGGACTCCCTATGAAAAGCATCCACATCACCGAAGGTGACTTCGTCGTCACGTCCGGTCTGCTTGTTGCCGAGGGCACTGCCGAAGTGCAAGCCTCCGGAACGGCGACGGTCATCCTCTTCGACAAAGCCACCTGCGTGGCCTCCGGGCAGGCACATGTCACCGCTCGCGGTGCCAACAATGTGCACATCTCGGAAGACGCCGAAGCCGATGTGGGCGGCACCTCGCACCTGGAGGCGTACGGCAAAGCGCGCTTCACCCTGCGAGGCAAGGCACGCGGACTGGTGATGGGCGAAAGCGAGGGCTTTGTCCTCGAAGACGCCGCCATCACCGCCCTCGGTCGCGCGCGCCTGACCATGATGGCCAGGGGCGAACTGATCGTCGGGGAAGAAGCGCTGGTCAACTACGCCACCAACACCACCTGGGGTGGTGCCAAGGGCCGTTGCCTGCAAATCACCCCGGCCTTCATGAAGGAACTGGCCGAGCGCCTGCGGACTCTGCAAGCGGTCAAGAACGACGGGCGGGGCGTCAGCTGCGTGCGGACCATCGTCTCCGAACTGGAGCGCGGTGACCTCACCGGTGCCCTGGCCGTCACGAACAACGAGTCCGACAAGATCCGCAGCTACCAGGACATCGTCCAGGCGCTGCGGGAAGCCGGCTTCTGGTACGAGATCGACTTCTCCAAGTTCTGATTGAGCACCACCGGCAAGCAGTAATTCCGGCACGCTCCTTGAAGGCGCGTGTCGGACCTTTCTCTAACAACACTTCCTAAAGAGGAAAAACCATGGCCAATCTCGTCATCCTGCACAACGGCAAGGTCAAGATGCAGCGCAACCGCTTCGGCGGCGACACCAGCAAGTTCCTCCAGCGCGACCACCACGAGCGCAACGAGGGCCGGCTGCGTCGCCGCAACTTGCGGGAGCAGCTGCGTCTGGAAGACGAAATGTTGACGGCGTTCGACGGCGCAAGCGCCATCGGCACCGACAACATCCGCCCCGTCCGCCAGGCGCTGCGCCACATGGGTGAGAACAAGCCGGTCTACAACGTCGGCGACATCCTCATCGGCGCCCGCGTCATCAAGAAGGGGCGCCGCCAGGACGGCATCATCAGCATCAAGCTGACCGAGGGCCGCCGCGATCACCATCACCGTCGCACTCCCGTGGGCCACCTGGTCCTGGGCGAGGACGGCAAGATCGTGGCTTTCCACATGAGCTGACGAGCTCGCAGCCTGAGACCGGTCTTGCCGCCGGTCTCAGCTACGGCTCGCCCGCGCTCTTGTCTCAACCAGACCTGTGACATAAGGAGCTCAAACCATGCGCACCCTGCTCAACCTGAGCCAGATGGGTGTGATCGCCTACTGCGCCGAGGAATGTCACCGCCAAGAAAGCGGTGAACTCTCGGTGTTCTGGATGATCAACGCCTACCGGCACCTGGCGGAAGTCCGCACCGACTGCTCTCACGCCGAACGTCCGCACATCACCAGCACCCTGGTGGAAGAGCTCTACGCTCTCGTGGAGCCTGTGAAGAACAAGGGCGGCTTCCGCCAGACCAATGTGGTGGTGGCAGGCAAAGCCATCGGCTGGGAAAACATCCCCCGCCAGATGGAGAACCTGCTCGCCGCCCAGAACGAGCTTTCGCCGGTGGAATTCTACAGGGAGTTCGAAGAGATTCACGCAGGCGCGGACGGCAACGGTCGCGTCGGCTCGCTTCTCTTCAACTACCTGCAGGGCACCCTGGCCAAGCCCGTCGCTCCACCCGACGTCTTCGGCAGCACCGCCACTGGTGCCGCCTGAAGCGAACACCTGTTTTTCAACCACAACTGAAAGGAAACCCTCATGTGTAACGGAAACTGCAATTGCGGCGGAAGCTGCTCCGGAGCCGGTGCCGGTCTCGACGGGCAGAGCAGCGAGCAGCCTCTCGACCGGCTCTACGCAGCCGCTCGCCGGGCCATGGCCGAACTCTACCCGGAGAAAGCCGAAGCCATCAACTCCGGTCGCTACTCCCGCATGGAAGAAATCTTCGCCATGGACGCCCTCGGCGAGAAGAAGCTTCCGACCATGCTGCACCGCTGCGACGAGGAGCGCCAGAAGGAAATCATCGACGCCAACATCGAGACCCTCTTCACCGGGCTCTCGCAGTCGATGATCGACTTCTATCGCAAGAAGCTCGACGAGACCAAGCCCGGCAAGCGCTAAGCCTGTCGGCAAGGTCAAGAGAGTCAATCCAAGCAAGAACGCGACGGCGAAGCGCTACCGGTGCTCCGCCGCCGCACCAACTGTCTGTATATCTGAACCAAGGAGTTACATCATGTTCAACACCGAAAACCAAACCAACGGTCAAGCCACCAGCATCGGTGCCTTCTTCGTGCGCCTCTGCCTGACGCTTCCCCGCGACCGCTTCGACGAGCTGGCTCAGGCAGCCGTGCTCACCAACATGCGCTGCGGTCTGGCCCTCACCAAGTGGCGCCCCGACCACGACAACGCCAAGCTGGAGGAAGCCCGTCTTCTCACAGCCTTCGCCCTGCAACTGGTGAGCGACCACGTCAAGCACTACCCGTTCCTGGAGCGCCAGACCGTGCAACCTCAGTACCTGGGTCTGGGCATTCACGAACCGTCGCTGAGCATGGCCACTCCGCTCGGGCAAGACGCCGTCTTCACCCAGGCCACTGCCTTCGTGGAGCAGGCCAAGGCCATCGTCGACGACCTCACCGGCGACGACGTGCAGGAAGTGCGCAACTACCAGCTCGACCTGCTCAGCGCAGCCGACGGCGGCTCCTGCACCCACCTGGATCAGGCCAGCGTCAGCGAGCACCTGGCTCGTCTGGCGGAAGCCTTCACCAGCAAGTGCGCCAGGCACTTCATCGTCTTCACCGCCGTTGACGCCCTGCCCCAGGGCGCCTGCTGAAGGACCATCGGGGGGGGCAACCGTAGGGAAGCGAATTAGATTCGCTTCCCTCTCCTCTATATATCTCAACCAAGGATAAGAAGATGAACTTGAAAAAGATAGGTAAAGAAGGCTTGATCAAACGTGCGGCTGATGGCAGCGTCACGGTCATGGTCAAGGGAGTCGGCTACGTGGCCGACCTGCCCGGCGTCAGCTGCCTCAACCCGGAAGCAGCAGAAGGCGAGCGCGTCTACACCAAGGTGTTCAAGCGCAAGCCCATCTACCTGCCCCACGAGTACGACCGCGCCGTGCGGGAAATTCTCAAGGGCACCGACGTGGTGGTGCTGGGCATGAACGGCTACAGTTCCCTCACCGAGCAGAAATGCCGGGAATGGGGTGTGCGCCCGGGTGCCTACGAGGCAGCCTGTGCGGGCATCCTGGAAAGGGTGATCGCCGAACTGGAAGCCTCCTATCCGGGGGTGGACGTTCGCCTGGCCCACGGAGCCTCCGGCATGGGCGTCGATGGAGTCATCCTGGGTGTGGCCGCCAAGCTGAACAAGCGGCAACTCGGTCATTCCTGCCCGCGCTTCATGTTCTACGTGGAAGACGACGAGGTGCCGGTCTACGTGGGCAAGACCCAGGTGGACTATGCCAATGCCTTCATCGATTCGCTGGACGTCCTCGTGGCAGCCAACGGTCGCGAACAGGCTTTCCGGCACGACATCAACGCCGTCTTCGACAAGGGCAAGCACGTCATTCCGGTGAACGTGCTGCGCAGCATCTCCACCACGGGCGGTCCGCCGGCACTGAACGGCGACGGAAAAATCGAAGATGCCGTCGCCTACTTCGAGCAACGGGTGCACCTGATGTACCGGGCCTTCACCGGCACCGGTGACCCCTTCCGCGACATCGTCAACCATGTCATCGAAGAGGTGCGTCAGATCAGCCGCCTGCTCATTTCACCCAACCGCGCCTTCAGCGCCGAAAGCGTCGCCAGCCTGCGCAACAGCTGAGCAACGCCGGAAGCAGAGCTGAGGCTAATCTCAAGGAGGTCACCATGACCAAAACGAACCAGCCCCTGGCTCTGCTCATCGACGACCTGCGCGTACCGGGCGACGCCAAAAACGGCAAGAACATCCCCGTTCACGCCGTGGTCGCCCGCAACTACGCCGACGGCATCAAGCTGCTTGCCGAGCGCAAGTGGGATGTGCTCTACCTCGACCACGACCTGGCGGACTTCAGCGGTCCGGAAGGGCGTGAGCGCAAGGGCATTCACATCCTCGACTGGCTTGAGGAATTCCCCCAGCATCTGCCGGGTGAAATCATCATCGTCAGTGACAACAGCTCCGGTGTGCAGCTCATGCGCCGTGTGGTGAACAAGCTCTACGGGCGCGGTTTCTAACCGCCCCGTAGAGCGCAACAGCGGTGGTCCGGCTATTCACTCCAGAGAGTCGGACCACCAATTACTTTCTGTCAACAACCGAAGGAATTTTATGACCAAGAACTTCCGCCAGGCACTCTACCAACTGGCCCAAGCCCAACGCGCCGAGAAGATCTACCTGCAGAGCCGCCTGCAGCCCTTCGACGCCAGCCACCTGCCCCAGGAACTCTACAACCTGGCCTGCCAGGTCAAGGGTGTGCAGTCCTTGCGCAACGACGAGGTCCTGCCCGTCTTCTTCTCCGAAGAGGCCACGGCCATCTTGATGCGCATGCCCAACCAGTACTGGATGTGGTGGGTGCTCCAGCAGGCGGTGCTGAGCACCGACGCAGGTGAAGACAGCAAGATCGGCCGCGACGACATCATCCACGGCGTGCACCAGGTGCGCAATCAGTACGCCCACAAGTACAACCTGCGCGAGACCATCGCCACCCTGACGCCATCGGCCGACGGCAAGGCCAGCCGCGAAAGCAAGATCGCCTCCCGGGCTGCCGAAGGGCTGGTGCTGATCAAGACCAACGCCTTCGAGTTCGACGAGATGGTCGACAACCCGCTCTTCTTCGACCCGCAGTTCCTGCGCTAGAAGCGAGCACCCAGGCAAAGTCGGCGCCACCGCTTCCGGTATCACACCGGAGGCGCTGCCGCCGACTGGTTTCATATATCTGTATCTAAACAATCCAATCCTAGAAGGAGAATCTATATGATTCAGGTAACCATGAGCCGTGACAAGGACGGCCAACACTACGACCAGGGCAGCCGGGAGATGAGCCCTCTCGATGCCCTGCGCATCCTCACCACCAGCGAGCTGGCCTTCGGCGGCAACATCACCGAAGCCACGGGCACGCAGATCACCATCATCACCCGGGTGATGGGCTGCGTGGACACCTCCATCTTCGCCGGCAGCCAGGAAGAGATGCGCCCCTTGAACGAGGCGGCGTATTACTACCTGCGCGCCTGCGAGCGGGAGACCACGGTCATGGACGGCGTGCTGGCCGAGCTTGCCCGCATGCCCAACGGAGCCGGCGGCAATCCGCTCATCCTGAGCCTGGCTGCTCCCATGGTCATGGGACGCAACCGGCTGGCTCTGGCGGCCATGCTGGCCCTCGGCATCAGCGCCGAAAGCGACATCGCCGCCGGCATGCTGATGGGTCTCGAAGACCTCTTCGCCGCCTTCCAGCTCATGCAGGAATTCCCCCACATGAGCCTGGCGGACGTTTCGGTCGCAGTCGCCACCTAGTCCAACCAACGAACCAAGGAGAACGAGTATGTACGACAAACTTCTCACTCTGCTGTCGGCGAGCGAGTCACTGGTGCAGCGTTTCGAAGACCTGCGCTACGTGGGCATGCAGGACCAGGTGGACAAACCGTCGGTGCTGCCCAAGACCTACGGCGCCTACCACGCGGCCTTCAACGAATGGCAGCTCCACTGCGCTGAAGCCAGGCAGCTCATGGAGGAGCTCAATGCCATGCCGGCCTTCCGCGCCTCGCTGGCAGTCTTCGGCGAGGCAGCCTCGGTGGTGGAAGCGGCACTCAGTGCGGCGGACACCGACGAGAGCGAAGCCGGCTACGCGGCCCTCAAGCTTTTGGCCGAGCCGAAAGCGGAGTTGCAAATGGCCCTCTCGGGTCTGCAACTGAACGGCATGCCTGGCTGCATGCGAGCGAGCGGCGGCTGGGTCGTGCTCGGCACCGAAAAGCTGCTCGCTGCCGCCGCCCTGGTGCGTGAGGAAATCGGCAGCAATGCCGAGAGCGCCTCCATCACCGGCTCAGCCGACTACCAGCAGGCACGCAGCGCCTACCACGCCGCCCTTTCCAGCGTGGAAACCAAGCTGGCAGAGCTGAAGGCCATTCTGGACAAGGTACCGTCCAACGAACGGCCCAAGCTGAATGATGCCTTCCAGCGCTTCACCGCCTTCGTGGAGACCACGGTCAACGACCTCGGTCAGACGCTTCCCGGCGACTGGAACACGCTGGTGGCCGAGGCCAATCAGGTCATCGTCTGAGCCCGGCGGGTAACTCCGCTGAGCCTCGGCGTTGCCCGCAAAACCAACGCGATGCAAGAGGAGCCGCTCCGGTGGCTCCTCTTGCTTGCACTTATCTCTAAAACATCAACACCCAAAATGGAGGTATGAAATGAACAAGGCTCGAGAAATCGCCACTGCCATCGCCCGGCAGTTGCAAGACAACGGCTACACGGCCGTCTTGGCCGGCGGCTGCGTGCGCGATCAATTTCTGAACTTGGAACCCAAGGACTACGACATCGCCACCAGCGCCACACCGGAACAGGTGAAAGCGGTCTTCAAGGATGATCTGGCTCTCGCCGTGGGTGAAGCCTTCGGCGTCATCGTCGTCATCCGCGAGGAGGAGCAAGTGGAGATTGCCACCTTCCGTGGTGACGGTCAATACGGCGACGGTCGTCGTCCCGACTCGGTAAAGCTTCTCAACGACTGCGACCCGCTCGTGGCTCTGAGAGAAGATGCCGCCCGGCGCGACCTGACCATCAACGCCATGTTCCTCGACCCGGTCTCCGGTGAGCTGTACGACTTCTTCGGGGGTCGTGCCGACATCGAGAGCCGCACTCTGCGTGCCGTCGGTGATGCCGCACAGCGCTTCAACGAAGACCGCCTGCGCATGTTGCGGGTGGTGCGCTTCGCCGCCAAACTCGGCTTCACCGTCGAGCCTGGCCTCATGGCCGCGCTTCAGAAGCATGCCCCCGACTTGCAGCCGGGACGCATCGTTTCCTACGAGCGCATCGCCAAGGAGCTGGAAGGCATCTTGCTCAGCAAGGCGCCGGTGGCCGGACTCGAACTGCTCATGGAAAGCGGTCTGATGGCGGAAATTCTGCCGGAGATGCTGGAAATGGTCGGTGAGAACGCCGTGCAAGACCCGATCTGGCATCCCGAAGGCAGCGCCTGGGTGCACACCCTGATGGTGCTGGCGGAAGCAGCGAAGGAGGAGGAGAAGTCCTTCGAATTCATGCTGGGGGTGTTCTTGCATGACATCGCCAAGCCGCGCACCATGAGCAAGCGCGAGGAAGTGCTGGATGGCGTCACCGTCATCCGGGTCTCCAACCGGGGACACGCCGAAGTGGGGGCGGAGATGGCCAAGGCGATTTGCAAGCGCCTCAAGCTGTCCTCCGACACCACGCACAGGGTCAGCGAGATCGTGCGCATGCACATGCAGATGCACGACTTCAACGACCCCAACATCCGCCGTAGCCGGCTGGTCAAGCTCATGCAGCGGCCTGACATCATGGATCTGATCCGGATGCAGCATGCCGATGTGATGGGCACCGGTCGCACTCTGGCGGAGCGGCAAGAAAGCTCCCACAGGGGTTTCTATCTGAACCTGCTGGAAGAGCTGGCGGGGAGCCTGGAACCATCGCAGAGGCTGAACGCCGAAGCACTGGTCACGGGCGCTCACGTGAAAGAGATGGGCTTCAAGCCTGGTCCCATCTTCCGCGTCATCAAGGAAGCCGCGTTGGCTGCCCAGCACGACGGTGAGTTCACCGACAGTGCCGGCGCCGCCGCCTGGCTCACCGAGAACGCAGCACGCTTCCGGGCCATGACCGCTCAGGAAATCGCCGCCCATCAAAGCGGTGAAGACATGGCGGTCGCGGTCAGGGTCGGCAGCAAGCACTGCTGCTGATACCACCAGGCCGAGCAAGCCGCGGGACCAACCGGCTTATCTCAGCGCAAGTACTGCTTCTTCGTCAGGAGCGGCAGCGGTCCGAACCGGCACCTGAGCAGGGCAAAGACGCTCTGCCATGGTGCCGGTTCGCTTCTCTTTGTTTTAAAACCAAACCATATTTCCAGGAGAAATTACCATGAGTGCAGATACCACAATCGCAGTGTTTCGTTTCAACGACGGCAAATGTCGCGTCGGTCTGGTGCAAGCCATCGAGAACTTCACCGGCTTCCAGTGGGGCAAGTCGCGCTTCGGCGACCGCGAGCGCGACGCTCAGATGCTGGGCTACCGCGCCTGCCGCTCCCTGCAAGTGGCCCTGAGCGCCGCCACCCGCATCTTCCTTAAGGATGCGGACATCGTTCAGCACGGCGTGGAAGTCATCGACCTGCCCTGCCCCTACCGTCCCGATGCAGACGCCGGCGCTTCCAAGACGGAAGCGGCTTACGCCTGAACACAAACCCCCAACCAAGTGAAGGAGTAAATACCATGACCACATTCATCCTACTGTCACTGGCTGTCGCTGCGCTTCTCACCTATATCGGCGTCGGTGAGCGCAACTTCATGACCCGCTTCCTCAACGTACCGCCGTTCTGCAGCGCCCTGAGCACGGCCACGGAAATCGCCCTCGCCGTCTTCGTGATCGGGAGCGCTACCAAGGTGCCCGCTGCCTCCATCGGCTGCATGATGGTCACCGGTCTGGCTCTGACGGTGATCGGCATCTCCATGGCCAACACCGCCGAGAGCAAGAAGCTCCAGCCGGTGCCGGTCCGGGCTGTGCGCCGCCGCCGCTGAGGCAGCCGCCGCCGGGCATAGCACTTCCTCAAATCAACCTCTTGCCAAAGAAGGAGGCAACTATGTGTGAAACCCAACCGAACGAAAGCGTCGGTCTCAACCCCATGGTCTATCGCCAGACGGCCGCTTCGCGCTTCTCGCACTGCCAGGCGCCGGCGTCCTGGAGCGGCGATGTCTGGAGCTTCCTGACCAAGCTCGTGAGCGACTTCCTGAACACGGAGGAAGGACGGAAGAACCGCCAGCCCCTGCAGGCAGACGGTCTGGCCTTCAGCATCGCCCTGCCCGCTGAGCTGTGTCGGCACTTCTTCAGCGGCGTCGTGGAGCTGACCGAGGAGAGCGTTCTGCGCCCCATCTTCGGTAAGCGCATCGGTGCTGTCGAAGACGAAGCTCCCTTCCTGCAGGTGACTGCGGTGGGCGGACGCAAGACCCCGGCCCGGCACGTGGACGTCATCGTCTACCACTATGACGCCCTCACCGCCGAGGAACGCACCATGAAGGGAGAGGGCGGCGCCGACACCGAGGTGACAGCGACCTGGCAGGTGGTCAGCATCAACGCTCGCGCCACCGAAGGCAAGGAACCGCCCACCCCCATGGCCATGGCGCGCAACATGGCTGCCGGACTCGGCTTGCCCGAGGGTATCGGCGGCACGGCGCGCGAGTACACCGCCGAGGAGTTCATGCAGGCCATCCTCTACTGGAGTCGGCGTGCCATGGCAGGCGACTAACCGCCGGCAGCAAGGCGGCGCAAGGAGCAGGAAGGCAGGCAGCCGACCTAACTTCCTTGCGCCGCCCCTCTTTCTACCCTGAACTTTGAAAAGGACTATCTATGTCAAGCCAAACGGAACCTCTCTACGTGGTCAAGATGAGCAACGGCCGCGGTCTCACGGAGTGGTACCGCTCCCTCAGCTACCGTGAGCAGGAGTCGCGCAAGGAAGACGCCCGCACTTTCTCCAAGGCGAAAGCAGAGGAGACGGCCGATTTCTGCCGCCGCCACGGCGACGCCTTCAGCGAAGCCTACTTCGACGAAGGCAAGGGCCGCTACGTGCTCATCGCCGAAGTGGAACCGGCTGACTGACGGCGAAATCCCGAGGTCCGCAGCCAAGAAGAGGATGCCCTTCAGGCATCCTTTTCTTTTCTTCATTTCTACTACCTCTTTTCGTAGCTCAACAACAAGTCGCTCAAACAGCCGCTTCCAAGCAGTTCGAACTGCAAAGCTCACACCTTGCCAGGCATGATTGTGCCGTTCAAATGTTTCAAACCGATTGCAATTTTCACTCATTTAGCCCCTTAAAAACATCCTATTTAAGCCATTCTCAGCCATATGCAGTTAGTGCGAGCGGTGCGCAAGTAAAAACCACAAATTTCTCTTCACAGGCCCGCCTCACGGATAGCAATGGCTTGCCATGCCCTGATTGAGAGCCCTATGTTCAACTTGTCTTACATCAAATCTACAACAACAACTTTTTCACAAGGAGCAAAGCAAGCAAGGCGACCCTCGTCCCCAGGCAAGAAAAACCAGATGTAGCCCTTTTCCGGGCGGCATCAAAGCAAAGCCTTACCTTTCAGTCCTTCCGGCAAGATTCCCAAACAACAACAACAACAACAACAATCAGGAGAGGAACCTATGTCTTACCGCAACGAAGAGGACAATTTGGAAGAACGCTTCCAGTTGAACCGGCTGGCCAATGCCGGTCTGCACATTATCGTTTTCATGAGTGCCTTGCTGGCAAGCGCCAGCCTCATGAGCCATATCAAACAAACACAGGCTCCTTCGCCGGGGTACCTCATTGTGCTGTTCGCGTTCACCTGTGTGTTCTGCGGCGCCTCCTCCGCCTTTCTCTACTTCCAATGCCGAGGCAGCCAGGACGAAGAGTTTAACGAGCCGCGCAGGCAGAGCTTGCTCTTTGCCGCAAACGGCGGGCTGGCATCTGCGCTTGGTCTCGGTCTCGTGTTGGTTTGCCTCTAAAGTTTCAACACCCTCCCAGGGCGAGAAATCGCCCTTTTCACCTCCTTTGAACAAGGAAAACTATAATGAGAGGTCAAAAGACCCTACTTGCGGTGGCACTGGTGCTGGTGGCACTGGCTGCCTTCTACGGCTGCTCGAAGAAGAGCAATCCCACCCCCTTCACTGCCGCAGAGCGCGGCGCTAGTCAAGAAGACGGACGCTCCGCCCTTGAGGTGGTGCAACTGAAAGAAGCAAAATTCAAAGAAACCCTGCGCCTCATCGAGCGCGACGAGCACACCGGACTGAACCGTCACCTGCGCATCGAATGGCAGAGCGGTCTGACCTGCCTGGTGGACTGCGACGACCAGGGACACCCCAGGCAAGCCGTGATCTACCACCCGGCGCAGCAAAAGGACAGGACGAGCGCCAATATCAAGAAGGAAGCGGAGAGCGCCCCGTCATTCTCTGTCACCGACAGGGCCGTTTTTCGAAAGATAATCTTTCTGGCAGACGGCTCAACGGTGGCGGAAGAAACCGTGTATGACAGAGACCAGAACATAACGGAAACCCTGGTGAGAAGCGGCGCCGACATGGTGGTCACCAGCTACGCCCGGGACAGCCGGGTGGAGGCGGTGCGCACCTACGACGGCAAAACCGGTCTGCTCACAGGCGAAATGGTCTTCACAAAAGCCAATCGCCTGGCCTCCCTGCTCGTGAAAGAGAACGGAAAGCGGGCGCGCCGCGACATTTTCAGTGAAGAGGGGGCACGCAAACTATCCTTCCTCTACGATGAAGATAAAGTCGTAGAGGTGCAGCTCTGGCAAAAGGATGGTGCCACTTTGCTGGAGAAACTGACGCGAGACTATTCCAACACCACAAGCACCGTCTACGAAAACGGCAAAGCCCTCTATAAACGCTCCCGGCAGTCGGACGGCACTATGCAAGTAGTGCATTTCAACGGGGACGGCAAAGAAAGCTTCAAGCAGACCTGGAAAGTGCTGCCAGCCGATTTGCCGGCAGACAAGCAGGGGGTGGTTGCTAACGGCTACTACCTGGCGGAAGTGGAGGATTTGCTTGCCGCGCCTGACGGTAAAAGGCGCGACATCGAGTTCTATGTGGGTGGAAAGGCCGTTCAAAAAGTTCGCACCTTCATGACCTCAAACTGGTCGCCATACGAAGACAAGACTTTCAGTGAAGACGGCACGCTGACTGCCTACAGTCGCTACGGCGAGCCACAATACACTACCGTAGACCTGCTGCCCTCCCTGACTGAAGAAGCCAGGAAAGTGCCTGCCAAAGATGACGGCGATGCCGCCGCCACCTCTGAAAAGTTGAAAACAGCCGACCTTTCGGCTATCGCCACCATCGAATCTTTCAACCCCCCAGCAAGGGGTAAAGAACGCAGCCCGGCTTTGAAGCTGGACTGATAGAGATTGACCACCCTTCACCACCGGCAGGGCTAACGCCCTGCCTTTCCCCAAGGAGACTGCAGTCATGACCAACAGCGTTCTCAGTGAATCGGAACTGGAGCAAGAGGAAGCCGCAAGCAGGGCGAGCGCCCAGACCGCCCTGCAAAATTCCGGCTACTTTCGCCGCTGGCAGGGGCCCTTCGGAGCTGTGCCGGTGCAATTTCTGGCAGAGCTTACAAGCGGTGAGTTCGTCTACTTCCGAGCCCGGGGGCAGAAGCTCTCGATGCAAATTGCCGCCACCGCCGCCGACTGGCAGGAGAGCCTTTACCTGGCCAGTTTCGAAGAACCCTACCGGCATGCGCTGGACACACTTGGTGCCGGACTCTGCCCGCCCGACCGCTGTGCAGCCCAAATTCTCACCTGGCTGAAGCTCTACCATGAAGCCCGCCTGGCATGACCGCCGGGCCGGCGCAGGCGCAAAAGCAAGCTCACCTGAGCAAGAGAGCCTCCCTTGCCGGGGAGGTTCTCTTTTGTCAACACCTTACTATTTGGCCCAGTATTATCAAGACAGGGGAAACCGATAAACTACTTCCACCTCTTACACTGCGCGGTCGTGGAAAAAGCATCGATTGCGGTCGGTTATAAACGGCGCCCTCAGTAAGATCCAACGATCTTGCGGATTCTCCGGGCCAGTGCTCGCAACTCGCCTTCCGCTTTCACTTTTTTACCTGCGGGAGCGGGGGCATCACAAAGTACCGACATCTTTTCGGCGCCGACCAGCAAAAACAAATTCTCACCGGTGCGGCTCTGTTTTTCCTCTTCCAAAAGAACATGGGTAATATCATCGAAAGAGCAGCTTCCCACAAAGCTCTTGCTCCACTCATCATGCTTCCAAAAAACCTTTTTCAGATAGGGATCGAAAATCACTTCTCTTGATTTGCGCAACTTCATCGAAAGGAAAAGCAGGCTGCCACCAAGAAAAGCGCAGAAACCACCAAGGAAGGGACGACAGAATGACAGCGACAGAAGCGCCACCGAAAGGAAAACGAAGCCCGCTATTTGCACCGGCAAGAATAGCCAACGGGTGCTGGTCTCAATCAGAAGGCAACCACTTTCTTCTTTAGCGTTCCACATAAGAATAAGGCTCCGGCTGGTAGAACCATGCCGGCCGAAAGCAAGGCGCCAAACCGGATGGAATGCGCTCAAGCCTGCGGTGGAAGCAGCTGGAAAATCTCGCCATGGGCGCGAAAAATCAAGCCGTTCTGTACCGGACAAAAGTTCAAATTGGTAGTAAGTCGAACAGGGAAGGTTGTATCAAAAGGCTGCAAAATCAGCCATAACCAGTTAACATCGACTGCGGCGATTTGTCTGTATTGCAAACTACATTTTCTGCTTACAACACAAGAAAGCCAGGCACTTCAGCCCACATGGACTTGAACCTGGTTCTTAGGTAAAATACTGGGGCGGCAAAATGCAAGTGTGGCAAAGAGGCAACCGCGCCTGAAGACAAACATAGGTACACCCTTGAAAAACGAAGCAACCAGCAAAAATCTTAACCTCGCCCAGGCAGTCGCCGGCGAAATGTACCGCCTGGACAAGCATTCACAATACCTTGGCATGCAAGTCAAGCAAATTAGCCCCGGTTATGCGGAGCTTTCACTGGTTGTCAGGGAAGACATGGTCAACGGCCTGGGCATCTGCCACGGCGGCGTCACCTTCAGCCTGGCTGATACAGCCTTTGCCTTCGCCTGCAATTCACGCAACCACCGCACTCTGGCCCTCAACTGTGCCATCACCTACAGCGCCCCGGCCAGGGTCGGAGATATACTCACAGCCATCGCCCAGGAGCAAGTTCTGAACGGCAAAACAGGCGTCTACGACGTTGTCGTCTCCAACCAACACAACGAGAAAATCGCCATGTTCAGAGGTGTTTCCTACCGCACCAGGCAACAAATTGTTGCCAACATCACCCCCAACTAGAGCCAGCTCTAGCCACTTCCCTGTTTACAACCGGGTATAATAAAAGCAGGCATGCCCATGACAGCACCCGCCGGTCCATTGCACGGCGGCCGCTCGTCCTCAATGCAGCCACCCATCTACATAATTAGAGGAATACCTCATGCTAAACCCGAAAGAACAGGGTGACCGTCAGGTCACCTTGAGAGCCGCCAATACCGGCAGCAAGCCGAAGGCACCCACAGACGAGCGACTAGAATGGGAGAAAGAACTACACCGACTGAAAGACGAATTTCTCGACCTGGTCTTGCTTCTCAGAAACAAACGAGGCTGGGGGCGCCCTTACAAGCAACTGGGCAAGCCCCTCGATCTCACTAAAGAGAATTGCAGCCGCTGCCTGGGACTGGTCGTAATCATCATGGTAGCCCTGGATATCTTTGCAAGCCTGCGAAACTGAGGCAGCAAAGAGCACCAATCGAAAGTGTTAAAATGCAAGCCGGAAGACAGACTATATCTTCCGGCTTACGTTTTTTTAGCGACGGCGGGAGCGGAAAAAGACTATTCCCGAAAGCACTTCAGCCAGCAGTCAAATAGAACAGGCGCCGCCCAAGGCGAACTGGTCCATATACGAAGGCGCGCTCCCCTGGCTCATTTTGACCCTTGCCTGCCTGGGACTTTACTTCAACCAACTGAACAGTTGGTCCTTTATTGATCCGGGCGAAACTTACTACACCGAAGCGGCCCGGGAGATGGTGGAAAGCGGCGAGTGGATAGTGCCGCATCTCAACTACCAGATTTACTTTTCCAAGCCGATTCTGACTTTCTGGCTGACGGCCTGGGGTTATCGCCTCTTCGGGCTGAATGAAATGGCAGCCCGCCTGCCTTTTGCTCTCCTGTCCAGCCTGCTTGTCTTCGCCGCTTACTACACCATCAGAGTTGTATCCAATAAGAAAGCCGCTTTGATCGCCGGACTGGCCACGGCATCGGCACCGCTCTTGATGCTGATCAGCAAAACCTCCTGTATTGATGCCGCTTTTACTACCTTCCTCAACCTGGCCGTCTTCGCTACCATCCTGGCACTGTTCGCTCGCCGTCCCGTCTTTGCCCCAGTCATTTACCTGAGCCTGGCCCTGGCTGTACTTACCAAAGGTCCGGCCGGTCTGATTTTGTTTGCCATGGGCACAGTAGTTTTCGCCTTCTTGCAAAAACCAAAACTGAAGGAAATCGGTTACTGGATCATAGACAGCCGTCCTATAGTCGGTATCCCGCTATTCCTGATGACGGTCTTACCCTGGTACTACCTGGTAACAAAAGCAACCAAGGGACTCTTTCTGCAAGTCTTCCTTCTCTATGAAAACCTGGCTCGCTTTGCCGGAAAAACCAATTACCACAAAGGCTCACCCCTCTACTATCTGCCTGTACTGGCTTACGGACTGGCACCATGGTTCCTGCTTCTGCCCCAGGCCCTCAAACAGAACTGGTTCCACCCCCTCTGGGATAAGTGGTTTTCGGGCAAACTCATATTCGGCTTCAAAACCAGTTACCGCCCCCACGCCCGCAAAATGCTCAACCCGGAAGGAAGCGGCGAAAGACCGCAGCTAAGCCCGGAAGAGCTGGAAGAGAAAAGTCTTTTCTACCTGGCCACCTGGGCTCTTTCCACCATGGCTTTCTTCAGCCTCTCTAAAACCCAGTTGGATACTTACTTGCTGCCGGCTATCGCCCCCTTCGCTTGCTGCCTGGCGGTGACCATGACCAGGCTCTGCCAGCCGCCGCCGCAACAAGGAGAAGACAGCCTTCGCTTCGACAGACTCTGGCTTCTCATTGTGCTCGGCATAGTTGCCACTTTCACTCTCCTGGCGGGAGTGGCGCTGGTCGTCCTCAGCCTCATGGCCGGCAAGCTGGTGCCGACGAACAGCCTCTCCAGCAACCACTTCGAGCCCTTCCTGCTCTTTGCGGCAGTTTTGAGCATTATCCTGGCAGTGGTGCAATTTCACTTCCTTTGGAAAAAAGCCTGGCAAGCCCAGCTCACCGCTGCAGTGATAAGCCTGGCTACACTACTAGCCCTCCTGCATCCGGTGGGCATGCAACTCTACTGCCACAGGAATCAGGACAATATGGTGCGGCTGGCCCTGAAACTCAAAGGCAGCCCGGACGAGGTGGCAGTCTATGGACCTTTCCGACCATCAGCCATGAGCTATATGGGTCGTCCCATTGATACCATATCCAGTGTGGACTCCTTCGTCAAAGTAGACAACCTGGTGAAAGACGGCTTCGCCTGGGGACGCACCCCATCAGGGAAAAGACAATTGATAATGGCCGCCGACAAAAACGCCGCCGACTTTAAGAAGCGCCCCGACTTGACTTTCATAGAATTGACGCGCGAAGGCGATTGGGCCTGCTACGAGCTTTTGAACGGCTATGCCGAACGCTGCAAGACCCTGGAAGAAGCCTTCAAACTCTATCTCTACACTAAAACTCCTTTTACGGTAGACGAAGGCCGAGGCCCCATGACCGTTCCCTTGGGCGGCGGCGATCGCTACTGGTACAAGCATCGCATCAAAAACACTAACACTAATACCAATCAATAGCTGAGTACTCTACCGGTCAATTGCTTATCCACCATAGACCCATTCACACCGGTCTCAAAATTAGACTGGCTGTTTCTCAGGCGGCCATTTACATCGCCATAGGAAGACACCGGTTGCATGCTTCTGACCGGTCTGGCATCAGCCAGCAGGCCGTTGTCACGCTGGCGCAAACGCCCGTCTAATCTCTGATTTTCACTGCGGATAGAACTGTTGACGGGCAGAGCCAATACTTTGGGTTTGGAATAGTGGTAAGGATTAGACCTGACACTGACCGCTCCACCGTTCACATTGCGGGCATGAATGGAACTGGAAATCGAACTCCAGTGCCACTTAGCCAGATTGGGCTCGCGGGCCACCAGGCCCTGCTCCCAGCCGGCCACGGCCGTGGAACCGGCCACATAGTAGTTGGAGACGACCGGACGGCTGTTACCACCGCCTGCATAAGCCGGCAGCGAGGCAGCTAACTGGTAAACACCCATCAAGGCTCCCAGGGCGGCAAGACCGATCACTTTAGTAAAGGCGACTTTCATAGATTGCTCCAGAAATTGAAGAAAAGTAGGGCAGTGGCAACTGACGCTATATATACGGGTTGAGCAGTTTTTGGATAGTAAGGGCTGAAATTGCTTGCATCGAATGCACTAATTAAAATCGACGATTGTTTCAAACCTGTTAAAGCAGCGCCTGCCTTACAAATCGTCCCTAAAAGCTAAGACCGACCTACATAAAATAGGTCGGTCAGCGTGAAAAAGACTGGAAAGTCCGGCGAATTTATTTCTGTTCGGGCGCTGGCGCAGTTGCCGGGGCAGAAGGCGCCGTCGTCGGGGCTTCCTGAGACTTCTCGGCGGCCTTACCGGCCATTTCCTGGGCCACCTGCTGGGAAATGCTCATGATCTTGCCCTCAATCTCCTTATTGGTCATGCGAATGGCTTCGGTGGCAATCTGGGGCTGAACCTCCACCAGGCGCTTGCCGGCGGAAGATTTGTAAAAGGCAATCAATTGCTTGAGCTGGGGCTCGGTGAAGTACTTGTCATAAACGGTGGTGTAAATAGACATGCACAGTCCGTTCATGTCTATTTGCTTGGAAAAGAGTTCATGGGTGCGGCGCAAAACCTTAAGCTGGGTCTCCACCATGGCTTTCTTCACTTCGGCAATCTTCTCGGGTGTGGCGTCTTTAGGAGCCCTCTGACTGATTATGGCATCGATGATTTCCGGGGTCTGCTTTTCCTGCTCGGCAAAGGCCGCCAGCATAGTCGACTCGGCGCTCTTGCCAGGCGCCAGCAAGGTGCACAATTCCTTCAAGAGAGCCGCCTTCTTGGGGTTGGTCTGCCCGGCCGGGGCTGCCGCCTTAGCGTCTTCCGCCAGCACGGGAGCAGTGCAGAAAGGAAGCAGGGAGCCCAAAACGGCAAGTGTTGTGGCAATGGTCAAACCGACCCTTTTGCCGAAGATATTGTGCAATCTCACTTCATTACCCCCAAATAATCTGGCGAACCCTGGTTTACGCAGTCTGCATTTAACTGTCACAGCCCTTATGATAGAACCAATTTGGCAAACTGAGAGCAAGACCCGGCTAAATGAAAGAGCACTTTGGGAAAACCGCCATTGACGCAACAAATTGAACAACCCGGAAAGCTTGCAGAAAGCCTCCACGAGATGCTGGAACGGCTCAGAGGCTGGCGCGGCTTTCGCAAAGACCGCTACATCCAGGCCAAGACCCGGCTCTTCAACGACTATTTGAGACATTCGGGGCTTTCGGCGGTAGTTATCGGGCTGAGCGGCGGGGTAGACTCAGCGCTTACCCTGGCCCTTGCTCTACATGCCGCCCGGGAGCCGGATTCACCAATTAAGCGCGTCCACGCCGCCTTGCTGCCCTATTTCATCGAGGCCGGTACCAGCAGGCAGGACGACGCCACAAAACTCGGTCAGGAGGTTCTGAAGGGCTTCAATCACCCCAAGTTGACCAGTTCTCTCATTGACCTCAGTGAAAGCCATGGGGTCTTGAAAAAAGCCGTGGATAAGGCTCTCGACATACCCGGAGACGCCTGGGCGGCCGGTCAACTGGTTTCCTACCTGCGTACCCCGGCCCTTTTCTACATCACCAGTCTCCTCACCCAGAGCGGCTATCCGTCCATCCTGGTCGGCACCACCAACCGCGATGAAGGCGGTTACATCGGCTATTTCGGCAAAGCCGCCGATGCCATGGTAGATCTGCAACTGATTTCCGACCTGCACAAAAGTGAGGTCTACGAACTGGCCAGAGCCTTCGAAATTCCCGCCCAGGTTCTGCAAGAAGCACCCACAGGCGACATTTACGATGGTCGCACCGACGAAGAACTAATTGGCGTTCCCTACGACTTCATCGAACTATACAGCCTCTACCTGGCTCAGCCTGACCGGCGGGCCGTTTCCTACCTGCTAGAAAACCTCGACCGGGAAGGGCAAGAACAGTTTGAGTTCCTCTCAAAACGGCTCAACAAGCTCAATTCACAAAACGCCCACAAGTATGCATCGGGCTCCCAATCCATCCACATGGACGTAATGGAAAGGGCAGTTCCCGGCGGCTGGCGGCAAGACATCGACCAGGAAGCGCTAAAGGCAGGTATGACCGGCGGCAACTTCGTCAATCTCTTCCAATTGCCGGAGCAATTTTTGAGCCCCCTGCAAAAGCGCGTTTGGCAGGTCCCAACCACGCGGGCAGAACCCTTGCAGCGAGAGAATATTGCCGACTACGAAGACTCCGCCTTCATATTGAAACAAGTAATGAACCAAGCCGAGTGCGCCGCCTTCCTCCATGAGCTGGATCAGCTTGAATGGGTGCCTGTAGGCTTGAACGGCATGCGCAAAGACTACAAAGAAGGCGATAAAATCGGGAGCTACCGCGCCTCCCTTTTTAGCGAGCCCCTGGCCCATTGCCTCTTTGAGCGCATCGCCAGCGCCTTTCCCCTGCTGCGCATCATGGACCCTTTCACCCCGGCCGACTTTGATGGAGCCCCGGTCTGGCGCGCTTGCGGCATCAATCCTCTGATGCGCTTTATCAAATACGAAGTGGGCGGCAGCCTGGTACCTCACTACGATGCCCCTTTCGACTACTATGACGGCAAGCGCACCATCATGAGTATGGTGCTCTACCTTACCCAGTCGAAGCCCGAAGATGGCGGCGCCACCCGCTTCATACTGGAGCCCCAGGTCAATATCCCACCCGAAGAGCGCAACTATGAAGACTGGAAGCGCGAGGCCGGACCGGAAGAAATTGTAGCCATCGCCTCCCCGGGAGCGGGGGATGCCCTCTTCCTCGATCACCGGGTACTGCATGATGGACAACTGTTGAATGCCGGTAGAAAAATCATCATGCGCACCGATGTCATTTTTGAACGCTGCGGTCTGCCGCCCCGGCGAAAACCGGGTGTCTCCAAGCCGCTGGGTATGCCGGAGCGCCAGGGCTATGACTGAAGAATTCAATGAAGAAAAAGCCAGGCGACTCATTGAAAAAGCGCTGCAAGATCCAATTTACAGCCGCGCCCTGCCTTATTTGAGAGGCGCGGATGACCTGCAGACCGCCCGCGCCCTTGATCTAGCCGGTTTTTTCGACGACGGCGGCGAGCCCGAAGACCGGCATTTCCGGGCCGACGAAAACTGGATCATGACGCCGCTTTCCAAACTGATACCACCCCTGGAGCGTTTCCTCAAGGTTGCCAAAGCCAATTTAGAAGAGCCGCCGCCACCTCCCGTGGTGCTACTGAGCACCGGCGCCTTCTGCCCAATTCATAGCGGGCATCTGGAAATGATGGAAATTGCCAGGCGCAGTCTGGAAGCGCGGGGCCGCACCGTAATAGGCGGCTACCTCTCCCCATCCCATGCCACCTATGTCGACCCAAAATGCGGCAGCGAAACGCTCTCCTCCTCGCACCGCCTCATGCTCTGCCAGGAAGCCGTAAAGGATAGCGACTGGCTCATGGCCTGCGGCTGGGAAGCACTGGGAGTGGAGCGCATGCTCAACTTCACCGATGTGATTATCAGGCTGGAACGTTATCTGGAGAACCAACTTGCCAAATCAGACCTGGCAAGACGTGCAGATAAGAGCCGAACCAACCGAACAACCTATGGTCCGGCACCGGTTGTTTACTATGTCTTCGGCAGCGACAATGCACGCTTCACCCGCGGTTTTCTCCCTGACGGTAAATGTGTCTGCGTGCTGCGCCCCGGTTCGGAGGAACCCTACCACGAATTTGCTTGCGCCCCTCTGGTACAAGCAAACAGCGAGATAATTTTCGCCGGGGAAGCCAGCCATGATCTCTCCTCCCAGTCCATCCGCCGCCGCCGCTCCGCCCAGACTTCCTTCCACAGTGCACCGGCCAGCTATTTTCACTGGCAAACACAGAGCGAAGGAGACCAACCAGCTGCCACCATCTATTTGCGTGATGAAGGACTCTGGTCCCTATCTTCTTTTCCCTTACCGGAAGAAACACTGAGTACCGCTCTCGACAAATTCAAAGAAGGGCTTCTAGCCTTGATGATTGAATGCCATGAAAGAGCAAGTTGGCCCGATACCAAAAGGCAACTGCAGGTGGAGCTACTTTCACTTTCGGAGCAGCGCCAGGCCGCTCAGAAGCTGGCTCGCGGGCACAGCATCATCAGCCTGGATCCCTGTATTGAAGGCGACTTCAATCTGGAAATCTCAAGATGCTATCCCCTCAATGAGCCCCTCGCCACACCGACCATGGTGGCACGCCCGGGGGCCGCTTCCATCGTCAAGCAAGTGGGGCTGATTCCGCCCGGTCAATACATTCTCTTCGACGACGACATCTTCAGCGGCTCCACCGTGCGCCAGGTACAAGACCTTCTGCCTGACTCCATAGCCATTAGAGCAGTCTGCGCCCTCACCATCCGGGGCACCAGTAAACACACCGTGCTCGACATCCTCGACTTGCGCGACTTCCTGGCCGGCGCCAGGCTGGCCGGGCTCGTGATGAGCACCGCCGACGGCAAGCTGGTGCGGGCTCCTTACACCCTCCCATATGTTTCACCGGCCGCCAGAGCCTCCATTCCCATCGGTGAAGAATTGCGTTTCTCGCAGGGTGTCTGGCAATTGAATGAAGACTTCTTCAGCACGCTGGGGTCTTTGACTCTCGCTCAAGCAGACCCTTCATTTACCGCTCTCATGACGCGCCTGGGCTTTTCCATGGACACCGATATGGTCGAGATCTGCCGCTATCACAAAGAGCGCCTGTCACCGCAAGCGAAGTTGCTTAGGCGGTGACTTCCACCTGATCTAAGCCGCTTGCAGCACCCGACCGTCGCAAGCTAGCGCAAGCACTTGGCTACCCGCGCTTAGGTAGACTCCGTCAGCCTTCTAGCCGTTTGTTCTTATTACTTAACACCTGTAACTCCCCGAACTTTAGTGAAATCCTAAGGTTTATATATTGCCTTCACAGGCGCCCACGTGAGAATCAAAAGAGTATTTCCTTCAATTTTTCAAGACAAGAACTTTCTAAACAGCCTTACCATCCGCCCCAACTACCGCCACCAGAACACTAAAGCGCACCACAATTTGGCGCCCTGATTGAGACTGGAGCGTGCCATGTAGGCGTTGGATGGTGAGTCAGACATTTTCACAGTCGAAGCAGCCCAAACAGAAGGTAAGCTGCCATGAAAAGAAGCAAAATATTCGCCGCCAATCCCAAAGGTGTCGACATCTCACACCACAACGGCAAAATCGACTGGGCTAAGCTGAAAGCCGCAGGCATCGAATTTGTCTTCATCAAAGCATCCGAAGGAGGCACCTACCAGGACCCCACCTTCCGACGCAATTGGAACGCCGCCAAGCAAGCAGGGATCTTGCGTGGCGCCTACCACTTCTTCCGCCCGGGCGTTTCCGTCAAAGCCCAGGTGGACAATTTCGTCGCCGCCGTCAAGAATCTGGAGCCGGGAGACCTGCCGCCTGTTCTCGACGCAGAAAATCCGGTGCTCTGGGAGGGACTTTCGCCAAAAGCCAGCACCAATCTGTGCCTGGAATGGATGGAAGCCGTGCAAAAACAACTGGGTCTAAAGCCCATTGTCTACGCCGGCTTCTACTTCATCCGCGACACCCTCGGCGCCGACGCCAGACTGGCCCCCTACCCACTCTGGCTGGCTCAGTACCGCAAGAATGCGCCAAACGTGCCCAAGCCATACAGCACCTGGACATTCTGGCAGTTCACCGAAACCGGCAAAATCGATGGTATCACCGGCAATGTCGACCTGAACTACTTCAACGGCACCGTTGAACAGCTCAAAGCCAGCACCAAACCGGCAACCGCCATCGCTCCCAAACGAAAACAGCGGCGCCGCCACCGGCATTCAACTGTCAGGAAAGGCGCCGTCAAAACCTGAACGAGGGAGGAACCATGCTCACCCTGCCTGTACTCATCGCAGTGTTTTTCTCGGTGGGCGGCTTTCAAGTCGTCAGCCGAATTTCTCAATCAAAGTCGGGCAGCGTCAGGGAAGCCACCTTGCTTGCCCTCATCATCTATCTCGTGTCCACCCAGAGCCTGGGCTACGTTCTCTTCCAGGAACCGCAGTCCACCCAGTATTTCCTGGGCTGGGTACTCGGTGCCGCTCTCTGCGTTATCGGCAGACTGGTCGGCATTTACCGAGAGAAGAAGCGCCAGCAACGCGCTGATTGAAGTCACCTGTAGGCGGTCCGGTTTCCCGGCAAAGGAATCTAGAGACCGCCATTTCCTTCGTTTCAAATGCTGCTAAGGCAGCTTAAACCACGCTTAAGAGGCTAAATACCATGGAAAACAAACCCTGCATCAAATCGGCAGAATTCGACCTCATGACGAGGCTTTCCCTCTCCATTCCCACCGGCAAGGTCTGCGTCGCGATCGACGCCGGCAAGCCCGACGGGGGACTGATGGTGGAGTTGACCAGCGCCGAATATCAGGTTCTGGTACCGGAGTCCTTCCAGGGCTACCCGGTCACCGTGCGCTTCGTAGGTGCCGTGGCGCCCTACAAGAAGAGCGACTTCATGTGCGGCGGTCCCGAGGAGTAAGACTCGACTGAGCCGTTAAAACCGTCGATTAGAGGCTAAGCATAGCCCTGTCCGGTTTTGGAAGTGGTACCTTGACCGGTACCACTTCTTTTTCGCCCATTCTACTATTGCTTATCATATCCTGGGCGCAAAAAAAATTCCGGCAGTGAAAAGAGGCAGTTACCCAGCTTCAACGGACATTCCACAAGCGCGGAATGTCCGTCAGGCGAGCCTGCTTATGAAGCGCTTATCTTAACGAGAGGCGGAGCTTCTTTTGTTGCTTCCACCGTTTCGAAATCGCTATCAAGATTAGCCATATCCCCCAGGGTGAGTGCGGCAATGCGCCTCACGACCTGCCGGTCTTCGGTCTCAACCAGGAGCTCGTTCAAAGAACCGCTAAGCGCATCCACGCCGTCATGATAGCCAAAGCAAAGGGTGAACTGTACCCGGCTATTTTGACGGTAGGAATATCCAAGCACTTCCCGTCCGCCGTTACCCTTGTAAAACAAGTTACGCCCCCGACAATAACTTGAAATTTGCTTGACCAACAGTTCTATTCGACTTCTCAGATTCAGCTCCCACTGCCAGAGCAACGCTACATACGCATTAGCAGCATCGGAATAATTCCGGGCGAGAGTGAGGGCTTCCAGGCTGCAAGCATTGCACTGCTCGTCCATATCGATAAGCACATTCTTGCCGCCCTCATTGAGGGTTATCCACTTCTGAGCGAGAGCAATGAGTTGCGTGACCAGCGCGCCGTAGTATTGACCGAGGGCATTTTCCAGGACTTTATCCCGGTTATCTTCCCTGGTCCCCAACGACTTAATGCGGGTACCATAAGCTTCTCGCAAATGCTGCAAGGTACTTTCGACGTTCTCTGCACCGCGCTGAGCTCTGGGGACAAAGCACGCCTGCGTGATTATCAGAGCCTCGGCCACAAGGTCGGCAAAGGCGTTCATGTAATTTTGGTATTTGTTTGTGTTCATAGTGTTTTTCCTGATCAAGGGATTTAAACAGAGAACCTGACGAAATCTCACCGGGTTTCATGCGCGGCGAAGAAAAGTCGTCGATTGACTTGCAGCCACGGCGGTTCTCAAAACCGCAACTGCAAAGCCCACAAGCCTCATTGCAATCGGGCCGTCCTCGCCGGTCAAGGTTCGGACTGACAGAATGCAACAGCGGAATTTCGAGCGTTTCACTGCTCTTGAAAGAAATCCCAGGAGGCAATTGTTTTACCGGGGCCGGGTAAAACAACCGTTGAGGTCCGGGTCTTAGCTAGCGGCAAAGCAAGCCGGAAGGTTTTTGCTGCCCGTGAAAGCTGGAGCAGCAATTGCGAACGGAGCCGCTTACTTCGTCAAATCCAATCTGAGCAATGGGCGCCAGGTAAGTCAGCCGAACATCGAAAGGACCTTCGTTCTTAATCTCCAGCGTAATCTTGTTGTTAGTACCGGGTTTGATGTGGGGAGCAGAAATATGCGTGTGCAGGAAAGCACGAGCGGTGCGACTGCGATTCCACAACTCACCCTGTAATACCACCGGCCCCCTGGTGGGCAATTCCAGATGCTCGTAGGTAAAGGCCAGACAGATTTCGCCTGGCTTGAGCCAGTATCCCACCCGCTTGCGCACCTTACCGTCGGCATCGGCAAACGGCTGCCGACAAGCTTTCCTGAGATCGACTTCCTTGCCGTTCCGCTCCCAGAAAGCTTGTATCGACTCACGTGCCGGATCGAAATACAGCCCCCGACCGACCTTGACCGGATCAACAACGACGATGATCGCGTCCAATCTTACATCGACAGACGTTGCGCTGATTCGCGCTCGACTGGGAGATGGACTGATGCGCAAATGTCCGGCAGTGAGAGCTTGCTCAATTAACGTGTTGGAGAGTTTCATAAAAGTCACCATTAGGAAAGGCCAGGGGCGTCGGAAGGAGAGATAGACCGGCGCCGGCTATGCCAAAATTGAAAACAGAATTTGAAGCCCTGAGCTTCGCCACCGTACTCTCGATGAAGACCAAGCGCTCCTCCACCGACAACAGGGACGGTACAAAATAAACGGGCACGCCCCGACTTCGGTAAATCTGCCCAAAGAGCGGAGTGATAGCCTCCGTATACTCTAGGTCCTCAAAGTCAGGTCGGACACCGTTTTTCTCGAAAGACGAAAGCGGCTCCAGCAGGAAAGCGGCCTTGTAGTGGGAGACATCAAGCTCGTAGAAAGAGTCCGGTACATACCCATCATGATGTTGGTGATACACAGCCCCATCAAGCAAACCACGGTCGGCGTACCAGATGCCTCCACAAGCAAACATCGATTGCTCCAGTTCCAATTGCCGCCTTAGCACGGCCCGCTGAAAGGCAGAGCGCTCCTTATTTGGATGCTCCCGACCCTCCAGGATTATTTGGGCGGCGCTCTCCTCTAAGACTTGACGCCCGCGTTTTTGAAGAGCATTCACCAGAGTAGTTTTACCTACCGATGGACCGCCCGTAATGACAAAGCATTCACATTTCTGTACATGATTCATGAGACCTTCTTGCAGATCAAATAGAAAGAATAAGCTCCACTGCCGCAGCAAAATTGCTTGCCGGGTCGGTGCAAGGAGCAATCAAGTCGGCTGCCGCCAGAGCCGCTTCGGTACCGTGATGCATGGCCACACCCAAGCCGGCCCAGCGCAAGACCGCCACGTCATTATTGCCGTCTCCGAAGAAGGTCACCTGCTCCGGCTTATACATCGAAGCCAGCCCGGCTACTTTGCTGATGCCGGGGGAGGTAAACTCAAGGGTGGCGGTGTTGCGAATGCGATGAGTCTGCTGGCTCACAAAGTCTGGTAGAGCGGCTTCCAATTGAGCCAGCTCATCACTGGTAGCATAAAGCAAGACCTTATGAGTGGGTGTGCGCCAGACACGCTCCACCTTACTCTCGCGGTAATGCCGGGGCAGTTCGCGACGATGCCTGTCAATTTCATCATTCCAGGCAAAGCGCGAAGTGGTACGGATACCATCATGGCGAAATACCATGGCAGTAACCTTGAGGCGCCGCGCCGTATCCAGTATGGCAAACACCACATCCGGTGCCAGGGTCACATCATGAATCGGCTTGCGCCCAGGCACTCGCACCAGGGCACCATCGGCGCTAACGATAGGACCGGTCAGTGCCAGCTGGCGATAGTAAGCCAGTGTGTGCTGCAAAATGCGCCCGCTGGTCAGGACAATCTCGAAACCGGCAGCGCGCAACAACTCAACAGCCGCAGCATTCTCAGCACTAATCCGCTTTCGACGGTCGAGCAAAGTTCCATCCAGGTCAATGGATGCAACTTGAACCGGTTGCTCGGAGCCGGTCATAATTAAACCACTCATGGAATTTCTCCAATTAAAGTTAGGATTCAAGCCGCTTCTTCATCAGCCAGTCTGGGCAAAGCATGATTCCAGACACGGGCTTTGTAGTCGTAAAAGCGCCTCAAGTTGGGGTCTTCAGAAACGATCGGCACGATGCCGGTCACTTCCAGACCGTACTCACGCAAAATTCCCACCTTCTCAGGGTTGTTGGTCATAACCCGCACCCTGCGAATACCGAGGTTTTTGAGGATGGACACAGCCGTGCGAAAATCGCGCCGATCACCTTTGACCGGATACATTTCGCCGTCGAAGCTTTTCAACTTCTCGAAATAGCCGTGGGATTTCCCTTCATGCTCAATGTGATAAAGCACAAGCCCGGGACCATCGAAGGCGGTGAGCATCTTAAGCGCCACCTCGAACTGCTCATTGCAGTCACAACTCTGGTCGTGAAAAATGTCACCGGTGTAGCAAGCACTGTTGATGCGAATCAAAACTTCCTGACCCGGTGCAAGCCGCTCAATATCACCCTTGTAGATAAGGGCGTGTTGCTCAGTAGAGCCCAGGGGCCATTTCTGAGTCAAGACCGCTCCCTGCATCAGACCATCGATATCACTGCGCTTGAGCGGTACACCAAAGACTTTGCCTCTTACTTTCGGAAGTGCCAGTTGCTTCAGGAAGAGCCACAATTTGGACCTCAAATCGGACTGTCGGTGAGTGAAAGTGGGGTTGTTTACTGTCGAACATACGTTACACATGACGAACTCCTTAGTTAGTAATAAAGAAAATTTCGACCCGTCCACGCGCACGAAAAGAACCACTTCACGTAACTGAAGTAGTTTTTTGTATTCAGTTCAGAGACTGTGGCGCTTTTCTAAAACAAACTCTTTGACGGTTAAATGGAAGGATCGATAAATTCTGGTTACCAGTTATGCAAAAGACAAAGCAAGCAAAATTCTCACCGGGCGGCGCACATATAGCCGAACAAAGTGCGGCAGCACGGGCATATTCAGTTTTCAGCCACAGAGCCGCGGCCGTAGACAACTACGTGTTTCCAACAGCAGACCGCAGATGCACCACTTTCAAGGCTCCAACCGTCTCAGATAAAGCCCACAAAAGCGACACCATGGTATTAACTGCAAAAGCTGTGAGCGCAAATTTCTGGTATAGTTTCGGTCATGAAAATACTTCTCACAGCCAGTCCCGGTACCGGTAAGAGCACCATCATCGACAGCGTAGTGCAACGCTTTCCCGGCAGCAAAGGCGGCATTGTCGCCCGGGAAATACTGAATGACAGCGGCGAACGCACGGGCTTTACCGCCGTGGATCAAACCGGTGCAGCGAGACAATTCATGTACCGCACAGACAGCCCCGATCAAGCTTCCATCGGGGGTTTGTTCAACGTAGATTTAGACGCCCTGGACAACTTTGTAGTACCGGCTCTCAGCCTCTGCCGCAGCCAGAATCTTCAGCTCATTTATGTCGACGAAATAGGAAGAGCACAGGCTCGCTCTAAAGCCTTTCTAGAGATTGTGCGAGTTTTACTTTCGGAAGATACCACCCTTCTCGGCTCGATTGTTTTTGAAGATGAACCCTGGAGCCTGGAGTTCAAGCAGCATGCGGAGGTAATCCTCCTGCCCGTGACACTGGCCAACCGCAGCTTCCTACCTGATATTTTACTTGCCGCCTACCAGCAGGCCGATGCCTTTTGCCGCCTGAACAGGCGGCAAAAGCAGGCAGTTTCAGCCTTTCTCAAACACTTCCTCGACTGTGGTCAATTCATGGCGGCAAGAAAACTCTTTACCAATGCCATCGGCTACGTCATCGAGCGCAAAGTTGAAATCACCGAAGAAAAGCCAGCCCTGAGGTGCTTCAAGATCTCCGGCCAGAGCCGAGCCCACGAACTTGTCTGGCATAGAGATACCGATAGCTTCGTCTGTGATTGTGATCTGTCAAATGGTCGGGGAGATTTTGCCGACGCTCCGGAAATCTGTTCACACCAGATGAGTGTTCAACTGCTGGAGTTAGCCTAGCGGCATAGCTCACGGCAGCTAGCGCTAACAACCTGACTGTGGCGGATCTGTGTTCACGAAAAGCACACTTTCAGTCCAAACCATGAGACTCTTAAGGGCGCGTAATTATGGCTCCGCCTGCGCTGCTTGCGGTTACTACGAATCCGAGCAAAATCAATTAAACGACGGTACCGGCAATAATGTCAGCGGCCGCGCTTTTCACTAGCAAGAGCAGCTACCACTTCATTTTCCGCTGTATCGCATATTTGAGTCTTGAGGTCTAGGCTAAAGCTCCTTGACTCTTACTTTTAACTTACAGGCACTCAGCAAAATCACAAGCCAACACTATTGAAACAATAGTAATTCTTACGAGCAGTTCGCTGCTGAAGTGCTTTGCGAGTTCGAGTTTCAAGCTTACCAATCCATCCACACAGCGCCAAGCGGCTAGCTGTTCTATTTTTTTGTGAGGTCAATATGACAAATCCCCCGGAAGCCTGCACTCGAGGCTTACTCTATATCAAACAAGACAGCAGCAGAGCGGCCTGGAAAGAGACGCTACTGAGGCTTCTGCAACAGGGTTCAGATACGGACAACAACACCTACTGCCGCGACTCCATGGTCGTCATCGAAATCGAAACGCCCACCCCAGAAGCGGCAGAACCACTCTTTCCCATGTCGCCCCAGGCGCTGGCCACCATTAACCACTTCATCGTCACCGGTGCCGATGAAGAACAGGTAGAGCACGAGTGGACCAAGCTTTACTACCACCGCATCTTCGATGCTCCCAATAGCCAGATCGAATATCTCATCTCTAAGTTGAGCGGTCTGGAACCGGCTCCCGAATCGATCATCTCACTCTGGGACAAGACCATCGATCAAGAAGCCGCCATAAGCCCCTGCACTCTAGTTATCTGGGCCCGCAAAAAGGCCGGCAAACTGGAACTTCATGTGCACGCTCACTCTTCCGATGCCTACAAGAAACTGCTCATGAATCTGCAGGAATTCATAGCTCTGCATCTCTACATAGCAGAGCGCGTCGGCATCCAACCCGGTAAATACATACACGTCATCGACTCCTGTCACATTCACCGGGAAGACCACAGTGCCGCCGAGCAGCTTGCCGCCAGGCTGGCTACCGACTAGCACCACCTTTACCAGCAACTTTACTTGAGGAGATAATCCCATGGTTTTCGTTTGGCTTTTCATTTATTTCTGTATACCCATTCTCTGGTTCCCGGGCATTTTCGGATGGCTGGGAAACGAGGCTTTCCAGGCCGCGAAATGGGCCATACTCGTATTCCTAATAACCCTGGCGGTGTCATTTCTGTTCCACCTGATGCTGCTTCCTGTAGCCTTCATCTTCGTGCCTTACTAGCGCATCTATCCCTCCCACGCTTCACCAGAGCCGCTCTTGAAACCGCAACGGCAAGCGCGGCTCTATTTTGACGAAACACACTTTCACTAACCACAACCCAAAGAGGTCTCAAATGAACCTGTCTCAAATCGCAAAAGACAAAGCCCAGGCTAAAACCGACGAAATCATCGCCAAGGTAGCGGCTCAGTTCGCCAACAAAGAAACCAAAATCTGGCTCAGTGGCTACAGCCGCGATGAAGTAGAAGCGGCAGCCATGCAACTGCGTCCGGAGAACCGTGAGTGGAGTTTTTCGATAGACGAACACAAGTCTTCCGGCGGCTGCTACCTGGTCATCCAATACTCTCGCCTGGCTAAGTCCGGTGAGATCGGCGACCACTAAGCCCGGCAAAGCCAACTCACCTAACTCAGCCGTTGTCGGAAATTCAATTCCGGCAGCGGCTCACTGGAGACCCAACTATGAATCAGCAAAGCAGTCAATCAGATTCCCGGCCGGATTGGTACCAGATAGATCCGCAAACAGACCCCCACTTCCCAGCATGGATAGAGCGGGCCCGGGCTTACTCTCAACATCAAGCCGAAAGCCTGGAAGGTGAATGCGAATTCTGGGTGGTGGCGCAACGAATAGTCCATTTCGATCCTCACGAAATCATAGCCGACGGCTTCCCCTGCGCATACTTCTCGCCGGTCTGGAGCGAAGATATGGCTATCCTGGTTGTGAAAAAGAGCGAGGGCGCAAGAAGGAAGCCCAATACACCACCACCCTTCCCCAGCCCTGAAACCCTGGCACCACCATCGCCGGAAGACCTGAAAGCTTCGCGCGAAAAGCTCATGGAAGCTCTTGCAGCAAGCGATGGAAAGCGTTTTACCTTCAAGGACGAATATTTTCGACCAGGCACAGCCGAAATATTACTTGCCGAGTTAAAGCAAACAGGATGGGACAACAAGCGGGAAAGCGACCAGCGAGAAGGCGACTTCTACTTTATCTTTCCTATCGACCGAAGCGCATCCTAAGCGAGAACCACAAATGCGGAGCGCACAGCCTTCCTCCGCAATACAAATGCGACGGCTGTCCATTGCCGTTCACCAGGCGGTTCCCGCCTGCGTGACGGACAGGGGCATTCCTTGTGAGCCCTAACCATGCAATCCCTGGAGACAAACATGAGCAAAATATCCCGCGAACTAGTCGCTGCAATGAAATTCTACGTTCCCCATTCCCTCGTCAAGCATCAATTTCGACTGCTTGCTAGAAGGCGTAACCCCTTCCCGAGAAGCGCCGATGAAATCATGCAAGAACTACCGGCCTGGCTGGTAGGAAGCCACCTGCCGGTGGAGTACAGTAATTTCTCGATGAACTGCGCCATAGACAGGAAAGTGAGAACCCTCACGGAAGGCAGTGGAAAAGCTTTTCCGTCAAACCCGGATGACAAATCACGTTATCTGAACTTGTGCACACTCCATGAAGGAGAGTCTCTGGGCTTTGCTTTTCCCGGCTGGCGGCAATCCAAGTTTGCCAGAGAGATGAACCCCGACTGGTTGAGTGAAGAAGCACAAAAGCTATATCAATACTGCCTGAAAAACGATCTGCGCCCGGGCTTCGACAAGATTTTCAGAGACAACGGCAAAAAGGCTTGCACCCTCATGATCCGCTGGCAGAAAGAACACTTCGACAAGCTATTGGGACTACCCGAGCACCCGCTCTTCAATCACTGCTTTCAGGCCCAGGCCCCCTTACCCTCTTATGCAGATGGTGAGTTCAACCTGGAACAGTTGCAAGCCTGGCAAGCTGATACTGAAGCACTGCGCGAACAAGTCAAAGCCGAGGTTGAGGCCCAGTTCGAAATAGACCTCGACGAAGAAAGCGATCGCTCATGCGCAAGCGCCGTCGAGTCCGCCCGGGCGAAAGTGGCCGAAGCTGCTAAGAGCGGCAGCAAGGAAGTCCTTATCTTCGTCGGTTCCGAAGGAGTTGCCGCCCTCAATTGTTTCTGCCCTCAAATTAGCAAAGAAACCCTGGACAGCACTCCGCAAAGTGAACTGCATCGAATCTTCCGGCATCCGCTCTGTCATGACGGAGTTATTGCCAGGGGCCTGTGCCGCTGGGCCAATCAAACCGGCTTGCATATCAGACTGAACTTCATGAGTGCAGGCCGTTCCCCCGGGCAACGGGTTCTTTACCTCTATGTGAGCTGGAAGGAGAGCTCTCCCCAGTAACAACAGGAAGTTTGAGACTGTGCAGTAGGCACGGTCTAACTGTTTCAGGCAGGGCGAACCTCTGGTTTGCACCTGCCTGAAACACTTTTTTTAAAACTATACGGAGAAAGCCTTATGGCAGATGAAACCAACCTTAAAAACCTGGCATATTACTACGCCCAGAGTGTTGCCGAGAGCAATCAACATGAGAGCAACATTGCCTATATTCCGGCTGGAAATGATGCTCTTCTTGCGGCAATTGTGCGCATTCTGGAAGAAAACAGCTTCAAATGCATTCGGGCGGAAGGGCAAATCGGTGCGGCACTGCGTCAATTTGCCGGTCTGGATCATTCTTTCACTACCCCCATCCAAACCCTGCACACACCTGACCTGAGCGCAGTTTTGAACACGGAGGATGCACCGGCAGGCTGGGTGCAAGCACTGCAAATCATCAGCAGGACGCTCGGCCCCACCGCAACTTTGATCGTCGAAGCCCAGTGGGCCGACGAACAATTCCTTGAATGCTACAAACAAACGACTATGGATACCCGGCTAGTCATCCTGGGAGAAGCGCCTGCAGACGAGTCGGGGGAGTGCCGCCAATGAATATTTTAACCACCCTATTTGCCTTGCCTTTGTTCGCCGTTGGATTGCCATACTGCATCTGCAAAGTGCGCCGTGAAAGTAAGGCGAAAGCCCTCGAAGAAGTACAGAACAGCGCCGTCGTCAGAGCCGCCGCCCTCTTTTGGACGACAGCCCTGTGTCAGGATTTCGATCCGAAGCTGGATGCAGAAGATCTGAATAACTTCTACTTCGCGCTGGCCAAGGCAATTGCCAGCCAGTACATGGAGCACAACCTGCGTGTAGTGCAGTTCGGCATCACTAGCCGTGCACAGATGGGTTTTGTCAGCAGGCTCTCTGCCGACCCCATCTTCCAGACAGCGTCATCAGCGCTTGCCCCACGCCATGGCTTGATTCGTGAACTGGCTGCGCATTTGCCAATCGTGGAAATGCGTATTAACGAGGGAGCAATCAAGTTGCGCCCGGTCAGTCGCGGCAGCCGCTTTCACGAGTGGCAGGAAATTTTCAGGGTCGGCGACGATGAAAACCAGATGTACGCAATCGGTCTGCAATATCGCCCCGAAGCTGTCCATAGCGATGAAGACTTACTGCGAGGAGCAGCTTAAGCGGCTTTGCACAAACCTCAAAAGACAAAACAAACACCCACCGACACTACCGCCGGTGACTTTTGTATCTACCCAACTGCTTCGCAGACCGGCTTGAATACGAGCCGGTCTTCCCAAGCCCTGGGCAAATTCTCACGGAGATAGATATGAGTTTCTTTTGGTTTCTACTTTACTGCAAGTTTCCTCTGCTCATGATCCTCGGACTGACCGGAGCCTTCGGAACCTGCGCAAAGGAAGTATCAGAATACTGGTGCACCTGTATAGGAATAGGCATTACCTTTTTGGCAGCCTGCTTTGCCATTTATTCAATCTACATGTGGCTGGCCGGACTCTTCACTTAGAGATGCGGACAAATCAGGCGGGTAGCTCATTTGCAAGAAGCTACCCACCTGTATCTCACTTTCTCAAAAATTAAATTTTTACGCCTGCATATAGTAGATGCTTTCTCGCGCCAACCTGCTCAAAATACCGATTCCTTCTTGGATATTGGGTTGGGTATTTGCAGCTGAGCCTACTGATAGATTAATTGCAAGGAGTGAGAGAAACGCTCTCTTCAAGATACCCTATACTAGAAAAGTTCTCCACTTGGTCAGCCGGCAAACACCTATGTCCTATTTAAGAGTCTTTTTTCTTGTGATGCTGCTATACATGAGCCTTTCGAGTGCCTTTGCAGAAGGAAGCAAGACCACAGCGGAAGAAATTCAAAAACTTCGTTCCCATTGCATCCTTCCAGACAGTATTTTGGCAAAGCCACCTCAAGACATTTCTGATTGTGGTCAGCGGGAATATATACTCCACAACGACATTTGGGTGAGGCGGCCGGAAAGCCGTTGCTGTGTGGCATTAATTCGTATTTCAGAAAATGGGAAAGCAGTTTTGAATCCAGATGGATTTCTTTATGGGCCTATTCCCAATATCGCGATCATAACAAGACAGCAAGCTGATGCGCTATGGCAGTCAGAGCCGGTCCCAACGACTGGACCGCGAGTAAGCTACAAACTTTCAAGTTTTAACGACAACCCAGAAGACGTGTACATTGACGTTGTATTTGAAAACAACAAGGTAGATAAATACAGACTGAGAGCAAAACGGATTACCATTCAAGAATGGCAATCCGTCACAAGATAAAGCTTAGTAGTTTACTTAGCTTTGGTTAGTTGAGGGTCCCCCCAAAAAGTAGAGTTTAGTTCTAGGCAGAGATCGCTCCATGTGGAAAAATACCAAAGGAGCGCAAAATGACTGGCAAGAAGAAACCTTCA
>Ga0268298_10000518_pt1 | contig 49613 bp, 61 predicted proteins | sample WWTPWeurt_MetaG_FD_194462 | JGI IMG/M metagenome (GOLD analysis project Ga0268298, IMG submission 194462) | Activated sludge microbial communities from WWTP in Nijmegen, Gelderland, Netherland - WWTP Weurt | ecosystem: Engineered > WWTP > Aerobic digester > Activated sludge | place... | reverse complement strand
GCGCCAGAAGTCGGCACCGGGGATGCCCTTTTTGGCTGATTCCGTGGTCACCCACTTGTGGACCTGCTTCTCGACGGAGAACCCGACGCGGGTCTGGGGGCCCTGCATCGTCTCCTTGATGGCGTCGAAGTCAGCCAGGTCGAGGGGGCCCTTCCCTGCCCCGCCAGCCACTTGGCCCACAGTCTTCCGAACTACTGGGGGCGGGAAACTCGTGGGAAGAGGCGGGATGAAGGGCGTCACAGGCGCGGATCCGGGAACCAAGGGCTCGGGATCGGTCAGAGGCGGGATTCCAGCCTCGGGACCGCCCTGGATCGCTGCCACAGGGGCCTCGGCCAACTCGGGAACTGCCGGGATCGGTACTTCGGGCACGGGAGCTGGGGGCGGATTCTCAGCGCCTCCAGTGGAGACGGCCCCTGTCGGGGCCGTGCCATTCAATGGCTTCTTGGGAGCCATGCCAGCGAACCCAGTTCCCTGGAGCTTGGCGAGGAGGGCCGTGTTCTGTGGCATCTTCTGAGCCATGGGTTAGACCTCCACGAAGGGAGCGAGGGCCTGGGCGTAAGAACCCATGGCCTTGTCGTCGTTGGCAAGGGAAAGCAGCAAGGGAATGAGTTCCTGGGCCTGCTGAATGTAGTTGGCACGCTGTCCGGGGTTGGCCTTGCACAGCCAGGCGACCCCGGCGGCCGGCTCGAGGGTCTGCCCCTCGTTGTCGGCTCCAGCCTTGAACTGATACATGGCCGCCACATCCTCGTCCGTCAGGGTGTTGAGGTCATCGGGAAGCCCGCCGCCATAACGCTTGGAGAGCGTAAGGATGGAGCTGTAGTTGAAGCCCAGCATGGTCAGCAGGAGCTTCCGCGGGATCTCGGCCAGGATGTCCACCTGGAACCCAGCGTCGGCGGCTGCTTTGCGCTCACAGGCGATCAGGTAGCGGTTGATCCGCTCGACCAGGCTGCGGTCGGAGGCCCGGCCGGTCTTGTTGAGGATCAGGCCGCGGAAGATGTTGGGGTCCTTGCCCTCTTCCTCCCGCTCCCTGGAGATTTCGAGGAGTTCCTGGCTGATGGCACCCCATCCAGTCAATGGGTGGCTGGATTCGACATCCACGACCACGGAATAGCTGTCGGCCACCCCCATGGCGGCGAGTGTGATGGTGTTGGAGACGGCCGGGAGGGTGTCCAGGAAGATGAAGTCCCAGCCACCATCGGGGTGTGCCGCCGCCAAAGCGTCCAGGAAGGCGGTCAGAAGGGCTCGGCGGTGATTCCGGTGCTGCATGGCAGGAGCTGACTGCACCCGCTCCAGGGCGATTTCGCCGCAGGGAAGGATGTCCAGCGTCCGGTCGTTCTCAGGAGAGACGCGGATCTTGCCCAGGGAGGCCAGGGCAGCCGGGGCCTCCTTGTCCATGATCCCCCGGTAGCGGGCGTAGGCTGTTCCGTAGTCCCGCTCGCCACCAGCCAGGCCAAGGCCCTGATAGAGGTGCCAGCCGAGGCCAGAGCGCCCATCCGGGCTCGTGGTGTAGGAGGTCGGGTGGTAGGCGTGGGTCAGTGCGGCCTGCCCTTCCGTCGCTTCCACCACCAGCACGCGGGCTCCCATGGCAGCCAGTTGGGTTGCCGCAAAGATCATGGTCGAGGTCTTGCCGCTGCCGCCCTTGGGAGATCCAGCAACGATGCGGTAATTCGCTGGAGCCGGATGGGGCTCGAAGGTGACAAGCGGCAGTTCATCGAGCTGGGGGGCAATCACGAAAGGCATGGAGACCTCAAGGAGAAGGGGCTGCAAAGCAGCAAGCGTCGTTGCAAGGGTGCAAAAAGGCTATGAAGCGAGGGTATCGGAGAGAAAGAGCGCAAAAACGCATAGGGGCGAGCGCAAAGGCGAGATGGCAGGCGTGGGAGAAGGCATGAAAGCGAGTGAGCGAGGGGGAGAACAAGCCAGAGAGCGGGAGGGCGGGGGCGCAGGAGGGCGAACAGGACAGAGAGCGAGGCAGCGAGAGCGCAGGCAGGAGGTCGAGAAAGCACGCAGGGGAGGAGGCGGAAGGGCAGGAATTCAAGCGGGCACACAAGGAAGAGGGCACACAAACAAGAACTCAGGCAAGCAGGCGTGGAAGCGTGACAACAAGCATGATGGAGCGCAGGCAAGCCAGCGTCAAGGCGTGAAAGCGAGAAAGTCAGCGTGAAGGCCAGGACGCAAGCCAGGGTGCCTGCGAACAGGCAGGCGGGCAAACAAGCGAGCAAGCAAGCGTTCAAGCAATAATTATTGCGATTAGCATGACGATACAAAAGTGTTTAAAAAAGTGGATATGCCTCACCAAATAAGGCTTTTTCGCGCTTTCCAAAATTATTTACGCGGCACATCATACCAACGGTTGCATGGGTCGCATCGGTAGGCGTGCTTGGCCTTTGATTTGACGAAGACTACCTTGAGGGGCTTCTTGCACTCGACACAAAAGGCCGTGGGAGGCTCTTTTGAGGTTTTTGCGCGATTGGAGCCAGAGGGGCCATCTGAGGCACCTCCCCCCTGACTGGGCATTTTGTCGTCATTGATCCAATCTCCGCAGCAAGCGCACTTTCGAGAGCCAGAGGAGAATTTGGTCACAGGGCCCTGACAGTTCGGCTTGGGGCAAATTCCGCCAAGAGGCTGTCCGGCCTCATCCGAGCTGTAGGAGAGTCCGCAGTTGTCCCGGTCGGAGCAGGACACGAAGGGGCCATTGGAGCCACTGCGGACCTTCAGCGTGCCCTTCTTGCACTTGGGGCACTGTCCCAGGGCCACCGGGGCATGGGGCTCATGGCTGCCACCAGGAGCCTTCTTCTCCTTCTCCCAGCGGTCGCAGTCCGCGCAGATCCGGTCGTTCTTGGGGGTCGTCTTGAGGCGTCCCGTGGGGCAGTGAGGGCACTTGGCGGTCGCTTCGCCCTTCTCGTTGCTGTCGTAGCCGAAGTAGCAGGACTTCGAGCCACACCTGGTGTACCAGCGCCCCTCCCAGTTCTTCAGGCTCACCGGGCTGCCGCACTTGGGGCAGGGGTCCGGGAGCACAGTGGCGGGCATTCGAGGGGCCTCTTCGCCCTCTGGGGTACTGCTCATGGGGGTGGTGCCTCCGTGGACACCCTCACGGAGCGTCCGGGTCATCTCGCGGGTGTAGGTCTCGATCTCCTTCATGAAGGATTCCAGACTCGCCTTTCCTTTGGCGATCTGTTCCAGCCTGGTCTCCCAGCGGCCGGTCAGTTCGGCGCTCCGAAGATCCTGGAAGGGGAGCATTTGCACCAGATCCATACCCTTCTGGGTCGGGACCAGGAAGTTCTTCTGGCGCTCGACCAGCGGGATCTTGGGGTACTTGGGCGAGCCCTTGTCCAGCAGCTTCTCGATCACTGAGGCGCGGGTGGCAGGCGTGCCGATCCCGGCGCACTCCTTCATGGCTGCCCGCAGCTCCTCCTCGTCCAGATCCTTCCCGGCCGACTGCATGGCCGCCAGCAGGTCAGCTTCGGTCATGCGGCGGGACGGCTTGGTCTGACGGGCCTCGGAGCCCAGGGACTTCACAGAAACACCGTCTCCGACGCCCAGGGGGGCCCCAGAGAGCGTCAGGGGCTCTTCCTCGGCTTCCTCGTCGCCCGTACCGGCCTTGGCCTTCTTCTTGGCCTTGCTCAGGGCGGGGGAGTCCACCCGGCTCCAACCGAGGTCCAAGACCGCTGTTCCAGTGGTTTTGAAGGCCTCCGGGCCCGCGTCGGCCAGGATCTCGGTGATGAGGACCGTCTTCGCTTCGATCCGGTCAGGGAAGAAGGCGGCCATAAAGCGCCGGGCAACGAGGTCATAGACCTTCTTCTGGTCCTCGCTCAGGGAGGCCCAGTTGGGAACCTCCTCGGTGGGCATCAGGGCCGTGTGGTCTTCCACCTGGGCGTCGTCCACGAACCGGCTCGAAAGCTTGGTTCCCTTGATCTCAGCCACGAAAGGGGCGTAGATCGGGAGCTTGGAGAGCGTTCCCAGCCAGGCGGGGATCTTCGCCGCATCGTCATGGGTGAGATGGCGACTGCCTGTGCGGGGGTAGGAGAGCACCCGGGCGTCGTAGAGTTCCTGAGCGATGCCCAGGGTCTTCTCGGAGCTGAACCCGAACCGCTTGTTGCACTCCTTCTGGAGGGCAGTCAGATCGTAGAACTGCTCAGGGCCCTTGTGGACATCCTTCGTCTCGAACTTGGCGATCCGGGCGGGTTTGCCCTTGAGCGCGGAGACCAGGGCCCGGGCGTCCGCTTCCTTCTCGAAGCTGTCCTGGTCACCCTTCTGCCACTTGCCCTTGTAGGTGCCAGCGGGATGGCTGAAGGTGGCCTCGACCACATAGAAATCCTTGGCCTTGAAGGCCTGAATCTCCAGCTCGCGCTCCACCAGGATCGAGAGCGTGGGGGTCATGACCCGGCCAATGGGCCAGGCACCCTTCTCCCGGCGGCCCAGGCCCCGGGCTCGGAGGGTCATGGCGCGGGATCCGGTCATTCCCACGAGCCAATCGGCCTTCTGACGGCCGTAAGAGGCGTCCCGGAGCCCTGCGTAGGTGCTCCAGGGTTTCATGGCCTTGTAGGCGTCGCGGATCGCGCCGTCGGTGAGGCTCTTGGTCCAGAGCCGAAGCATCGTCTTGGCCTTGCAGGGGGCCTTCTCGAGGATCAGCGAGGCGATCAACTCGCCCTCACGGCCGGCGTCCGTTGCCACCACGAGCTGCGTGGCCTTGGCGAGCTGCGCCTTCACGACATCGAACTGATCCTTGGTCTTGGGGACCACTGCGTATTTCCAGTCCTTGGGGATCATGGGCAGGATGGCCCAGTCCCAGGCCTCCCAGTCCTTGGTGTATTTCTCGGGTTCCACGGTCTCGACCAGGTGGCCGATGCCCCAGGTGACAACGGTTTGGATGCCACCGGGGTCGGTGCCTGAGATGAACCCCTTGCTCTTGGACTTCAGTCCCAGGGCAGCGGCTATCGACTGCCCCATGCTGGGCTTCTCCGCCAAAATCACTCTGAATTCGCTCATAAATCACCGTTTTCCGGGCAGAAAGCCCTGACCAGATTCCTTCATTCTCAGTGCCACCAATCCTTCGCCGAGGTTTTGCGCTTTTATGCGCTCGCCGGCCTGGCCTGGCCGAGCCGAGCGAAACGGGATGGCATCGGAGCCGCCGTTGCCATCGGTGCCTCAACGCCATGAATACCTGCGCGAGAAGGCGCAAATAGAGGGAGCAAAGGGCTTGCGCTTTATCTTGGGATCATAGAAGGGGACCCACATGAGCCTGCCAAAAGACCACACTCCCGAGCCTTCCCAGACCCCGATGACGCCTGCCGAGCGCGGCATCGCCGTCCAGGACCTCCAGCGCAATGCGGCCAGCATCGTGAACACGAGCCGCAGCGCCTCGTCCTATGCGGGGCTCAAGGACTCCTTCGAGGCCGGTGCCTCGCAGTCCAACTTCAAGAACCGCGTCTCCGGCGTGCTCGTGTCGGGCCTCTCGAGCACCCCCCGGGTGAAGGAGGACGGCACGGTGGAGATGCAGGACGCGAACACCTACAACGCCAAGTACGAGCTGATGCGCCCCGAAAAACTCCAGAGCGACGCGACCACGCTCCTCCGCGACCCCGATCCCGTGAAGAAGGGCGAGGGCCTGGTCCTGATGGTGGACGCCCCGCTCGCGCGGTCGGTCCAGAACCTCACCAACCCCTCCCTGCGTCCCAGCATGGTCGTGAACAACGCCCGAACCCCTGATGCCGTGGCCTTCGCGGGCATCAACAAGACCTCGCCCTACGGCGATCCCTCCACGGGTCGTCCGATCCCCGCGCAGGTCTGGATGATGAGCGATGCCGGTGGCCTGGTGCCGGTCCATGGCTTCCAGAAGGGGCAGGGGGCCAAAGCCTCCTTCATGGGCGTCCGGCCCGGCGTGGACGAGCTGGGCAACACCACCGTTTCACTGGTCTCTAGTGTCGAATTCGAGCCTGGGATCACCGAGATCGGAACCCGCGAGATCAAGCGCGACAAGATCATTGAATCCGCGCCCAAGCTGGCGGAAACCCCCGAACAGCAGCGGGAGTTGCTGGATAACCTCGCGGCCGAGGGATGGCAGCCGATCACTCGGCTCCCGCCCGACAAGGCCGACCAGCCGGAAGCCTTCCGTGGCTTCTCGGAAGCAGATGTGACGGCCCGCGCGATCATGCGCCTGGCCGACTCCGTGCGTCAGCACAATGTCATCACCCTCGCCACCTCTGGCGCGGACCTCACCAAGCTGCCGGACGAGCCCCGGACCTATGCCCAGGACTTCGCCAAGCTCGCGGCCTCCCTTGAGGGCGCTGGCTACCCGAGGAAGGGCGTCGATCACCTGCTGAACCTCGCCAACGGGCCCCTGGTGAAGCTCTCCGAGCTGAGGGAGTCCGTGGACCGGATCCGCAAGGACCCCGCGGCCATGGACCCCATCACCGAGATCCGTGTGAAGGCCACGGAGCTGCTGAAGCTCAAGGGCAAGAAGCCCGAAGACATCTACCCCATTCTCGATGAGCCCGGCGAGTCCTTCACGAACTCGCTGAACAAGGCCATGGGTGAGGACGCAGCCAGCTCCTTCCGGGGCCGTTTCCAGGCCGCCGACAACGAGCGCATGGCCGTCCTCGAGCAGATGGCGAAGGACCTCACAGACACCCTCGGCGCATGGGCTACTCCTGCTGGGAAGCAGTGGGAGAAGGACGGCGTGCCCCTCACCTTCCCGGATGGCTCGCCCCGCCGCGACACCCCCTTCGATGACGCCCTTGACCGGGGCGGCAACCACTACAACGAAGTCCGCACGGGCTACCGCGAACTCCAGCAGGCGGTCATGGATGCCACCGCTGGCTTCATCGGGGCCCGTCTCCGCCAGGCTCCGCCCATGGCTGGTTCCAGCGAAGCCGGGGCTCGCAAGCCCGGTGAAATCGCCGCCGACTATGTGAACCACAAGTACACAGGCACCCCCATGGATGCCAAGGAGAAGGCCTTCGTTGAGCGAGTCCTGAAGTCCAGCTCCGGCAAGAGCGCCTTCATGGACGAGCTGACCTCCCTCTACGGGGATGCGGTCATGGCCTCCGCGCACCGGCTCCGCCTGAGCCCTGCCGAGGTCCAGCGCGACCTGGTTGCCAAGGCCGAGGACTTCGAGCCCTGGGATGTGGCCGTGAAGAGCTTCCGCGTGCGGCAGTTCGGCTCCATGCCTGATCCCAGCCAGCAGGCCTACTTCATCACGCCTGAGCAGGAGCTTCCCAAGGGCTTCAACCCGGCGAATGCCGATCAGGTCCGCCAGATCGCCGCGGATCGCACCTGGCAGGTCACCCAGTTCCAGACGGAACAGGGCTCCCTGGTGCCCCGCGTCTTCAAGTCGGGCATGAGCACCGCCGACATGCTCGACCTGCGGCACGACGCCACCATGCGCCACATCCCGCAGCACCTCAGCCGCCAGCCCCTCTCGGAGCACATGGACCTGCCCAACGGCATTGCCAAGAGCTTCAACCTGCCGGTCACCAACAGCCACGACCCCGTGACGGGCGAGGCGGGGCGGTATGCCTTCCTGGGCGTCAAGGTCCAGAGCGAAGGCCTGGGCAGCAGTGTCCTTCCGGGCAACTACAAGGCCCTGAACTTCAGCAAGGATCCGATGGTCTATTCCAAGGAGATCGTCCAGATCCCTGATGAACGAGGCTTCCTCTCCTCGGTGGGCGGTGTCGAGAAGGCCAAGGCCCTGATCGACAAGCACCCCGAGGCCGAGAAGCTGCGGGCGGCCCTGGACGAGATGGCCCGGCCCCGCCGCGCCAATGGCGTCTATGAGATCAAGACCACCACCGCGGGCCTTTCGGAGTTCGCCAAGAAGCGTGAAGGCGCGGTCCAGGCCATGGGCGCGGTCCTCGAGGCCAAGGCCAAGCGCGATTTCGAGATGGATGCCAAGGGCAAGCCTGCTGACCGCCGCGGCGAGTTGGAGACCCGCCGGGACTCCACCATCGCCCAGGTCCAGGAATCCACTGCGGCCCGGATGCGGGACATTCCGAACCGTGTCGCCGCCATGGATGAGTTCATTCGCACCTATGGCGGGAAGAAGGGCTACTTCGGCTTCGCCCCGCCGCTCGGCCAGGGCAACAACGATCTCAAGATCCGCAAGACCCCCATGGAATTCCGCTTCCAGATCGAAGAGGGCGGCGGGGACTTGAACCGGCGGCTGGCGTCGCTGGCCCGGAAGGGCCATGCCATCCACCCGGATGCCTTCCGCGTTGATTAACAGCAGTTCCAGGAGTCTCCATGCAGCGTTCCAGCGAGGTCACCACCATCGTCCCCAAGGTCGAGGTTCCCGACCAGGCTCCCCGGGCGGCCGTCAATCCGCTCGTGAGCAAGGCGGACATGAGCTTCCTTCGAGCCAAGCAGACGATTGAGACCTACGCTGGTGCGCTGCCTGGGACCGCTCCGAAGGACTTCTTCGACCGTGTGAACGGCGGGGAGCCCGTGGACCGTGCTGCCGACCGGGTGAAGGCGGATTTCGGCTTCACCGTGCCCGGGGAAGACCGGCTGGCGTTCCAGGAGTACCAGGCCAAGCGGCTGCAAGTCTCCCCCATCGAACTCCAGTTCGCCCCGCCGCCGGCCGCCTTCGCCCGGCCCGGGACGACCTCCTCGCTCCCCCAGAGCTACGAGCCTGACGACCTCTCGATGCCCGCCATGAATGTGGGCCAGCGCCAGGCGGTAGCTGATTTCAAGATCAACCTGAATGAGGCCCTGAGCAAGTCAGCGGGGGCGATGGGCGAGCTGGAGGCCCATGGCTTGGCCGGCACCCAGGAATACCGGGATGCAGCCGCCCGTCACGAAAAACTGGTCAACATGGCAGCTCCCTCGGCGACGGCTTTGGGTATGGCTCAAACACGCGAAGCCGCCATCGGCCGCATCAAGTTGGCCTCGGACATGGGCGTGCTCAAGATGCCCGACGGCACGACGAAAGGGCAGCCCTCCCCGGCTCTCATGGCCCACTACGAGACCGTGGCCCGGGCCGGTGGCAAGGCCTCTCTCTCTGGTGAAGCCGCGGCCCGTCGGGTCACGGCCCTCACCGAGCAGGTCGGGCAGGCCAAGTTCCAGGTCCAAGAGCTGGAGCTGAAGGGCAGGGGCCTGGTCGGGGCCTCCCCGGACCAGCTCCACCGTCACCAGAACGAGCTGGACCAGGCCAAGGGCAATCTTCAGTCCCTCGAGGTAAGGCTGCACGACGCCAAGTTCCCGCTGGGCACGGGCGTTCCTCGCCCGAGCGTCAATGGTCGGTTCGCTGGCTTCGAGAACCCCAATGACATGCCCCTGGAACGCACGGTGGCCGTCCAGGTAGCCCTGAAGGCCGATCCGAAGGCCCCGGAGGCTCCCGGCCTGATGGCTTGGGCCCAGCGTCCCCCGAAGGATCTCGGCTTGGACGACCAGGCGCTCCATGCCATGTGGGTCGAGCAGCGGGCCCGACTGGATGCCCACAAGGCCTCCATGGATGCGCCGATCAGCGCCGCCCCGGCTCCGGCCCGGCCCCTGGCTGAACGGATGGCCGAGCACGCCGCGTCAGGTCCGGTCAGCGATCCCTGGGGCCCGCCTTCCCGTGACATCGACCTCCCCAAGAACAGCGACACGCCTCCGCGGCAGGGGAATGGCCCTCCAGCGGGCGGGGACGGCCTCGCTGTGGGTGATGCAAGGCCTGGAAGGGCGAATGGGCTGGGGAAGGCGTGGGAAGCGCCGATGACCCCCGAGGCGCACAGCGCCGCCGCCGTCCAGAAGCAGATCAAAGAAGTCGAGGCTCGGGCGGAGAAGGAGATGAACCGCCAGCGGCTCCTCCTCGCTCTCTCCCTGGGTGGGAACATCCTCGCCTCCGGTGCTGAGGCGGCCGTCGCCATCGGCACCAGCCCTCTGCACGGGAACGCAGCCCAGTCGATCAACTCCGTGGCCTCCGGGATGCGCGATTCGATCAACCGGACTGGCGAATACCTCGAGCAGAAGCAGCGGGTCATCAACAAGGCCGACACCGACATCAAGGGCTTCCTGGCGCAGCACGCCAAGGACCAGCGGGATGTGGCGGAGTCCTGGAACGAAAAAATGACCAACCAGATGGAGCATCTGAAGGCCATCCCGATGAATGTCCCCGTGCTGGACAAGGCCGAGGAACGGGCCGGAGAGGTCGTCCAGTGGCAGGCGGACTTCGCCAGCACCTACGACAGGACCCGAGACCGCGATGCCGGTGCCATCCACCTGGCTGCGGCCGACGAGATGCGGATGAGCCCTGATCCGTCGATCCAGAAGATCGGCCAAAAGGTGGCCCAGGAGATCAAGGAGAACGACCCCCAGGGCCTTCGGAATTGGGCCGACACCGAGAAGGCCGTCCAGGGGCTCCTGGCCTCCCAGCCGGCCGCCCTCCAGGCCTACAAGGGCTACCGCGCGGGCGTGGAAGACCAACACCGCGAATGGTCCGTCAAGAACGAGGCCCACACCCAGATCGTGGAGGCCATGTCTGCCAGCACCCCTGAAGAGCGGGTGGATCGGCTGGCGAACCTCGTGGGCGGGCGTGCCATCGCCACCCAACTCGAGGCGGAAGCCCAGAAGGTGATCGCCCTTGAGGCCGCCCAGGGCAACAACCTCCCGGTCGCAGAGGTGGTCAAATCCAGCCTGGACCGGAAGGCCGTGGTCGAGAGGTCCGTGTCCGGTGCCTGGCGCGAATTCACCGCCCAGGCCCCTGTCCACGCCCAGTCCGTGGTCACGGGCGGAATCTCCGCCGAGGCCCAGCTTGCGAGCCTCTATGGTCGTCGGCAACCAGAGGCGCTGTCCCCCGACCGTGTGGCCGTGCGGCAGATCCGCGAGAGCTTCATGGAGCAGATGACGCCGACCCCGGGGAAGAACCTCCCGAAGGTCATGGCCCAGGAGGGCATCCCCGCCGGCTGGGGCACGCCCTCGAACCTTGGTCGCAAGGTGGGCATCAGCCTGAGCCAGAACGCCAGCGTCCAGGCCTTGTTGGTCGGCCACAACCCCCAAGGGAAGCTCCAGGAGGCCACCATCCACCTCTACGGCCGGGAGCGGGCCACCGTCACCGACGACGGCCTGCGCGGCCAAGGCCTTTCCGACCGGGAAGTGAAGCTCTTCCGGGAATCCCAGGCGGCTGACGGCCTGGTGCGTGCCCACATCAGCGTGCGAGCTGAGGACCTGCGCGGCTCCAAGGCTTCCGAGCCTGGCCGGTTGGCGAACTCCATCGCCGAGGATTACAACCAGGCTGTGTCCAAGGCCTACACCAAGCAGGCCGGGGACCAGATCGAGAAGGACGCATGGCGCTTCGCGGCCGTGAAGCTGGGGATCACGAACCCTGGCGACATCGCCCGGTTCAGCCCTGCGACTGCCGGAAAGGACGCTGCCGAGGCCACCAGGCTCGCCAACGGGTTCAAGGCCCAGTTCCAGAGCGGCTACGACACCCGCGCCAAGGCCCTGGTCGCCAAGGAGTCCATCTCCCGCAGCGTGGCCCGCCCCATGGCGGCTCAGATCCTCGCCGCCCGTGAGATGACGGGATTCCAGCAGACGGTGGAGACCAACCGGGGCGGGCACTTCACCTACCCGCCCAGCCAGAGCGCCCTGGATCCGAGCCCCAAGGAAGGACTCAATACCGACTTCAAGCGCCTGATGACGGCTGCGGACCACAAGTTCACCGGCATCTATGACGAGCTGACCCAGGCCCGCACCAGGGGGATCTCGCTGACCAAGGACCCGCACCTCCTCGAGAAGGCTGGGGACAGGTCCAAGGCCATCGGGACGGTCCTGGACAGCCCAATCCGGCAGTCGGAACTGGGTGGCCGCCCCGCTGGCGGCAACGACTACCAGAACTTCGTCAGGCAGTACCGCGGCTAGTGAGCTGGACCAAGTGAAAACCCCTGACGGACGATCCACCAGGGGCCTGCCCTCAAGCCGAAAATGCTTGAGGGCTTAATGTTAGCCTCTATTAAACCTGACGGACTCATTCACCAAGTTTGCCGAACCCCTCATTTGCACTCACCTCTGCGGCCTAGAGATTAAATCGAACAATGTGCAAGTGGCCTAACTGTTAAAAACGGTGTTGTTTCGCCACAAAACTCGAAAAAAATGGAAACTCGGTTTACACGAACCGGTCTGCACAAACAGGAATTCTCCCTTGATAGGCCTGATGAAATCTTCCATTCTTTGGGACCGGAGGCCTGATGTTCCTGGAAATGCTCTCGCTGGGAGTCTCCAGCCTGATCTCTCGTGAGGTGTTTTCTCCCTCACGGAAGGAGATCGTCTCCAGCGTGGTCATCGCTCCTTATGCTGTTCCAGTCCTTCCTCCCGTCCACATTGGAACCATGATGGACTCGGCGATGAACCTGAGCCGGGATGCATGGAAGGTTTTTGGGGCGATCAGCGAAGAAGCGAGAAAGAAGGCAGAGCTGTCCATTGGCTAAGAGCCGTGGGCGCGGGCGAAGCCAGCAGGTAATGACCCCCCCGGGTGGGAATTCTGCTGTCCCTCCATTTGGTCCAGGGTTACCTGTGGGCTTTCCGCCACAGCAGATGCAGCAAGTGCAGTTCCAGCAGACCACCTTTCTGCCGATCCCCTCCGGGGACGATATGAAGAAATGGGAACCTTATATCCCGCAAATTGGTCAGCGTTTCTGGGACAAGTTCAACGAAGAAACGACGCACCGCATGGGGATGGAATCTCAGGGCATGGCCCTACAGCGTGAAAACCAGCGGATCCAAGAGAGAGCAATCGAGCTTCAGCACGAGGAGCGCATCAAGGCTCTCGGCAATGAGGCGAGCGAGAGCAATGAGAGATGGATCTCAATTCGTCGTGCCCAGTGGATCGCAGGCGGCTTGTTACTGGTTGGCTTGGCAATCATCGGGGTGATGATTTACGCGGCATACCAGCTCTTTATGCACGACAAGATATGGCCTGCTGCGGCATTTACGGCCATGGCGGGTGCAGTGGGATGGGGATTCCGCAGTATCGCTGGCGGTTATCTGAAGAACGAAGAAGAAAAGCGCACAACGAAAAAGAGCTGACTTCATAGTTTGGGGATGGTTGTCCATCTAGTTGGACCAGAATCCTTCTAAGGTGCCTGGCAACACCCTATGGTTGATCTCACTCCAAGCCCTATCGCTGGACCCGCGTTCCAAGCTCCCTTGCCAGCTTCTCGGATGCCTGCACTGGCTCTTCGCTGTATTCGTCGGGGAGCCAGTAGGTGCCTTTCTCGGTTCCGCCGAAGACCACGAACCGCTGACCATCCCTGCGATAGACCGTCCTGTTGATGACAAGGAAGGTGATCCGTTCGCCCCGCTGCGCCCAGTTCATGAAGCGCGGGTCATGGGGATCAGCAGTCTCCCAGGGGTAGAAGTCGCGGTCCTTGGCAGCCTTGAAGGCTTCCATCCGGGCCCGGACATCTGCGGCCACCTGGGTTCTGACGCCAGGGATCTCGTGCTGCCCATTTTCGAGTACCCGCGCTGCGCTCCCGGCCGACAGCCAGAGCTGCAAACCAGCCTCCCGCAGCAGATCCACCTCCTCCATGAGGGACTGGATCCGGGCGGCAAGGTCAGGGGCGGTCATAGAGGACCGATTCTAGGCCCTCGCGCCCGGCTAGAGCTGCTTCAGCTTGGCTCCGTCCCACTGGAGCACCACGGCCTTGATGGGAAGGCCCAGGGCCACCAGGGGGGCCTTGAAGACCGCCGTGGCGACCGCGCCCTTGCGGCGCACCGACTTGAAGGTGATGCCCTTGGCGTGCTCGGCGAACCGCAGGGCCCCGAAGGCCTGCGAGGGGGCCCAGTCGCTCTTGAGATGGAGCCGGGGGAAGCCCCGCCGGACATCTACCGTCTCGCCCGTCAGGGTGTAGAGCGAAAGCTGGAAGGTGTGCCGCTTCGTGATGGCCGCAGAGGTCTCTCGCAGCTTCTCCGTGAGGTGGAAGGACACCTCCGCCAGGCAGGTCTCTTCCGAGTCGCCCATGTAGATCGCCGGGAAGGTCCCGTCGCTGAATCGGCTGGAAGGGAAGGGGCCAGCCGAGTCCAGGAACGCCTTCAGCTTCTTCAGTGGATCCACCAGGCCGTCAGGGACGGGGGTGCGGTAGGCAGCCAGGAAGTCCTGAAGGGCATTCCGGTCGGCTGGATCGGCCTGCCGCTCGACCTCAGAAGGCTCTTTGAGCCCCATGAGGTTGAAGACCCGGTTCTCCTTGTTCTTGAACTGGGGGAGAAGGCGTTCTGTGCTCACGCCCATCCGCCGTAGGATCCCTTCAGGTAGCTCAGGGTTTGGATCATGCCTTCCATGCGACCTGCCAGCAGAAGGTCCATGGGGGGCTTCCCGCCGAAGAGCGGGGCCGTGTTGGCGGAACGCAGCCATTCGCCTGCATCTCCAACCAGGTTCCCGGCCAGCTCGACAATCACCAGGAAGTAGCCAAGGCGGTCCTTGGTGTCCAGGCCGAGGTCTGGGTCGGGGCGCTTCAGGTAGTCGAAGTAGGTCGTTTTTCGGAGATTCAGGAGCTTCAGCTTGTCCTCGGTGACGATGCCCAGGCCCTCAGTGACCCGGTTGAAGGCCCGCAGGGCCGCAGCCAGGGGAGCAACAGCAGGGACCTGGATCTCGGTGACCAGGAAGTGACGCAGGCCATGGTCGGCCATCTTGACTGCTTTGCGGGCGGGCTTGGCGGGGCTGATCCGATGGACGAACTGGTTGGGCGAGGACTCGCGCATGACCGCATGATTCATGGCGGCCTTCTTGACCGTCGTGGCCTTGGACTTCTCTTTTGTGGGCTTGGCTTTGGCCTTCTTGAGCATGGTGATCACCTTCCACCTCCAAGTGTAGTTCGTATTTGAACTCACGCTACTGATACGAACTCTTCGTCGAGGGGATTGCATCAGAGCGAGGCCGGCAAGCCGGCCCACTGGAAGGCGAAGGCCTGGATGTGAACCGTCCGGGCCCGTTTCCAAACCAAGGAATCAGGGACCATGGCTGTTTCCATGAGCCGTTGCCGCACGGCCGACTCCCACTTCACAACCTCGGCCTCCCCAGCCGCGGCCAGGATCAGGTCCAGGACCTCCATCCGGGCCTCACGAACCAGGTCGAGGGCTGAAAGGTAGCCAACAGCCTCCGGCCGAACCCCTTGAGAGGCTTCCTTGGCCTTCATGAGCCGTTCCAGTGCCCCTGAGACGCCAGGATGGGCCCGGAAGGGCTTGGCGAGGGCTTCCCAGGCCAGCCCGGCAGTGCTGCGCTTCCAGTCCGCCGCGGATCGCTGCCTGGACCGGGCCGCCTTCAGCAGCTCGGGGTCCAGGCACTTCAGGAGGTGGACCTTCAGAGGCTCCGGCTTACCCTCCCTGGGGCCCCGCTTCGCAACGATCTCCCGGGTCGCCTCGAGCAGGAACGGGAGAAGGTCGGTGTCCACTTCCGGGGGGAAAGCCTTGGCCAGGTCTTCAGCTTTGCTCCGCCAGAGGCCTTCTTCCACCAGGAGCTTCACCACGGGGTTGGGCTCCACTCCGCTTTCTCCAGAGGCTTTCTTTTTCGCTTCGACAGGAGCAGGCGTAGTCAAGGACGGTACATGCTGTGCCTTTGAGTGAGAAGTACTGATGGAATGATTCTGAAAAGACCCAGGAGTACTGCACTTTGCACGACGAGAAGAGCCGCGAAGAACCAGTTGGTACGCGGCCTCAGTGAATCGGTAGAGGGCGTCCAGACCTTTCTCACCAGTCCCCTTCCCGGGGACGCGGTGCTCGCAGAGTTGGACCATCAACCCCTCGCTGAGAAGCAGGTCCTTGGCCCGGGAAAAGGTGGACGGATTGCAGAGGCCTTCGTATGCGATCTGCCTCGCGGAGAAGTTCAGGTCGATACCGTGGGTGAAGATCCACAGGCGGATGGCGTAGGCCATCTTGGGGGTGAACCCGCAGTCTCGAAGACGGGACTCGGCGGTGGAACGCCTGGGGCGTTTGGGACGAGAGGTAGGGCGGCGGCGAACCGATCCCGACCCCCTCGGTGAGGTGGTGGTTTTCAAGGGCGGCTCCGGGGATGGAGTGACTTTTTGGGAAAGCCGTTGACGGGCCGCCGGGAGGTGCGATTATTCAGGTGTCAGGCTGAACAACCGGTTTCCGGCGACTCACATCCAAATGCCCTCCGCGCCAACGGGGGGCATTTGTTTTATGGCTTGTGGGGGTGGGTCTTGGTGGTTCTCCTCCTGATGCGGGTGTAAATCTTGGGGGCGGGGTCTGTCTCTACGACCTCGACATCAATGACGCCGCCCTCGTTCCCGAGGGTGGGCACACCGCCGCCAATGCCGATCTCTGGCGAGGCCTCGGGTGCAGGGAATTTCGGTCGCAGATGCTCAGGGGCCGGGCCGATGACCAGGAGGGAGTTGTCACCCTTCGCGGTCGGGTCGAAGTGGACATGGGGGAGGATGTGCTTGATCCGCACCAGGGCCTCCTCCAGCTTCATCCTCAACTTGCGGACATTCTTATCCCGGCTTCCCAGGCGATCTGACAGCTCCTTGATGTGAATGACATGGTGCGAGTCGGGGGCTTCGGCAGCGAGATAGGCGAGGTACTGAATGAAATCCCAGTAGAGAGGCTGGTCGGTGAATTCCTTCATCGCCTCAAGTGGCAGGGCCACAGGGAAGCGAATGAACTCCTGGAAGAAGTTCTCATCGAAGACGACCACATATTCGTCGTTCTGGGCCGGGCTCGAGGCATTCACCTCGATGTGCATGGCTCCTTTGAGGGAGATAGACACGCTCTCTCCCTTGCTGAGGGCGAGGTGAAGGTCTTCCTTGCTGTAGCTGGAGGAGGGCCTGGCTGTTTCCGCATCCGCCAGCGTGGCCGCGGACCCGGACCCAATGAGGCGCTGGAGCCCGCTGGCTTCAGCCTCCATGTCCGCAGCAGAAGGGACATAGGACTGTTCGATGATCGTGGTCTTGCCCTTGAAGGTCCCGCCCGAAGTGTCCTTGAACCTGATGGTGCAGTTCATTGAAGTGATTCGGTCGAACGAGGCCAGGAACTCCTTGTAGGCCTTGCCAGTCTTCGGCAGGTCCATCTCTTTCACGAAGAGTCTGGCGTTCTTGAAAGAGATCCGCCGGTTATTGGCCTGGCGCGATTTCGTGATGAACCAAGTGAGGATGGTCCGGTCCTTCCCAAAGGGCAGGGGGAGTCCCGCTTCACCCGCAGAGAAAGTCACGAGGATCTGCCTGCCGTCGGCAAGGGTGGCCTCTTTGACGATGTGGGTCGCGTTGGTCTTCTGGTGGGGGAGCCCGCAGAGCGCGAGCGCCCGAGCTGTGAACAGCAGCTTCTCGCCGTCAACGACCTCGCCGCCGGTCGTGGTGGCGAGTCTGCGTTCAGCTTCCCGCCGCCGCTCGGCTCTGCGGCGAGCAGCGAGGATGTTCTTCCCGTGCTTCTGAGCTTCCTGGAGGAGATCGACCTGATCGAGATGCAGGTTGTCGCGCCAGAACGACTCCGCCTCACGCCGGCTCCCAAGAAGAGATGCCAGCATGTCGAGCAGTTGGGTTTCCGAGAAAGGGGTCATAGAAATCTCTCGGTCAAGGGTCAGGGTTCCTGGAACAAAAATCAACAAGGAAAGCCCCTTATTTTTCAATGAAATCGGAAGTGCGCCACATGGTCGGGAACAATGTTCCCGCTGGATCACGCCTCATTTGTTCCCGGAAGATCACGCAGGCAGCGCACGCGGAAAACCATGCGTCTTCAGTAACCCCGGATATTTGTTCCAGGAAGATCACGGTTCGCCCGTTCCCGATGGATCACGGAAACCAGGGGTTGAGTCGTTCCAAGAAGATCACGGAGCTTGTTCCAGGAAGATCACGAACCGCCATTTCTGTAGTGCTGGCCGGCTGGGCCGCGGGGCCGCGGGGCCCGTGATCTTCCTGGAACAAGGTTGATTACAATGGGTTTAGATAAATGAAGTGAGCGGGGCCTGGTGAGGGTCGCACTCTGGGGCTCGTGATCTTCCGGGAACAAGAGGCCTCCTGGACCGGGAATCGTGATCCAGCCGGAACAAACGAGGCTCCTGGTGCCGGGCGCGAGGCCTAGTGGCCGTGATCTTCCTGGAACAGCCGGCCGTGCGGTCGGCCTGGTAATCGTGATCGTCCTGGAACAGGAGTGTCCATCAGCCTCCCCCTGGCCTGCCGTGCGGCCCGTGATCTTCCTGGAACAAGGCAGAATCCAGGGCGCTTAGCTGGTGACAATGCGGAATGGACTCCGCAACCCCGTGATCTTCTCGGAACAACCGGGGCCGAGGGAGGTTTGCGCTCCGGTTTTGCGCCCGGGGCCCGTGATCTTCCTGGAACAGACCAGGGCCTCCGGCTTCCCGACTCGTGATCCAGGTGGAACAGACGCCCGCCGGGGCGCTTTGCGTTCGGGTCCGTGATCTTCCTGGAACAGAATCCGTGACCGGGATTCGTGATCTTGGCGGAACAGAACCAGGGCAGGGGTCCGTGATCTTCCTGGAACAGAATCCGCGGATTGGGATTCGTGATCTTCCTGGAACAAGACGCACGATGGCGGCCGTCGGCTCGGATCGTCAGTGAATCCAATCCCCGAACTTCCTGACCCAAGGTGGAGCCCGTGCGCTCCATTTGGAGATCCCATGTGCAATTTCGCCTTCTTCGACCCGCAGCCCGTCCGCCAGATCGGCGGCCCTTCCTTCGTGAGCTGGTCCCTGGACTGCCGCTGCCCCAGGAATCCTGACGCCCCTGTGTGCCCCTTCGGGTCCCAGCTCAGGGCCTTCGAGCGTCCCGAGTGCCCGTTCTGGGCACCCATGGACCCCCAGGAGGACTGAAACCACAAGTTCCGCGCGGAACGGCTTGGCTCTGACCACCAGTTGGGGCCAGGCTGCCGTCTGGCCCGTGTCATCCATCGCCGAGGTCTCGCCGGTCCCCGGCCGGTGTTGCAGTTGGAGGAGCGCATAACCTATTGATATGCGCTTATGCGCTAGACTGGCGCAAAGGCACCTTCTATGACCTCCCACGAGCGCAAACAGCCCCTTCCCTTCCTCGCAGACAAGCGACTCCTCGCCAGCAAGGCCCGCTGGGACTCGGATGCCGTTCTGCAAGAGGACATGGCTGTACTCATCAGGATGGTGAGCCGTGGCACGGACCTCTACACCGAGCCGACGCCCGCCGAGATCGCCGCCTACGACGCCGAGACCGAGCGCCGGTCCCTGCACATGGGGACCAGCGATTGGCTCCGCCGTCAGGATCCCGCCTGCCGGCGCGGGGACATCGTGGGTCGGCCCGCCGACCGTGCCAGCCGGATGGGCCAGGCTCATGCCGAGCGGTACTCCGCTCTGGTCTCCGCCCAGCTCGCAATCTCTGCCCTCACCACCGGAGAGAACTATGCCGCGGCCCTTGACCGGGAGCCCTTGAGCTACCGGTTTGCCCTGTGGCTGATGGCTGAAGCCAAGGAGCTGAAGGCCAAGATCGGGGAGTACCACGCCCTCAACGGCCTGCTCTTCCTCCTTCTCTTGCCCCTGAACCTGTTCGCCAAGGCCTCCGAGGCCTTCGTGCTACCCATCATCAACCTGGTCAAGACGATCACCCGGCCGATGTTCTATGCCCTGATGATGCTGGAGCGGGCCTGCCTGACCGTGGACCGGAAGGGCGAGGCCGGCGGCCTGGTGTCCGCCTTCATCTCCTTCGCCAAGCTCAAGCACCCCGAGTCCGACCTTTATGGCTTCAGCGATCTGCATGACAACGAAAGACTGGAGCACTTTGGGACCCCTCGGCGATGTTTCATGACCTTCTTGATGAGGCCGCTGGCGTGCCATGCGTTCCGCTTCAAGCAGTGGGAATGGGCTCCCTCCGGGACGAAGGCCTGGTTCGCGGATCCCCGCTCCGGCCGCTACTTCTGGGCCGCCGTGGTCCTGGCGGTCCTCTACACCGCAGGGTTCATCGCTCTCCTGCCCCTGACCTGGCCCTTCGTTCTGGCCTGGGTCATCGGCAAGCCCTTCGTGCAGAAGGTCGCCTAGTGGCGGTAGCTCGCCTGTCGGAGGCCTGGGTTCGGGCCGTTCTGACGGAGAACTACTCGGCTGGGGTCGTTCGGAAACTCCTGCTGGATTTCTTCGCCTTCCAGCTCGTGTCCCCCCGGGCCCGCCGCGGCGCGAAGGGCAGGGTGGCCCGCAGGCTCTACCTGATTCTTTGGAAACTCCAAGTCCAAGGCATCATCCGCCAGGAGGAGGGCCTGATCCACCTCCTGGTGGGGGCCAAGTCCCCGTCCGGGGTGGAGGCTCCCCGTCGGGATCTGGGTCCGCTCCTGAAGAAGCTGCTATTCAGAGCCCAACTCTCGGAGGATGGGCAAGGAGATGGGCACACCCCGGCGGATCTCCTGGCCCTGCGGAAGGAATTCCTCGTGGCGGCCGTGGAAGCCGGGTGGCCGGTGTCCGAGGCTGCCGAGCACCTGGGGCTGAAGACCGAGACGGCAACTCGGATCCTAGCCGGGGCCTAAAGAACCGGAAGTCAGCCATTCAGCTTCGGCCGTGCAGCGCGCTTCACGGGTCGTGTTGCCGAGTGCTTTTTCTTGGCTGGGGCAGAGGCCGCCTTCTTGGCCGCTGGCTTCTTGGCCGCGGGTTTCGCGGTCTTCTGCGGAGCCTTCTTCGGCTTGGCTGGGACCTTCTTGGGAGCGGCTTTCTTCGCCGGCTGCGGCTTCTTCATGGAGGCCTTGGCCGCGGGCTTGGCGGCTGGCTCCTCGGCCACTAGCGCAGGAGGAACTGGCCTGGTGGCTAGGTATTTGCCGTAGAGAACCTTCACGATAGGAAGGGGCACTTCCGCTCGAGAGGACGCCTCAAGGACCACCACATCGGGAGCAAACCCCTTGGCTAACAGGTCCTCGAAGATCGCCGTCACATTCGGATGCGTTGGAGGTGGTGGTTCGGTGGGGGCGGCGACCGGGGTAGGAACGACCGGCCTCATGGCTTCCTTGGGTGCAGGTCCTTCTTTCTTGGCCGCTGTCCGTCGAAGCCGAGCGCGGATGCGGACTCGATCAGCTCGCTCATTGGAGGTGTTCTGGATGAAGTCATGCACTCCGTCGGTGAGGATTTCGCTGAGAAGGTCTCCCAAATTGGATTTCTCGGCAGCAGCGGTTTTCACCAGGAAGTCGTACTGATCCATGGGGAATGTGTGTGAGATGGCGACGCGCACGCCAGCAACGCACTCGGGGAGTCCCAGGGTGTTGCTTTCGCTTGGGCTCGGCAATTCAGCCATTTCCGCTCCTGGGAATCGGTCAACTAGATCCAGTCTCGGCATTTTGCGCTTCCAAGACCAGTGCAACAAGAGCGCATAAAACCGATGGCAACGGAGCGAGGCTTGCGATCCACCCCTCAAGAAGGTGAAAGCGGGGTGCGCCTCGCATACATCGGAAGTGCCCTACTCCCAAGCATAAAATTCAATTCGGAGGTGTCGAATCATGCCAGAGATCACTCGCAATCAGGGGCCCGCCGAACCGGCGAAAGGCCTCACGCTGGAGACCCCAGCAGCAGCTCCTCCTGGAGCAGAAAAACTCGCGGCTTCCGCTGTCGCCACGCTCGACATGGAAGCTGCACCACAGGCCAGAGTCCCAGAGGAAGTCCCCGATCTGGGTGCTGAGGCTCCGAGCAACGAAGGTCCGAGCGATGCGGGCCCAACCCAGGAAACCCCTGCTCCTGCGAAGGCTGAGGGCCCCGAGCCCTCCCCGCGCAGCGTGAGCGAACTGGCACAGGACCCCGCCGCCAAGGCCGCCCTCCAGGCCGCGCTCGACAACAAGACCATCAAGTTCGAGAGCCTGCGGGCTGTCGTTCAGACGGGCCTGGAGACAGGCGAATTCAACTTCAAGAGCCCCGGTCAGGAACGGGTCGTGAAGGAGATCATCGCTGGCTCCATCAAGCCGGTGCCTTCCGCTGCTGGCCCCGAGGCTCCCGCCAAGGGGCCCGAAGGCACAGGCCCCGCCCCTGCGCCTGGCGAAGCTCCCGCCAAGGCCTCGGCCCTGGAGAAGGCCATCACGAACTTCCCCGGCCTCGACGCCCGCGTGAAGGACGCTCTGCTCGAGAGCCCCGAAGCCTCTGCCGCCAAGAACCCTCCCTTCACCAAGGGAGACCTGCTCACCGCCAAGCCCTCCGTGGGTGATGCGGTGCGCTACGCCAACGCCATGGCGCTCAAGACCGAGAACTTCGAGCCCAAGAACATCACCGCCGACTTCCAGGCCGCCCTGGGTCGCACGAACAAGGGTTCTCTCTACGACCTGGCGAATGACCAGGGCATCAAGCTCTACCCGAAGGCCGCGCCCTCCGGTAGCCCCCGTGAGGGTGGCTCCGGCCGCGATGCCAACACGCTTGTCGCTCCCGACTCCAAGTACGGCCGCGCCATCGCTGCCGCGCAGGAGAAGGGCGTGGAACTCCCCGCCCCTGCCGATCCCAAGGGCTACACGGTGGGCGAGGCTCGCCAGATGAACACCGACAAGCTCCTGGATCTGGATGCGGTGGCCGTGGCTCGTCAGACCCCTGCTCCTGCTCAGGCCAAGGAGCTGGCTGGCCCCGAGGATCGCAAGCAGGTCCTCGACGCCATCTCCCAGGGCGTGGACGGCAAGGCTGGTCTCCCGAAGGACACCTTCATGTCCCTCTCGAATCCCGCCAAGAACGAGGTCCGCAACATCGTGAAGGGCCTCGGCGCTCCCAATGCCGACATCAGCTCCATGGTCGTGACCGCGCTCCTCGCCAAGGAGTTCAAGGATCGTCTGGAGAAGGAATCCTCGAAGCCCAGCGAGTAGCAAACCCAGCGACCGGCCCCTTGCGGGGCCGGTTGCCAAAGGAGCAACTATGTCCATCGACCGGACCAGCGATCTCGACCACCTTGAGCCCCGCCTTGCGGCCGGGCCCGTCTTGGCGAAGGAGGTTCCTGCGGAGCCCGAGCCTCGGGTTGTCTCCGCCACCTTCAACGCGGCCCCTGCGGCCGTCGCCCCGGACGATGAATTCCTGGACATGATGGGGGAGCCCGAGCAGGCGCACGCCTTCAACCAGGAGGTTGAGGAGGAGCCTGAAGTCGCTGCGGCCGGACCCGAGTCCGCGCCCGCGGTGGACGGCCCAGTTGCCCTGGCCCACGAGGAGCCCGAGCTGAAGGCCGAGCCCCTGGTGGGGTTGGAGGACATCCGAAAGGAACTCCCCCTGGAGAACTCGACCCAGGCCTTGGCGCTCGCCGCCATGCCGCACTACGAGCTGGGCGGGAAGCCCGGCGTGGTCGTGGGCAAGGCCGAGATGCGGTTCCTGCTGGCCGAGGCCGAAGCAACCGTGCGTGGCCCCGAGCAGAACACCATCGAGCGTGTCGAGGCCAAGCCCAGCTTCGACTGGAGCACTGCTTCTCCTGAAGTTCAGGACTCTCATGCCCGGGCAGAGGAGGTGGTGCGAATGGAACGAACGCTTCTTCAGACCACCCAGGCGGCGCTCAAGAACGGTGTGGAAGAGCCCGTTGCCTATCGGTTCGCCTCTCTCATCTCCTCCGGGCAGCAGGTCAGCACCACCGAGACCTCCGAGTTGGCTCGGGATCTTCATGCCTCTCATCCCGAGGAGATGCGGAAGGCTTTCAATGAGACCGTGGCCGACCTGGACAACCTGGTGCGCGATTTCCGCACTCGGCTTGAGGCCCAGGACGATGCCAGTCGGGTCAACCGCGTTGTGCTGGATCCAGTCCAGATGGCGGATCGGAACATCGAGGCCCTGGTGAGGGCTGGCTATATCGAACCCATCAAGGCCACGCCCGAGGTGAAGGACGCAGTGCTGCGGGTGAACGAGTACCTGAAGGAAGCTGCCCCGAAGAACTGGAACCTGTTGGCGGATGCCGAGCCCACCGTGGCCTACCGCCTGACGGACACTGGGATCGCCGCGGGCCGCTCCGTCCGCTCTTGGAATGGGGACGACCCCGAAGCCGGCCTGGTCCGGTTGCCCAAGGATGTGACCATGCCGCCCGAGGTCTCCTCAGACAGCTACTCTGTCGCCGCCATGATGATGGAGAACAAGGCCAACGCTGGGATCCTGAAACCCGGGGAGATGGGTGCCTTCCTGCGAGCGGAGATGGATTCCATCGCCTACGACGCCAAGGAAGGGACGATCCGCCCCGCCGTCGCATTGGGTCGGGTCGAAGGCATCCTGGAAGGCGCGGGTGACGCCGCGTTCCAGCAGATCGAGATGGGGCACAGCGCCGAGAGCGCCCCCATGACCGTCCGGGACATGGAATTCATCGCTTCCCGTGCCCGTACACTGCTCGACACCTTGCCCTCCTTCCAGGAGGGTGGTGCGGATCCGGGCTGGCTGAACAAGAACCGGGGCTATGCCATGGCCGCCGACCTTGAAGGCGTCGCCATCGGGCATAAGCTGATCCTCTACGACATCGAGAAGGCTTCCAAGGGAGCCGACATGACCATGCCCGAGTCGTGGGCCGAGCAGAAGACAACGACGCCATCCAGCAGGGCCACCCTCTCCACGGTGAAGGTGTGGCTCGATGAAGTGGCCGAGTCCGCTGATGCTGCACGCCGCGAGTTGGCCGCCATGGCGGAGGGGGTCTTCGGGGAGCAGGGCAAGGCTGTGGCCGCCCGGATCGCCTGATTCCTGCCCCTCTTTCCCCGCGAAGCCCACTGGGGCTTGCGAATGGCAGAAGCACAGTCATCATCCTTCAAACCGCTCTTGCCGAAGGAGCGGTGCTGGAGGTTGTATGGCAGGTCTGAAGGAGTGGTATCAGAAGCTCCCGCCACCCATGAAGATACTTCTGGGGTTGGCGATGCTCTATCTGGGTATCGCCCTTATGACGATCACCTGAGCCTGGTCCCGATCAGAACCAGCCGCGCAGGGGCAGAAGCGCAAGGCTCCGGGCAGCGGGGTAAGCCCACAGGCAGATGGCGAAGCCAGCCAGGGCCCCGGCGACGCGAATCACCCGCCAGGAGGGTTCGGTCGGGTGTAGGACTCGCTCTGCCCGCCCGGTAGGGAAAAAGAAGCCTGAGCGAGGTCCGCCCTTCCGGCTGAAGTAGGCGATGAGCCCAGCCACCAGGTAGCTCGAGAGCATGGTCACGAAGAGGGTGACGGTGATCGGCAGGTAGTAGGTGAAGAGCTGGTCCAGGGTCATTGCCTCCTCCTTTCTCGATTGGCCGCTGATGCAGCGTGCCAGTCGTGGATCTCCGAGCCATCATCGCCGAGGGGGGTGAGAGCGCAAAGCGCAAAGAGAAAAGAGCGCAAAACCCGGTCGCTATCCTCGGAAGTGAGTCCAAGGAGACCGCCCAAATGACCACGCCCGCCATCACCGCCGCCAGGATGATCCCTGAAAAGTGGAGCAGCCTGGAAGAAGTTCTCGTCTCTACCCGCCACGAGGGCCACCGGCTCCTCCTGCACCTGCTCGACCAGGTGAGTTGCGAGTCCGTGTCCTGGTTCGATCTGGGTGTCAGGACCCGATCGGTGGACGAGGAGGTGGAGTTCGTCTGCAAGCTCGAGAGCGTGGCTTTGTTCGCGCTCTTGGCCGAGCGGTACGGAACTCCCTTCGGTCTCGACAAGCAGACCGTCGCGTTTACGACCAACAGGGATCTCTTCGAGCTGGCCGCCGATCTGGGGATCCAGGTCATGCGCTCCGACCTCCCCTGGGCCATGGATGTCGTCGGGCTCGACAAGAAGGGTCACGACACCTTCGACCTGCCTCCCGAGCAGCTTCCCTTGGACATCCTCTTCACCGTCGCTGGCCGCTGCCGTGACTGGTATGAGGACACCATCGGCTCGGCCCTGAGCTACAACGGCCGCCACCGCATGGTTCATGCGGAGGAGGTTGGGACCTTCATCCGGGAGACCCTGGCCTCGGCCTACGGGACCTACCTGGAAGAGATCGAGAACGGAGCAGAGAAGGAGCTGGCCTACGAGGTCGTCCGCCGGAGTCTCGGCCAGTAGATGCGAGCCCTCCTGGCTGGCACCCTCGCTCTCGCGTCCACGCTCTCGTGGGCCGATCCGGTTGTGTCATTTGATGGAGGGCGGGTTCTCTACAGTCGCTCACAGGGCGACGCTGCCTACAACCAGAACGGGATTGGCTATCCGCCGAAGGGTGTCGATCCCGGCCTCTGGTACGCCTACGACCGTCACATCCGGTCCATGGCCGAGAGCAAGGGCGTCGATCCGGTGTTGGTGAAGGCCATCATCTACTGCGAGTCCCGGTTCCACTGGCAGGCCACCAGCAAGAAGAAGGCCCGGGGCCTCATGCAGGTCATCGACACGACCGCCTCGAGCATGGGTGGCGTCTCGGATGCCCGCGGCCTCGGCAACTACGATCCCATCGACAACATCGCGCTGGGGATCACCTACCTCGCAAAGCTCCAGACCCGCTACCGGGGCAACCTCATCAAGATCGCAGCCGCATACAACGCAGGGGAGGGTGCCGTGGATCGCCACAATGGCATCCCTCCGTATAAGGAAACCAAGGCCTATGTCCCCGCTGTTCTCTGGATGTGGGCCCGCATGAACAACGGGAGATAAGCGTGATCGCACTTCTCATTTCGATGGTCCTCAATGGTGCAGACACTCCTCAGATTCCTTCTGCTCCTCAGCCCTCCGGCACCCCGACGGCTGCGCTCCAGGTCGATGCGCCGCCGCCGGTTCAAGCTGCGTCGGTCGCGCAGCGTCCCGCGCCGGTTCGGGCGGTGACGGCACCCACCCCGCGGGCGATCCCCCGGGTGGATGTGAAGCGCCCCTACATGCGCGTGTGGTACTGGCCCCCGATGCCTGTGGAGCCTTCGGGCCCCTCGCCCTTCGGCACGGGACAGGGCGGTGATGCTGTCGATCCACGCGGCAACAAGCTCGATGATGTGAACTTTCCGACCAACCGCGTGAAGGTGGTCGATGAGCAGTCCCAGCTCGAGCACCTGGCCCAGTGGATGCGGTCCAATCCCAAGATCGAAGTCATCCTGGACGGCTACGCGGATGCTCGTGGCACCAATGCCAGGAACCAGAAGCTCGCAGCCCAACGGGCCCAGTCGGTGAAGGATTTCCTCGTGGGCCGCGGCGTTCCCGCGAACCACATCACCACCGCCGGCCACGGGGCCTCCAGCCCTGTGAGGGGTGAAACCCAGGACGAGGGCTACTGGCTCTCTCGCCGGGTGGTGATTCGCTTCAAGAACGCCCCCGAGGGTGCGCCCGCTCCCCATGTCCACGCTCCCAAGCCTGAGAAGGAGAGCTGATGTTCTGGAAAACCCGGGCAAAACTGGAAACCCGCATCGAGCGGGAGAAGGCCAAGTGGCGCAGCCCCGTCACCGATTCCGGCTCCAAGATCGAGCTGGCTGAGGTCCTGGTCTTCGCCGCCGTCTTCCTAGTCATCATGGCCCTGCTGGCTGTGGCTCCCAAGGCCCCCTTCGTCCATCTGCTGATCTTTGGGATCGGCGTGCTGGCTCTGAGCAATCAGGGCCGCGCCATGGCGACGCCCTTGATCTACAACCTGATGGCCGCGAAGTGGAAGTGGCCTGATTACGAGGTCGCCCGCGCCGAGGAAGTGAAGGCTCGGCAGGCGGAGCGCCTTGCGAAGAATGGTGGTGATGCGGCCCCGGCTCCTGCTCCTGTGGCAGTGGCAGCCGCACCAGCGTCACCCGACCCATCTCCTGCCGCCTCAGACCTCGACAGTCACGCGAGGTCAGTCCTGGCGGCGTTCCTCGCCATGGACAAGGCCGCCCGGAAGGCACGGGTGCTCCAAGTCCTGAGCTACTGCCAGTCCAAGGGCCTGGCCCTGACCGGCCTGGCTGATGCTGAGGACGAGGACGAGAAGAAGGTCTTGGGCGAGATCGCCCTGAAGAAGCTGGCAAAGCTGCACGGAATCGAGGTGGCCCATGAGCACGCAGGCTGAAGCCCGACTTCGGGACCGCAAGGATCGCCTGGAGGCCCTGGGCCTGGGGCATCCTGACAACGAGTTCTACGGCCACATCGCCGATCTGACGGGTGTGGGCGTCCTCACCAAGGCTGATGCCCGTTCCGGCCGTCTCCAGGTGGAGATCGAAGCGAACGGCGTGGTGTTCTACCTCGACACCACCAACCCTCGCTGCGCCGACGACCTCTACAACCTTCCCCAGCTCGACCTGGGAACCCGGGTAGCCGTCTCCGGCAGCCTGCGGTCCATGGGCTCTCGTGGCGTCCGGCTCGGCCGCCTCTCCCTACTCCCCTGCGATGCGCCCTTCGAGCGGGTGGTCTTCCGTCCGTCCGTCCGGGCTAACGGCCTGATCCGGCTGGGCGAGGGGGAGATCCCTGATCCCGACTCCACGACGACCACCTTCAACTTCGTCTCGGTTCTGGGCGTGGTTGCGATCATCCCCGTCCCGGAGGGCTGATGAATCAGCAGAACGGAAGGGACTGGAGCCCAGTTCTCCGCTGGGTGTTCTTCATCGGTGGCCTTGGGTCCTCCTGGTTCTCCATGGCCTCGGGTGACATGCCCTTTACGATGTGGCTCGGGCTTGCGGGCATCATCGTGGCCGGAGGCCTCGGGCTGCATCTCGCTATCGTCGGTGCAGGTCTCGGTCTCTTTTTCCTGCGCTACGCACTCTTCCTTGCCCCGCTCCTGATGCAGTTCCAGCAGCCGTGGTGGGTTCTCGTTCCCCTGATCCTCGCCTTCACCCTCTGGGAGTCGGCTCCGCTCTGGGTTGCCGGGACTGTGGGTGTGTGGGCCGCGCGGCAGCGGAGCATCCCGACCTGGGCGGTTGTCGCCCTGGTGGCCGGGATCCATCTGAGCTTGGCCGGGTGGATGCCCAGGCCGTACTACTTCTCCTGGGGCGCATCCCTTCTCTCACGCTTCCCTGGTGGGGTCTGGATGTTCGGTGTGGACCTCTTCGCCGCGCTCGCGCTCGCCTGGATCTGCGTCATCTCAAGGTCCATCGCCCTTGGGCACAGGACCATTGAGCGCACCATCGTCGTTGCAGCCTCTCCGCTGGCGGTGCTCCTGGTCTGCTTCATCGTTCACCAGCAGTGGGAGAGCAAGGCCGACGCCGCCGCCAAGGACACCCACAGCGTCATCACGGTCCAGGGCGCGATGCCACCGTTCTCGGGTGGCTACGCCGTCACCAGCGACCGTCTTCTGACGCCCGTGGTGGTTTACAGCTCCCTGCGGCCTGACTTCCTTCTGTTCCCTGAGTGCATCATGCAGGTCGCCGGGAAGCTTGATGGCATGGATGAGAAGTCTGTCGCCATGCGTCATGTCACAGCCGTCACAACCGCCATCGCCGCGCCCTACAGCCAGGTCGCCTTCGGGGTCCGCGACTGGAACACGAACCGCACCTACTTCACCGACATCGTGAACGGGAAGCCTGATGTTCTCTGGAAGGACGAGGAATTCCGCACGCCCTTCGTGGACTCCTGGCCCGCGAGCCTCACCCCAATGGTGGCTCGGTTCGGGTTCAGGTCCGAAGAGCAGATCATGGCCCCGAAACGGACTGCTTCTATGGGGCTCTTCAGTGCCGACAAGGCCTCGCCGAATGGCCTCAAGGAGATCAGCCGCGGTGTGGTCCTGATGAGTGGCGAGATCCGCAGGCCCTCCGTTGTGGGCCGGATCCGTGCAGAGGGTACCGCCAAGATCCTCCTCAACCCAACCATCGGTGGCTGGCTGGGCGGCCGGGAATTGCAGGGCTCCATCCTTCAGGGCAATGCCCGGGCCATGGAACTCGGCATGACGCTCTACCGCGCCGGCCAACTCGGCGGCACGGGGATCTATGTGCCTTGGGCCGAACCATCGGTGGACGACATCGTGCAGACCTTCGGCCCTGGGATCGGTCGCTACCGTGCCCGCATCCCCCAGGGCCCCCGCTTCGCCACTGGCTACACCTCGATCTTCTGGGCAGGCATCTACCTTGCGCCCTTCGCGGTGCTGCTGACGCTGGCCTGGCTGATTCTTCCTGAAGGCATCAAGACCAAGGCCCGGCTGCCCCTTGCCGGAGCCGTCCCCTCTGCGGAGCCCTCTCATGCCTGAACTGATCCGGGAGCGTCTGGACAGCGCCCAGGAGGCCCAACTGCTCGGCCGCATCGCTCTGATGACGGCCGCAGGGTTCTCGACCCGAGACATCACCCAGCGGCTTCGCATGGACATGAGCCTCGACATCGAGGAGAACTTCGTCCAGATCCTCCAGGTGGAGCTGGGCCTGGTGAAGAACACGGCCCGAGTTGAAGTGCAGAGAAGGCTCCTCGCCGAAGGGCTTTCTCCTGACGACGCCAGCCGCCTGGCCGGGCTCATCTGGGACTTCCCCGCGAAGGCGGGGATCCAGATGGCCGAGCGCGGGATCTCCTGCCGCGCAGTCCTTCGGGATCTCCCGAGGACCACCGGCCAAGGCGTGCGGGCTGGCTATGAGCTGTTCAAGGTGCTGAAGGAGGGCCAGAAGGCCTCTTTCAAGGCCGTGAAGCGCCTCATGGCGCGGGCGAAGGTCAACGAGAAGGACCTGAAGAAGCTCCTCCCTGATGTCGCCGCCTCCCGGATCCGGGGCGTGTCCATGCAGATCAACTTGCCCAGGGGCCTGCGACTCACCAGGGCCGCCAGCTAGTCCTCTGAGGTTGGTCCCTCGTCATTGATCCGGCGGAAGGCCAGGAACCACATCCCGGCGCTGCCGGCGAGGGCCATGGCCGAACCCAGGAGCACCAGCGGGTGCTGCTTGGCGAGGAGCCAACCCAGGCCCAGAAGGGACTGGATCAGGCCGCCATCGTCGCTCACGGCTTGCCCTTGGCTGCGAGACGGGCCTTCAGGTCGCCGGAGGAGATCCTGAAGCGGCCAGTGAGCCGAGAGGGCTTGGACGGGACCTTGGGCCGGGGCTTCCGCTCCGGGCGCTTCCTGGTGGCCTTGCGCTCGCGGGAGAGGGCCAGCCGGTCAATCGGGGCCCGCTCATCGTGGGGCAGGCGGTACACCAGGAGGTCAACGATCTGGGTGTCATTGCGCCATGCGCCGAACTCCCGATCCTTGCCGAGGCTGATGGACTGGGCCGCATCCGCGATGGGCTTGAAGGCGTTGTCTGGGTCCTGCGGGTGCAGGTCCTCCATGAAGCGATTACCGACCTCGCGCCAGGCCATGAAGGTGTAGCTGAGGCCAGGGAAGAAGATCACTCGCACCTGGTTCGTCGTGGGCGTCATCTTCAGCTCCGCGAAGATCCCGGTCACCCACTTCATCCACTTCTCGGTCTCGGGGTGGAAACGCACGGCCGCCTTGCCGGTGTCCGCACGGATGTAGGCGGATTCCCGGTGGTGGCCCACGGTGCGCTCCTCGAGCCGCAGGCACTTCCAGGGGCCGGACTCCCAGAAGAAGCCCCTGATGGGAGGCCTCGCCACATTCCAGGTCTGCTCCGGCACGCCAGCGGGAGGCACATGGCCTGGTCCCACGAAGAACTGGAGGTCTTCCTGGGCCTTGGCGAGTGCTCCCTTGGTGGCTTCGAGTTCCTGGTTGAGCTGGCGGATGCGCTGCTCCTTGCCCCTCAGTCGGCTGAGGGTGCTGGCGCGGTCGCTTTTGCGCTCGGCCGCTGTGGCAAGGACTCGCATCTTGTCGGCAGAGAGGGCGTATTCCACTCCCTTCTTGAAGCCGACGGTGGTGATGACGCCCTCGCTCTCCATCCCCTTGAGGATGGACTGGCGGAAGCGCCGCCAGCCATCCAGAGGGATTCCCAGGGCCTCGCGGAGCGCGGCGGCGGTGCGGGGCCCTGCTGCGAGGGCCCTGAGCACCTGGGAACGAGCGTCAGTCATGGGCTATTCCGCCAAGGTGTAGGAGGTAGCCCGCTGGGTTCCGTGCTGCGTGATCTTGGCGGGAGTGCGGAGCAAGGGCCGGATCACATTCCGCAGGAAGGCGTGGCCGACTGCCTTCCGGTCATCCTTGGAGGCCCCGCTGGGGATGCCCAACTCGGCACGAAGGGCAGCAGACTCCATCGGGCCGTTGTGCTTTGCCAGGATCTCCAGGGCCTTGGCCTGGTAGTCCACCTTCTTGTTGGCGATCATGCTGGTGATGCGCTGGGTTTCCTCCCAGGCGCTCCCGGACCCGGCAGGGCGGTTGACCGTGGCGTGGGAATCCAGGACCTCAACAGAGGTTCCAGCACCCAGGGCCGAGGCCACATCGCCAGCGGTTTGCAGGGGCGTGACCTTGGCCCGGGGGGTCCGCTTGATGCCATCAGCAGGGGCCGGGGCAGCAGGGGCGGGGATCGCCTTGGGGTTCTGGATGAAGGCCCGGATGTCCTCGGGCTTGGCGTGGACCATTTCGGCCACGGCCGCAACCAGGTCCTCGCCCTCCAGGTCGAAGGACCGGCACTGGTCGATGGCCTTGCTCCAGCCTTCGGTGAGCGCCGCACGCTCGGCCGCCCGGGTGTGCTTGGCGTAGGCCGCCGTGACGATGGGAAGCGGAACGGTGGTGGTGCGGGAGACATTCTCCAGAATGTCCTCGCGGGAGAGCCCCCGGGCCGCCAGATCATCGAACATCTGGCCCAGGTCCATGCGGCTGGCCGCAGAGGCCGTCATCGTGGGCTGGGTGTGAGGAACCACCGGGACACGGACAGCGGTAGGGGCATTCAGGGTGGGGATGGTCCGGGACATGGGTGCGCCCAGGGAGGCCTCGATGGCCTCCTCCAGGGTCAGCCGGGGATTCTCCCAGACCAACTCACCACCCTCTGAATAGACCTCCAGGATGATCGGCTCCAGGATCGGGGCCGAGTGGCCCGTGGTGAAGGTGCGGTAGCGGCCGATGCCGATGATCCGCACAGGCTTGTAGAGGACATGGGCCTCCAGGCTGTTCTTGAGGTCCATTTCCTCTGCGGGGGTGTGGTCCACACCTTCGCCCAGCGGCACTGCCAGGGGCACGCCCAGGGCGGCGTCCGTGGCCGGAAGCGTCGGGTACACCCCGAATTGCGCCCCTGTGAGGGCCTTGGTTTTCTGGACGAAGCGCAGGAAGCGCACACCAGGCTGGCCCTGGGGCAGCTTGGGGTTGCCCGGCTTCGGGTCCATGTAGGTCTGCCAAGTGGGCAGCATCGCGGGCTTGGACATGGACTGCCCTTCGATCCTGGCCCCCGGCATCAGTTCGCCGAACCCCGTATAGATGCAGACACCGGCCTTGATCGCCTCAAGGACTGTCCCCTGGATCCTGTCATCCCACTGACTCATCTGCTCTCCCTTTAATCGCCCGACAGGCTGTGGATGGAATTATGCGCTCGGAGCGCAAAGACACAAGCGCAAAGACGCAAATAACGCAAAAAAACGCAAAGCCCAGGGTGGACCCCCTTGGCAAGCGCAAACCATCGGCGAGGAATCAGTGCTTTTGCGCCACCCAGAATTGAGACATCAACCGTGCAGTTCGGACGCTCCGGCTGCTTTCCCAATGGGGAGAATCAATGGCACAGGTCAACAAGGCGTTCTACATCGGCAACCTCACCCGCGATCTCGAGGTCAAGGAGTTCGAGAACAGCGGCTCCAAGGTGGGCAACACGGCCGTCGCCGTGAACGAAGTCTTCAAGGCCAAGGACGGGACGAAGAAGGAATCCGTCATGTTCATCAACCTGGAGTTCCCCGACCACCTGGTTGAGGCCGCCAGCAAGATGGTGAAGAAGGGCCGCCTCATCCACATCGAAGGCAAGACCAAGCTCCGCGACTACGAGAAGGAAGGCGTGAAGCACCTCGCCCACTCCATCCGTGTCGAGGACTTCCAGATGCTCGACCCCAAGCCTGCTGGCGAATCGGCTGGCGAGTAGGGATGACACCGCGGGGGACCGGCCACGGTTGGTCCCCCGCAGTCACTTCATGGAGAGGATATGGAAATCAGCAGGCGAGGCCTTGATCTCTTGCGGGACGCGACCCGCTGCGAGCTGCTGATCGTGAAGGTCGAAGAGAAGCACCACTGCAAGACCGAAAAGGTGGTCCGTCAGGACCGCAAGGGCACTGAGCATCAGGTGAAGACCCTGGAGGCGCTGGTGCGCTCTGGGCTCATCACCCCAGAGAACGGCATCTTCAAGATCACCACGAAGGGTCTCGAGGAGCTGGAAGGTGCGGCATGATCGGCGAGGAGAAACCTCAGCCGAAGCGAGGCCGCGGGCGTCCACGCCTCACCGCTGAACAGCGGATGGATGGCAAGGTCCGTCGCAAGTCCTATCCCAAGCGCACACCCTACGAACCGGTGGCGCAGCAGAGGGAACGAATTCGCAAGGCGCTCGCAGCGGAGCGTGCGGAACGGCTGGCGCGAGAGGCGCGGCGTTCCCGCAAAACTGCGGCATCCACTCAACAGACCAACGCAGCATAGGGAGACAGAATGCTCAAGGTTTGCGACCTCTTCGCGGGTGCGGGCGGATTCTCGACCGCCGCTCAGATGGCAGGTCTTGAAGTCGTGTTCGCGGCCAATCATTGGCCCTCAGCCGTAGCTGTACACAAGCTGGCCCATCCTGGGGCAGAGCACGCCTGCCAGGACCTCCAGCAATTCGACTGGAGGGACCTACCGGCACACGACATCATCACCGCCAGTCCAAGCTGCCAGGGCTTCACCTTTGCCCGCGGCAAAGAGAGAGCACACCACGACAAAGTTCGATCCACAGCTTGGGCCGTGGTTTCAGCCTGTGAATCCGCCAGGCCCCGGGCAGTGGTCATCGAGAATGTCCGCCAGATGCTCGACTGGGTTCTCTTCCCGGCTTGGTTGGACGCCATGAAGCGCCTCGGCTACGACCTGTCCATCAACCACCTGGACGCTGCGGATTTCGGGGTGCCCCAATTTAGGAAAAGAATTTTCATGGTGGGCCACCGGGACAAGCCAGCTCGCGCGGTCAGGAACACCGCTCCTCACGAGCATGTCCCAGTGCGACCTGTGCTGGACCTGGACAACCTCGGCTTTCCGATTGATGACGCGGCTCGCCTCGCCATGCGGAAGCGGATCCTGGTGGATGCCACCAAGGAGCGCATCGCCAATGGCAAGCTGAAATTCGGCAAGGATGCCTTCTTCATTCCGTACCACAGCGGCAACAACACGGGCTACAGCCTGGATAGGCCGATCTGGACGATGACCTGCCGCGATGAGGTGGCAATCGTCCACCGTGACCACATGCGGATCCTCACGGTAAGTGAGATCACGAGGATCATGGGGTTCCCGGAGGACTACCCTCTCTGCAAGAACATCCACGACGCGAAGGCGATGCTCGGGAATGCTGTGGTTCCCGCAGTCGCCAAGTCGGTCCTGCTCGAGGTGGCGGATGCTGCCTAGAGAGCTGGACCCAACGGACCTGGGGCATGAACGCTCCAGGCCCTACGACACGATCCCGCTGCCGGACCACTTGGCGGCGGGAATCGCGCTTGGGACCATCTACTCCATCCTGGAGAACCACCTGAAGGGCACCACCGGCCCGCTGGCGCTCGCAGCCTCCGAAGGCCTGCGTCATGAGCTGCTGGTCCGGGGCCCCCAAGGACGCATCGCCTCCATTCCGCTCGCCAGGGAAGGGACAGAGGCTCCAGCCCGCGAACAACGCGAGGCCGATGGCCTGTTCCTGGTGGAGATGAAGAACAACGCCGACTGGATTCTCAAAGCTGCCGTTCATGCCCTCAAGCACGGGTTCATCCCGTGAGCAGGATGGAGACCTCGCCGAGGGATCGCTGTAGTAAGGGCCCTCGAGGCTGGTGGTGGCACAAAGGAGCCGCCATGTTGCAGAACCTCAATCCGAACATCGTCCTGCTACTTGCCATCGTCGGCTTCGCCACGATGGGAGCCTGGATCATCCGCTTGGCAGACGAGCTGCTGGACCGGCTGAAGCCCATCGCCAAGGCCGCCTGGGCCCGGCACAAACAGAACCGTTCCATCGCCCGCCTGGTGAAGAACGCTCGCCCGAAGAGCACCGCCGAGCGTGAGGCGATGCAGAACGGAGCCCGTGCTGCCATTGCCGCCTTCGCTCGCGCTGAAGAAGCCTTCCTTCAGGCTCGCCGCAGCCATCTCCACGCATAGGAACTCGAATGAGCTACTGCCGCTTCAGCTCCGACAACTATCAATCCGACATTTATTGCTACGAGCACATGGATGGCGGGTGGATGGTGAATGTCGCAGCGAAGCGGCACACCTCCACCACACCGATCCCTATTCTCCCGATTGGCTGGTGGAACCTGGAGCCCCAGGATGCGATGAAACACCTTCAGGCTCAGAGGGCCTGGTTGGATCAGGCCGAACTGACTTCCATCGGGCTCCCCCATGACGGCGAGGAATTCGTAGAGGAGAGCGCCGGGGCGTGCCTGTTGCGTCTTGATTACCTGAGAGGCCTGGGCTACTTGGTGCCGCAGGGTGCAATCGACGCTCTCAAGGATGAATCCATGGAGGAGCCATGACCGCCATCCACACCTTCGAGGACATCCACCGCAGGGACCGGGAGAAGACCCACCAGGCATACATTTCGGCCCCTGGGTTCAAGACGGTCGAGGAGAAGGCGAAGGCCAAGGGCTTCCGCCACGCGACGCTCGCTGAAATTCACGAGTCTGCCGAGAACGCCTGTGGCGTCTCCGGTGGCATTGAACTCTCCACCTATCGCGGCGGCCTCTGGGTGCGCCTGGAGGCTTCCCATGGCTGAGTACACGGCAATCGAGTGGTGTGATAGCACAATCAATTTTTGGTGGGGCTGCCAACGCATTTCTCCGGCCTGCCAGAACTGCTTTGCAGAGAGCACCGACGCGAGGTATCACGGCTCGAAGGCCACGGTCTCCACCGGGCCCGACGGTGCCATGAACATCAAGCCGCACACCGTCGCCCCGCACTGGGGCCCCGGCCCGCGTCTCCTGCGGCTGGAAGCGGCCGAGAGGGAGGCGCTGCGCTATGAGCGCCGCGCGGTGAAAGAGGGCACGAAGCCACTGGTCTTCGTGAACTCGATGAGCGACTTCTTTGAAGATCATGAGGATCTGGCACAGGGGCGACGCTTTGCGCTCGAGGTGATGATGGTGACTCCGCACCTCACCTACCTGCTGCTGACCAAGCGGACGGATCGGATCCTCGCGCTCCTGGCCCAGGCCTTGGAGCAGGCCAAGGAGGAGCTGGCCGCGGATCCAAACCCGCAGGTTGCCAGCTTCGTGGAGTGGATCCAGTCCTGGCTGAATGGGAAGGCACCAGACAACATTTGGTTGGGGACCACGGTTGAGGACCAGGAACGCGCCGAGACCCGGCCGCTGGCCCTGATGGCGGTTCCCGCCAAGGTCCGGTTCCTGAGTTGCGAGCCGCTGCTGGAAGCGGTGACCCTGCCGGAGTGGATCTACCTGCCGAGGCCTGTCGCCGGGGATTGGCCTATCGGCCACACCACGGTTGCCGGTGTGGGCATCCATCGGGTTTTCAAAAATGAGCACGGGGCCCGGTCGGTGGTCGCCTCCAATGGCCGGATGCTCGGCATCAAGCCGGATGAGTGCGAGGACCTTGGCCTGGGCGTGACCTGGGTGATTGCGGGTGGCGAGTCAGGCCCGAAAGCACGGGTGTCCGAACCTGATTGGTTCCGCGCTCTGCGCGACCAGTGCGCCCAGACGAATACGGCCTGGTCGTTCAAGCAGTGGGGGGAATACTGTCGGCCGGACCAGCTCCCGGACGAGGCCTTCCGGCGCTGGGATGCAGTCGAGAATGCCGCCGGCAATCCCGATCTGGAGCGCCCCATGCGCTTCGGCAAGAAGACCTCTGGCTGCCTGCTGGATGGCGTCGAGCACAAAGAATTCCCTCCCGATTCGCTGCGAGCGAGTGGCATTCTTGCCTCGAGGGCATCCGCATGATCTTCCAGCCAAAACATTCTCAGACGCTCCTCCAGGGCCGCCTGGTAAGCGGGGGGAATGGTCCGGCGGTGATCGTGGACCATGCTGGAACCGCATTCTCACTGGCTGAGGTCGCATTCGCCATCCCTGATGACGAGGACCAGGCCGCCAAGATTCGCGCAGCCGGCTTCACGATCAGTACACCCTTGAGCATCAATCTCGGGCCCGGATCGACTCGCGGCTGATTTTTTAATTGGCCGGGCGAAAAACTCCCTATCGGGACAATAGATCACATGGGCATTTCGCCTGTGTGAGGTCGATATGAAGGCGAATAACAACTGGGAGCGTGGTGGGACACTCCTCATGTTCGGGGGCTTCCTGGGGCTGGCCGCGATCAAGGCGGCGACATACCTCCTGAGTCACCTGGGAGCGTAGGTAGTCCTCACCCCGGGTCTTCGGGCCCGGGGCTGCTTCTGCTGGCTCCTCGGCGAGGCGATTGAGGAATTGCCTCGAGGGAATCTGGTGCCTGGAGGTGCCGGATGGCCGCTGCCACTCGTTTCCGAGTTTCCCAGAAGTTTCACGCCTGGTCCGCCGTAGGTGGCTACGACGACCTCGGCAAGATGGACATGCACAAGGAGGCCAAGCGGGCGATGAAGGCCCTGGCGGATGCCCTGGGCCTCACCAAGGGCGACTACGACCTGCGCTCCGACCTCTCTGGGACCGCCTCGAGCGGGGAAGTGACCCTGCACATGGACCGGCTCTATGTTCAGGTCCAGATCCCCGTCGGCATGGGCCCCGGCGTCGAAGTGATGTATCGCGCCTGCAAGAGCCGCAAGGACTTCAGCGGGGAGATGAACAACTTCTCCCCGGTGGAGGTCCTGGACGACCCACAGGCCTTCGCGCTGAAGCTAAAGGCGTTCATGGTGCGGCGCTACCCGGACCTGCGGGCCGCGTCGTAGGAGGCAGGGCAGGGCGGCGGGCCCACTGGGCCGGCCTGCTGATCTAAGCCATCGCCGAGGAAAGGGTCTGTCTGCCGACGGGGACTCTGGATGCCGGAGGTGTCCCCATGGAGTTCCCTGGCATTGCCAAGCTCACGGCGGACCAAACGGAGGGCCTGGCGAAGTTCAAGGAAGGCCTGAAGGCCGCGCTGGCGGCCATGGAGAAAGTGCAGGGCTTCGGCCCCGACTACATCAGCTTCTCCTACGGGTGCCGCACCATGTCGCCCATGAGCGATCAGGAGGCCGCCGACCGACTGGACCGGAGCCGGTGGCTGACCGCCTTCATGGTCGAGGGTGGCTCAGAGGGCTACTACATCCATGTCGGGACCGTGCTCCGCAGCGAGGTCCCCGAGTCCCCGCTGCCGAACTGGGCCGACCTCGCGCTGGTGAAGCACCTGGGGACCGTGGATGAGGCCCACGAGATGTTGAAGGCCATCAACACCTTCTTGATGGGCTGGGCCGGTTAGCGCAAAGAAGCGCAGAAAGAGTCGAAGCCAAAGCGCAAAAGTAGCGCCAGTACGCTAAATCAGGAGGTCAGGATGGCCCGCGTCAAGCCACCCCGAGCCAAGGTTGAGACGGCCACGCCGCCTGCGCTGGGCCTGGGACTTGATGAGTTGCCGACGACTTCCGTCTTGGCCGCGGGGCCCATGATCCCGCCCGCGCTGCCCGCTGCCTCCAGCCCTGCCACGGTGAGCGTCGAAGTGGCGATCCCCGCGATCCCGCCCGTGGAGAAGCCGGTCCAGCCTGCGGCTGTGTTCGCGTTGGCCGTGAGCGATTCCGGGTGGGCCGTGTCCGGCCAGATCCCCGGCTGCGAATCCACCATGCTCTCCGGCATGGAAGTCCCAGAGGCCCAGCACGGGCAGTGGGTGCAGGCCTGCATCAAGGCCATGCGGGAGGTGACCTCCGCTAACTTCCAGGGACCGGTGGAAATTCGCGTCCCCGATGCCGCCGCGGTGGGCTTCATGGTCGTCACCTTGCCCACCACCGAGCGGTCCTACCGGAACTTCAAGGAGTACCGCGAGCCCAGCACGCAGAAGTGCGCCTTCCCGCGCCTTTACCGGGAGTTCCTGATGCTCTACCTCCGCCTGCGTCCCAAGATCCACTGGGTGTGACCATGAGAACCGATTCCAAGTTGCTCCTCCGCATCTTTCTGGCCGTCACCGTTCTGACGGTGATCGGGGCGATCCTTCTGCCCCGCATCGGCCTGGTGGAGCTGGTTGAAGCCGCCTGCTGGATTGCTGCCTAGAGCCCTGGAGTTCACATGCCCATGAGCACGCCCCTCACCGCCAGCGAACGGATCAGCCTGCTTGGCACCGCAATCTCCATCAAGAACGAGGCTTGGTTCAACGGCGGGATGGGCAAGTTCTTCAACGATGGGATGCGGGACTTCGCCAAACGGCTGGAGGCTGCCGCCTACTCGGGCCAGCAGCCCGACCTCGGAATTGACGGGAGCTTCGGGCGGATGTATTCCATGGGGCAGCGTCGGGCCCTTGAGCTTCACCGGCAGCGGAGTCTTCATGCTTCCAATGAGCATCCTTCTTCCGGGCTTGGCCCCCGACCTCGCCTGGTGCTTGGGCCTGAGCCTGCCGAAGCCTGACCCGAAGGCTGAACCTGTCACGGCTGGCGGCAACGCCAGCTCACCTCGGGGTGAGACCGAAAAAGGGTCACTGAAGATGACCCGCGAATCGAACAACAAGCATCCCTACCTCTAAGGCGGCAGGCCCCCGCGCACAGTCGCAGCGGACCGCCTGGTCGAATCCCTCGCCGAGGCGATCACACACAAGATGGGCCGGAGCATGGTCCAAAGGAGGGCCCCCATGGCCGACAAGGGAATTGGCGAAGGAACCTGCGAGACGCATGGGAACTACATCCTGGATGCCCCTGGCTCGCCCTGCCCGGGCTGCGAGGACGGTGAGGAGTTGGAGACTGGGGAGGGCTGCCTGGAGGGGATGCGCTGCCCGAAGTGCGGCAATATCGAGGACTTCAAGATCGCGTTCACGAGCTGGGGCAGGTTTGATGAGATGGGCCTTGACGACTGTGGAGAAGCCCTTGGGTTTGTCGCTCCTGGTCATTAAGTTTGTCGCTCAAACCGGGTAAAAGGACCGTTCAATGGGGGCTTGCGGCAGTCATGAAGCTCTTGAGTTTGTCGTATCTTGAAAAATGGTACTTGAGATTGTCGCGTCGCAATTAGCGAATCTAGGTTAAGGAATAAATAGACTTAAAAATCGAGATTTCAGCCGTTTTGGAGGTGGGCAGAGGCTTGGTCCAGTTTTTAGGCATAGGGTTGAACTGGGGTTGCCATCGCTATCAGCCGTTCGTGGCGAGCGAAGAGGGCGAGCACCTTCAGAGACGGGCTTTCGGGTTCAATTCCTTCCTAGCAACTTATCCACCCGAAGCTTCACTTCCCTTCGAGGTAGCCTGCAACCAGGGTGGCTCGCGATTTGTTCAAGTTTTGCGGCGAGTATGACCTTGTGAACAGTCTTAGCCTCAATTAACTGATCTATGACCCACAGTACCCCATGGCACGGGACCCCCTTTGACTCCGCGAGAATTCGTAGGGCCTTGTCCCCGGTTAGTAGTTTGTGGTCGCTTCGCGTGGCGAGAGCCAGCGCAAAACTGTCTGGCAACGAGATGTGTTTTGCCAGGGACCGATAGTGCTGGGACAGGAGGACTTCATCACCATTCAGTTCTAGGACCTTTAACCCCAAAGCAAGTAATCCTGGGCCTCCGTGATCTTTGAGTTCCCGTTCGTAGAGAAGATCCGGTACTCCGAAAGTCGCTGAAAGACCAAACACGGGTTCAAGTAATGAACCGCGTTCGAGATCAATCAGAACCGACGTGTCGGAGACCAGGATGGTCATGCAGGGGTGGGCTCCTCCCGATCTTCAGGTTGCAGCACTCGTTCAGACAGGTTTCGTACGGAAATCCCAAGCAATTCGGCAGCCTTGGATTCTGAAACCTGACCTTCTGAGAGGGCTCGATAGCAGAGCCTGTCAAACCGCCTCGGTGATTCTGGATCGATCGGCATGGGCTCATAAGGTGGACGCCGCCAACCTTGTTCATTGAAGTGCTTGAACAGCCCTCGGAGTATCGAATCACCGAAGATCCCAAGATCTTTGCAGCGGTAGGCAATGGCCTGGACACTTACGCCAAACATCTTCTTTATCTGGAAAAGCTCTCTGATTGAGATGCTGGTTCGATGTCTTCCTACTTCAGACAATAAAACCTCACGAGGCATGAGGAATGCGCTGGCAAAGCGGTGTGAAGCCTTCTCTTCATCTATGCATTTGTCCACATCAAGCACTAGATGACCCAACTCATGAGCAAGAGTGAATCGCTGCCTCTCCCCATTGATTTTCTCGTTGATGATGATGACGGGTACGGCTGTCCCGTTTCCCTTACGGGCTTTGCACATCACTCCGTCCATATTGTCGGAGAAGGGAATGCGGAGCACCTTGACCCCGCGCTCCTCAAGAAATTCTGTGAGATTGGGAATGGGCTCATTCCCGAGATTCCAGGTGCCACGCAGTCTGGTCGCTGCATGTTCCGCGTCAGAGTATTCCCGCACCACAAACGGAGACTCTGCCGGGGGGGTCCAGGAGGCACTTGGTGCTCCGACAATCTCCTCGATTTCCAAGTAGCGTTCGATGACGCCCAGGATGGTGGCAGCGGCTGTCGCTTCCTCCTTATGGCTGGTGATCGCTTTCTTCCGGAACTCGACGCCCTCAAGGCACAGGTCGCTTTGGCTGACCAGGAACTCCTCGGTCACACCCAGCGCTTGGGCCAAAGAGATGAGGACCTTTGAGCCCGGCATCATCTCGTCCCGTTCGTACTTGCTGATGGCCTGAGCAGAGACAAGGTTGCCAATCTTGTCCGCGAGAGCCCTCAAGGAGAGGCCGGCGCTCGCTCTTGCCTGGCTAAGCCTCTTTCCAATCATTATTTGCCTCCAGTCCGAGCGAGGTTGACAAAAGCTCGGTCTATTAGTATATTTGTAAACCAGAGACCGGCAAGAGCGTCTTGCCGGATTCGACCCCTATTCCCTTTGTTGTTGGAGTAACAGCCATGAATGCCAACCTCAGCCACCACCCAGATGCTTCCCCCGAGTCTAACGACTCAGATACCAGCCCGGTTGACAAAACGGATCACAATCACGAGGATCGTCCACCCCACGACTCTCATGAAGAAGTCTCCGTGACGGTAGACGGGGAAGTCAAATATCTGAAAAAAGGGCACTATACGCTGCCTGAGTTCAAGGAAGCCGTCCATATCGCCCCCGATCTTGAAGTTGACCAGGTTGTGGACGGTATCTTTCACCAGCTTGATGACAACGCCGTCCTCCACATCAAGGGCGGGGAGGTTTTCATCAGCCACGTGAAGCAAGGGGGGTCGTCGTGAGCCTTGACCCAGGCCAGTTGGCCTTCCTTCAGTTGATCTGTCCCGAAGCACGGCAAGCCGAGGAGGCTGGTCAGGCTATGGTCATCCTGCCTGACCTGAAGGTGCCCCTCGGGGCAGAGGTCCGAACCATGAAGGGGCTTTTACACCCTGGCCCCCACAGCGGGTACACGACCAGGCTCTTCCTATCCGAATCGCTCCAGGCAGAGCGCCCGGTGATTGGGACAAGCCCAGCGAACTGGACCACTCACGTTCTTCTAGACCACACCTGGCACACATGGTCATGGAATCAGGTTCCGGCAAGCCTGCCCTTGGCGCAGATGCTTAACGCGCACCTGGAGGCTCTTCGATGAAGACGGTATTCCGTATCACTCAAGGCCTAATTCGGAGCATTCATGCAGATCTGGACCGACCCCACGCCTTCGCTGGAGAGCGCGTGGGGTTCATCTCGTGTCGTCAGTCGGTTCAATCTGGTGGTCTAGCAATCTTGGCCGAGGGGTATCACGCAGTCGCTGATCAGGACTACGTTGATGACCCAAGGTTTGGCGCAGCGGTCAGTGGATCCGGGTTCCGAAAGATGCTCAGTCTTGCCTATGGAGACCCCATCAATGTCTTTCATGTCCACCGCCATGAGTGCCGAGGGTTGCCGGGCTTCAGCCGAACGGACCTCTCCGAGAGTCAGAAATTTATTCCAGATTTCTGGAAGGTGAGACCGGGAATCACTCATGGCATCATCGTCCTTAGCCATGACTCGGCTCAGGGCCTTGGTTGGGACCCAGTAGACCGTCGTCCGAAGCCAATCGATGAAATCCAGATAGTCGGCATGCCTATGCGATGGATGTGGGAGGCGTAATGGACGCCTCCAGCCGACAAAGCTTCCTAGGCGAGAACAGCGATGCCCTTCTTGCTCAGGCCAAGGTTGCAATCGTTGGATTGTGCGGGGGTGGATCCCATGTGGCTCAGCAACTAGCCCATGTGGGTTTGGGGAATTTTGTCCTGTATGACCCGGACCATGCTGAGATGAGCAATCTGAATCGTATGGTTGGCCTGACCTTCGCAGGTGCGGCTTCAGGTGCGATGAAGACTCAGATCATCCATGAACGAATCTTGGGGGTGAACCCAAAAGCGAACATCCTTGCGCTCCAGGCAGACTGGAAGCTGAATCGGGACCCACTGAAGGATTGCATCGCTATATTCGGCTGCATTGACTCATTTCATGCCCGGCTGGAACTTGAAGGTTTTGCCCGGCGACAAATGATCCCCTATATTGATGTCGGAATGGATGTCGCTGGATCACCAGGCAATTACGGAATTACCGGTCAGGCCATCCTGAGCATGCCAGGTTATTGGTGCATGCGATGCATGGGTTACCCCAGTGCCCGGCGTCTTGAAGGGGAAGCCAAGGCCTACGGGATGGCTGGCGGAAGACCTCAGGTCGTCTGGCCGAACGGAATCCTGGCCTCGGTGGCAGTCGATAAATTCATGCGGATCCTGACTCCATGGAACTCCGCGCCAGAAGCCCTGCCATGCCTCTACACCGAGTACGACGGTACCAGGCAGACCTTGAAGTCACACTCATGTCTTCAAGCCCTTAAGGCGGCGGACAAGATCTGCAATCACTTCCAGGGGCCAGGTTCCCTGGGGGACGTCCTGCTTTGATCAACCAGGGATCAGGGTGCCCCTGATCTACCTGTCCCATTTAGAGGAGTCGAAATGAGCAAGAACACCAAGCAATCTTCACCAGCAGTAACCAAACTTGCTGCCACCACCCTCACAGACCCATCAGCATCAAAGACAGCAAAGAGTCTTGCGGCATCGGTGCTTGCCCAGGCACACACCACAAAGCAGACCGGTGCTGAACTTGAAAACGTTGCATCGAAGGTGATGCAGAGTGAGAAGTACGCTACCGAAACGAAGACCCTACGGCCGAGGCGGGTGTCCGGGAGGAGCAGGAGGTGATTCCTCCCGTGAACGGCGTGGAACGCCTGTTTGGAGGCCGGTGCTGCGAGGTTGAACTGGCCGGGTGAGATCGAGAGAAAATATCTTTGATCCGCGGATCGAGATAAACCTCAGCAATCCGATAATTTGTAAGTGCAAGTACCGTACGCACACCCACCTCGGCCGAGACCGCCTAGGAAAATCCGATGGAATGGGTGAAGGTGGCAACAATGCCACCCGGGAATCTGAAACCCATGTCCGAACGGACGGAATAGGCGGATTCCCAACGCAAGGAGATGTCGTGCCCAAAACGAAGCACGCTACCAAGAAGAAGGCCCGCGCCTTGGCAGAAGCCATAGGCCTCACCTACCAGCAGGCCCTCGGTCAGGTCCACTCGGGCCCGGTCCAGATCGACGATCTGGGCATCGCCCCGATCATCGCGGCGGGCTTCGGCAACCTGGGGCCCAACCACAACCCGAAGGATCCGTTCGCCAACAACCGGGAACTCTGGAAGGGAGCGCGGAGTGATCTCAACATCAAGGGGGACCCCACCCGGGCCAAGAATATGAAGTTTGTGGCCGGCGGCCTGGTGGCCCAGGAACTTAAAATGCCCGAGGGCGGGAAGATCGCCATTTTGGGTGTGCAGGGCCGCCAACAAGACGGATCGTTCCTCCCGCAGGTCATGGTGCAGGACCCCAATGGCAACCGGACGATTGTGGATCTCACCCCGGAGAAAGCCAAAGAGGTCTCGTTCCACGGCTAGGACCGCACCACGCATGCGAGAGCGCCCTTCGGGGCGTTTTTCATTTCCAATCCCCTCGCCGAGGACCTTGATTCATTGGCCCCCTTGAAGCTGGAAGCCAGGAGGTGCCCCCATGGCAACCAAGGCCGCGAAGGAAACCAAGAGCGTTCACGAGATCGTCACCGACAAGATCCTCGCCATGCTCGAGGCCGGTGTTGCTCCATGGCGGAAGCCCTGGAGCTGCCGTGGCCCGAAGAATGGCGTGTCCAACAAGCCCTATCGGGGCATGAACACCCTTCTCCTGGGCATGACGCCCTACACAGACAGCCGGTGGTTCACCTTCCGCCAGATCACCGAGCTGGGCGGAACGGTTCGCAAGGGCGAAAAGTCGAGCCTTGTGACCTTCTGGCGATTCCTTGATGCGAAGCCCAAGGGTGAGGACGAAGACCAGGAGGGCAGCAAGGCCCATGCCATGCTGCGTTACTACCTGGTCTTCAACCTTGAACAGTGTGAGGGCCTGAACCTCCCCGCTGAGGAGCAGGTAGCGTCCGAGATCGCGGCCCCTGAAGAGGTCCAGTATCTCGTGGACGCCTACCTCATCGCGGGGGGACCCTCCCTGCGCTTTGGTGGCAATCGGGCCTGCTACGCCCCGATGCTGGATCGGATCGACATGCCCAAGCCCGAGCAGTTCGAGAGCGACAAGGCCTACGCCTCGACTCTCCTGCATGAGGTTGGGCACTCCACCGGCCACTCCAGTCGCCTGGGGCGTTTCGGTGCGGTGAACTGCGTTCACTCCGGGATGGAATATGGTCTGGAGGAGCTGACAGCAGAGCTGTTCAGCGCCATGGTCGCAGGCTCCCTGGGCCTCGATTTGGACCTCAATCAGTCGGCGGCCTACTTGGACCACTGGGCCAAGGCGATCCGCGCCGACAAGACCATGATTGTGAAGGCGGCCGGGGCCGCGCAGAAAGCCGTGGACCTCTTCATGGGCCAGGAAGTGGCGAAGCCCATCGCGGCCTGATGATGGCCTAACAAGTTAGGTTTTGAGGCGGCGGGGCCTGGTCCCCGCCTGGCCTCTGATCTCTTGAACGATCCCTCGGCGAGGGGAAGGCTCCAAGGGCGAGTCTGAAGCTGAAGGCTGAAGAGGAGGAGGCCTCCATGCTCAAGCTCCAGAACACCGGCCTCTGGTACGACCAGGACCCCGCCGAGTTGGCCCAGTGCCGCCGGGAGGACGCCACCCGATGCCGCCAGGGCGCGGCCAAGGCCCGGAGCCTCCTGGGCACCCTGGACGGCAAGGGCGAGCGCGGGTTCCTGTTCTCCGAGCGGGAACGGCTGACCATGCGGATGCACGATAGCGAACGGATGGCTGTGCGCCTCCTTAACATGGCCCTGGCCTTCGAGTCCCTTGCCCGGCAAGGGAAGGTGGCGGGCCTGGTTGAAGGCGAACTGCGCCGCATGGCGGAGGCCGGAGAACTGGCCGCCTATGCCCATGACGCCGAGATCGAGCGCATAGTCCGGGCGGAATGCCCGTAGGCGCAAAAGCGGCCACCTAAAATCGTATGTGACTCCAGAGGAAGCGCCGTGAACCCAACAGCCCAGAAGATCGACCGAGCCAAGCTCCACGCCATGTTCCTGGAGTGGCGTGGGATCGCGCCCAACGACTACTGCCGGGCCTGCGAGGGCTCTGGCATGAAGGTCTATGCCAGCACGGCCCAGTGGCGGGGCGGGATTGGCGGGGCCGCCTGCACACCTGGCCCCTGTGATGCCTGCTGGGGCAGTGGCAGCGCCTCCTACCCAGGTGTGGACCTCCGCAAGCGGGAACGCCTCCAGGAAGAGTGCGGCTGGCTTGCTGGTGTGGTGATCCGCGACCAGGCCGGCACTCCCGACCCGGAGGGTTGGATCAACAAGGGTAAGAGCTTCTACCGGGACGCCCTGCTCAGGTCGGGTGACTTCGAGATGATGCTTCGGCGCGTCGTGGTTCGGCTGAAGAAGGCCGACGACCCGAAGCTGGTCTCGCTAGGGGAAACCGCGGCGGATCTCCTGGCGCGGAAGGGACCCTGATGCCTGGGCTCGCTCCTTCGGTCGCCTCTTGGCTCCCAGGGAGCGGGTGGCGGTCATCGGCATTGATCTTCAACCCGAAGGATGAATTCATGAGCTGGGATATCAAACCAAGTCATCGACTGAAAGCCATCTGCAGCCCATTATCTCAACTGTGGCCTAATACTTGCGGAATCCTTTATCTTGTCTGGCTATAATCCCGGCTAGACGTGCGATGCACCCTGATTGAACGCTATGATGGTTATTACTTGATCATCAATCAACCACCGGAGGTTCAATGAGTGAGGAGAGCAAGGGAAGGGTCCTGACTCTCACGCCTGAAGAACTACTCGGGCCATTGAATGAGGTCGAGGCTAGACACGCACCAAAATTCCTTTTCATCGAAGGGGATAGAAATCTTCTCAGGACCGGTCCCCGTGTCGCAGTTATTGGCTCCCGGCGTGTGACTGAAGACGGGCTTCGTCGTACGAATCGCCTGGCCCGGGAATTAGTAGGCGCTGGGGTGACGGTAATTTCTGGCTTGGCAGAGGGCGTTGATACGGCTGCTCACCAGGCCTCAATCGAAGCAGGCGGAAAGACCGTTGCTGTCATTGGGACTCCTCTTGACAAGGCTTATCCAACTTCTAATCGCAAGTTGCAGGCTTACCTTTCCGAGAATCAACTTGTCATTTCCCAATTCGCAATTGGCACACCCACGCAGCCGAAAAATTTTCCACAGCGGAATCGGACCATGGCCCTAATTAGCCACGCCTCGGTAATCGTCGAGGCCGGTGAATCAAGTGGATCCCTGTCTCAGGGATGGGAAGCATTACGACTGGGGCGCCCACTGTTTCTTCTTCGTTCAATTTTCGACGATCCAGCTCTGAAATGGCCTACCCAGATGCTGGAATACGGGGCATCAGTTCTAACTGATGTTGAAGAACTTCTGGAAGTAATTCCTTGCGCAGATATGTCCGAACAATTCGATGCAGCTTTCTAGGATCGAGTTCGGAGCTTTTTTGTCATACACTCCGAGACCCACTACGGAGCCTGGGAAGAATTCTAAAAACATAATGTATTGTTTGAAGTCGAATAGTCTTCTAGGACATCCACCAATAAGTACTACTGAACGGGTCTCGAGCCGAATCCGTGAATGCCTAGACGAACTACCCTTTCGAGAATTCCTCGATGGGTTGGCCATTGCAGTTCCGATTCCCAAAAGTTCACTGGCAAAGCCAGGGTCACTCTGGGTCCCGTTGATGTTCGCCAATGCCTTGAAGCAAGAAGGCCTGGTTGGTGATGTGTTAGCTTGTTTGAGCCGAAGTCACGCGGTGAATAAATCCGCTACAAGCGCACCAGGGGAAAGACCCACGGCGCTTGCACACTATGAGTCTATTCGGGCAGAAAGGGCATTGATTACACCAGAGAAATTCCTTCTGGTTGACGATGTAATCACTCGCGGTGCAACGATGCTTGGTTGCGCAAACCGACTTTATGATTTGTTCCCTGGCGTCCCAATCATGGGATTCGCTGCCATGCGGACCATCAGTGATGAGAAGGAATTTGCGGGCATTACCGCTCCCTGTAGGGGATGCATCACCCTTCATGGAAGCCAGACATCTAGGGTTCCCTAGTGTTTTCTCCTTCGGTTGCCGATGGCCTCCCTCAGGGAATTCGTCACCCTGATCTCCGTCCCGGTCCTGGAGGTGCGCTTCGGTGGGCCCAAGGCAGCCTGGATGGTCCGTCCCCTCAATGAGGACAGGGCCTGGAGCCGCATGGGAGCCTTCGCGCCCTGGTCTTCGGTCGAGGAGACCCAGGAGGCGGCGGCCAGCTAGACCTCATCGAGCGCAAAGGGGCGATCAAGCGCATAAAGCGCAAAATCCTGGTG